>Ga0126342_10017620_pt1 | contig 12334 bp, 10 predicted proteins | sample Cyp1metagenome_FD_92528 | JGI IMG/M metagenome (GOLD analysis project Ga0126342, IMG submission 92528) | Coral microbial communities from Lord Howe Island, Old Settlement Bay, Australia - Cyphastrea 1 metagenome | ecosystem: Host-associated > Invertebrates > Cnidaria > Coral ... | reverse complement strand
TTTCGCGACTTTCCTACCTTTTCGCGCATCTGCATCTTCTTTCTTCTGACTCTTTCTCTTCTGATCTTCTCTCTTCTAATCTTTCTCTTCTCTCTGCCTCTGCCCTGCTCTGCTTTTCATCTGCCCATATTGTCGGAAGTTTGACTTCTAAACTTCCTTCGATAATTATATTATCATGTTTGTTGTATATGTGTGTGTATATATATATATGGCCCAGCGTTTGGTGGTCCCCCCTCCCCCCGAGATGGTGATGGTCCCTATATGTAGATGTAAGTTACACACACACACATATACATATGTACATATGCAAGAAGCATGTGTGTATATATATATACACAGTGCATGTGTGTGTGTGTATACATATGTAGTATGTGTATGTGCAAATGTATACGGTATGTATATGTATGTGTATCGCATATGTCTATGTATCCCTCCCCCCCTGTGGATGTGGTGGGGTGGGTGGGTGGGGGGGTGGGGGGGTAACCCACCTGGGGGGAGGGGGTGGGCCGTGAACACGAGACATGAGACCATATATATATATACACACGTAATATATTATAAGTTAAAATATGTACACGTGTACACACATTAAATTATGTGCGTATATATATATATATAGTAATATACACATAAGTGTAATTTAATATGTACAAGACAGAACCGACATAGTTTTGGCTCTTTCTGTACAGGTGAAAAGCAACGCTATTGGCCACATGCTCCTCAATCTCGCTTGGTGCTTGACCTTGGAGAGGGCAACTCTGTGTGGCCGACAGGCCCAGAGTTGCATTCTGTAGCCCTGCGCATGTGCTGCAAGTGCCAGGACTAGCGGTACTAGTCAATGATTCGCATGGTCCACATTCAAAGTGATACAGAACCTTCATTGAGCTCTTGGTGAATAAAAGAACTATCCTGGTCTATTCCCCTATGCAGGTTTCTCATTCAACTTCTACATGCCGGATTCGCACATTGCTCAGGAGGCCCTTGCCTTGCATACTTGACCTGAACAGTTTTGCATATTTTTGTTCTGAAGGCTCTCAGTGCTTTTCAGGATGTCCGTGCTGGCCTGTCTACTTGCCGGCAAAACCGCAGTGTCTCCTTGCCTTAAAACTCAGTCTTTCACTATCCTCCAATTTGCTTTGCGCAGGAGGTGGTGATGACGCTGGCCCTCCAGCTCGAGGGTGTTTCCGAGTTTCAAGAAAAGATCCAGTTCTTGGCAACCGCCTGTTGCCCTGCAGCAATCAAAAGTTCTGGTGCCCTGATGACCCTCGAGATTCTGTTGGCATTTGTTGGCTATGTTTATGTTTGAATGTCCAAGTGCATTGCCGCATTGCCCTGATACTTGGGGCATCTTGTGCTTTTGTTTCTTCTCTTTTTTCTATGAAACAGCACTTCCTTGTTTGCGCTTAACTAAGACTTCGATCTTCGGGGAAGCAATCCAGAGCCTTGCTTGCACTTGGGCCTGCGATTGTTCGGAGCGTGGACACATGTGATGAATGCTCTTGTTTCAGCTTGCAACATGTGCAATTTCGGGTATGTAGAACCTATAAAGATGCATAGACAGACTTTGAAGAGGTTTGGAGTGATCCAGTGAAGTGTTTTCGTCATTTTCACCTTTGTCCTACTAGGGCCACCGCCATGCAGCGTTTGCCCACTGCAACTATTCGGTGCATTTGCCGCTTACACCACAGCGCCGTGGTGCCTTCCGCATGTTGCGTCTCAGCGCCACAACACAGGACGGCTGAAAGGCTGTTCGTCAGGCTGTTCGTCAGGCGGTTTTTCAGGCTGCTTGTCGTGGTTGTCGGGCTGAGCTGAAAAGGCCCTTTGGAATCCCTTTGGGATGTTTGATCTTTTTCCATCTTTTTCCTATTCTGCAGGACAAGCGGGTGGGGTGCTTGTCACTTCGAATTTACGGCCGCTGGACTCAATGCCACCATTTGATGCAGCTGCTGTCAGCTGCGGCCTTCTCAGGGCAGTTCAAACTTCCAAGCTTTGTTCAAAGTCCTTGCCACGCTGAGGTGATCTCCTGCAGGATATCCCCAAAGAGCTTATAACCTACCAGAGAGAGTCACATATGTTCAGTCCCGAGTACAACAAGTACGAACGGGTTGGCAAAGGCAAAACTCCATATCACGGCCGCTTTGACATGTACTCTCAGCAATCTTTAACAGACTTGCAGTGACTTGTGAAGAATCCAAAGCGGCAAAGCGTGCTCCTGTTTTACCACATATTTGACGGTCACTTGCTTTCATTTGCGCACAACTGTTGGACCCAGGAAGTGCTGGTTTCTACCAGGAGTGGATCTAAGATGGATCATGAGTTACCTGGTCATTCCTGGTCATTCCTGGTCTCTATCCACGGATTCCACAACTGTGGAGCAGCTTATTTGGTGCAGCGATGCGCAGCCTAGCTCCCGTCGATGAGTTTCTCGAAGAGCAGGCAGCATGTCTGAGCGTGGTGGATGCCAAGAACAGGGGGCCTGTACAGCTGCGCAAAAAGTCTAGCTGCCATTCGAAGGCTCAGCCTCATTTAATGACTGCATCCAACTTGCAGACATTTTCAAGCAGCTTGAGTGGGACAACTCCACAGAGCTGCTCTTGCTTGGTACAGTGCAGAATCCTTCATTGATGCGCGACGAACCATTGCGGTGGCTGTTGGCCTCCATAATCAAGGGCTACTACCAGAGGAGCTTGCACAGCTGCAAAGGGTCCTGGCTCGAGGTGCATTGGGTCAAGTGAGTATGAAAAAGTGTCTAAGAGAGTCTTCCCAAGAAGATCCAAAAAGCCTTTTGCGGAAGAGAATGTGTGGAGAATGTGTCACACTGTGTCACACTGTGCGTCGCAATTCGGCAATCCTGGGAAGGAGTCGAGGAAGTCGAGGAAGTCGAGGAAGTCGAGGTGCGCAACATTCGCAAACGAAAAGCTTCGCTTAGGAAGTCAAATTGAAATCAGATTGAAAATATGTTCGGAACTGTTCTTCGACTGGAAAATATTCTCGCTGCCTTTTTCAGATTCTCCCGACCTGGTGGCAGGTAGCCAGAGTTCTGAAAGGCCTGCTCCTTTTGTTTTGCACACGGTCTTGCAAAGCTGCCACACGAAGTTTGTGCACAGTGACTGTGCGAAGTTTTTGCCATGCAGCTGACCTCCGTCTGGCAGTTTGCCTTGGTAGGTCTGCGATGGATCACCGACCACTTGTCGAGCGTGTAAAGGTGGGGAAAACACAGAAGGATTCTTTTGATTTTATCATTTTTGTCTATTTTTGTCCTGGAGGATTCCTCAAGCTAGAAAGACCCACCTAAAAGAACTTAGCTTGTCTGACACCTCACCTTGCTTGTGCTTGTTACAAGTGCGTTGCCAGGGTGGAGTGAAACTTTTTGTTGGACGTTTGCCCGTGGAGGCCGTTGTGCATGATGAGAGTTTAACGATGTTTAAGGTCATAAACATCATAAACATGTGACATTTGAGAACTCCTCTTTGTTATGCGTGCAATGTGCAAGCTGGTGTTTTTTGCGACTTCCCAAGCTGCAGCGAACCACTTGCCAGACCACGACGGACCTCCTGTCTCGGGCCTTTGAAGATTACGGGGAGGTCTTAGAGGCTCAGTCAAGGGAAGTTATATAAGAAATCCAGGGCCTGAAACGTTTGCTTTCAAAGCACAGAACACAGACAAGAACATACAGAAGACATCAAAAGACACGAGAAAACATGACAACACACAGAACTGAAGTCGGACTACTTGTCAGTTCCGTGACTTTGATTTCCCCAACTACTCGCAGGTGTTTCTGATTGATGGCCGTGGTGCATCTGGAGCACGTTGTGCCTTTGTGCGCCTTGCACATTTGAAGGCCGAGAGTTATCGGAGTTGAGCGCCAACAAGTTTTTGATTCATGCAGTTTCTTCAGCCATTCTTGGTCTGAACAGAAGCAGCCTTTTCCGAAAGGATGCTGAACGTGCCATTGAAGAGATGCACGAGAAGCGAGTTTTGGCGAAAGTCTAAGTTTGCAAGTTGTGAGTTTCCACTGTGCAGTTTCTCCATTGCATTTCTTTGTGTTGCTTTGTACATTACATATCATTACATTATTTTACTGCTTTGGTGCTGCCTGCAATAGCTCAGATACACGAGCGAGCAGAGCTAGGTCCAATTCAGGCGCACGAGAATGCTATATATTTGGCAAAGTCAGTTGCACAAATGCGCATGTCACATCATGTCTCAGGTCAGGGAATTTCAAGGAACTTGTGTTAGCAGCAAGCCAAGTAATAGTGACTGGTGTTCAAGTTTGCCGGGTCAATGCAGGTGGCCTTTGCAAAAGGAGAAGCGACCCGCATGGGTTTGGATGCCTCAAAGGAGCAACTGCCAGCACGGTGGCAGGCAAGGCATGTAGCAAGGCATGTAGCAAGGCATGTAGCAAGGCATGTAGCAAGGCAGCTCTGACTTGCTGCACCAATGCTTTGAGCCAACAGCTGCCATGTTTGATGCTGTTGCAGGTGCCCATTACAGCCGGCGCACCCATCCCTGCAGCAGAGCCGGTTGAGCCTGAAAGCTTGTCAAAAGAGGCTCGGGTGCCGACTAGCTTCATCACTAGTGGTAGCTGCCAAAATTGCGGAAGCACCAACATGTGTGGGGGAAGAGCACCAACTTTGTTTTTTCACCAAAAAGGGTGGACAGGACAGATTTCCTGTGAACCAAAACAATGCGTGAATTTGCGTAGCTTACATTGGCTTACATGTGTATAAAGCCTGAAAGAAGCCTCGCCTTTCCCCCAAGTTTCATCCAGAACATCGGCAACCGCATGGATCCTACTCATCCTCGGCCTTTCGATACCTTGAGCGGGATCAGTTTTGGCTGTGAAACACCCCACAACCAGAACCTCCGTTCGGATCGTGCCAGGCTTTGGTGAGTCTTATCAAGGAGGGCCAGGAGCTGAGACGAAGAGTATGAAATTCTGAAAGGACACAATCGACAGATATCTGCAGAACAATTCAATATTTTCAATATAATTCTAGGATATTCATGATATTCTAGGCATGTTGAATTTCACACGAATCGAATCCGGCGGAGTGTGACAACCCGTCGGCTTTACATGACACCTTTCAGGCCAACGGTCAGGTGGGCAGCCTTTCAAGCAACAATGGCGTCAGCCTGAGAAGGGGAGGGGATTTGAAACCTGTGTTGATGGATGAGCTTGTTTAGACTTGGCCACCAAGTCTGTTCCATGAGGTCTCAAAATCAGAGGAACACTTGTCATAAGAGACATGTTGTAGCAAGTGTGTCAAGTGTGTCAAGTGTGTCAAGTGCGAACAAAAAGTCGGACGGGTGGAAGGGAACGGTGTTGGTGTCGATGTCGTTGTGGTTGTGGTTGTTGGTAGCAAGACGTGCTGATGTTTTTTGTCGCACTCGACGTGCCAAGCGTTGTGCCAGGTGGAGCTATTGCGACCAAGGGCGAGGTGGTGCCCCAGCCTCAATGGAGACCACGAGCAGACGGGCATCTTGTCGCTACAGTCTGTAGGTTTTCTTTTTCCCTGCATCATTCTGTGATCTAAAGATTGTTTAGTTGCAAAATGTTTACATCAAAGCTCAGGGCTTCATGATCTTCATGATCTTCACGATCTTCACGGCTCAACAACTTTCAACAACTTTAAACAACTACCTCAAGAGACTGCTTCGAACACGGAACACATCAACACATCATAGCACATCACACCAGCGAGGTGGCTGATTATGACCCGAAGCGGCATCCGGAGAAGTCTCTTCGGCCAAGAGCCTATGACAAGCGTCAATCACACAGCTTTCGAAGAAACCTTATGACAATTCAAACAACGACGTGATCAGATATATATATAATATATAATATATATATAATATATATAATATATATATATATATAATATATATATATATAGATAGATAGTGGCTGAAAGGTAGACACATACGGAAACATATGAAAAAGTGACATTACACAAAATTGTGCAATGGATATGCATCATACAGTCAAAAACGATTCCGCGTGATGCTCTAGAATCTAGAGATGCCAATTGCCGCGCGGCACTCGACGTCTTCAGCTGTGCAAGTCTACTGCTTAAGGCAGTTTTTTGCTGCCTGTCAGGCAGGCGAGCCTGCAGCTTAAAGATCGTTGTGAGTCATGGTTTCACCGTGCTTCTTCCTCTATCTGTATTCATAGTATATATATTCAATATATCGTATATATATGACAAGTAGATACTACAGATATGTATATATGTAAATATATATATGTATTATATAACATAAATAAAATATGATATGCATAGTATAAAATATAAGATACCATGATCAAAATATAATATAGATGATATAATATTTCATTTTCCATATTTCTTAAAATACAGTATATAATTGAATACCCAATATAACATATCATAGAATATTTCTAGTAATACATAATACAATGTAAGATAAAGTATAAAATATATTATGTAGTACACCATAAACAATATTATATGATGTAATTGTCTATCAAATTGTCTATAACATATAATATTTACTATAGCTATAATATACATTTACATTTCATCTGAAATTTGAAATATACTGTATAATATATAATATATAATACAAAATATATAACATAGAATGTAGACTATAGAATATAGAATATAAACTGTAATATGATAAATATAATAAAATATCAAAACGTAACGTAATATAGTATAACATATGATATTATATGTGATGTAATATGATATAAAATATCCTATATAAAATATCGAACCAAGTATATCAAATACAAAGTATAAATATGATATATGATTATATATTTAATAATATATCAAATATAGTACATTCTATATCAGTATATATATATATATATGATATAGAATATATATATATATACACATAATATAATATATAATTTATATAGTATATACTATATATGATATGTGATATATGATGTTCACTATACACTATACAATATATAATTTACAATATATTTTCTGCAATATATGTAAACTATTATACACTATTTTGAATATAGTATTTAATATATTTCTATTTGTACACTACTTATATAATATGTAGATATAATATATAATGTAAAATATTTTTACACATAACAAATAATATATACTCTATGATATATTATCTTTGTTTTAGTATAAGTCATGTATAATATTTGGTGCACGATATATGAGAAAATATAACGTATATAATGTTTAATAATGTATATATCCACATATCATATACACTATATAATGTACAAGATTCAAAATTTAGTGTGTGTATATATAGTTGATATATAATATATTATATATAACATATACTATACTGTACATTATTTAATATGTACAGTAACATATAATATTAAGAATATGATGTATAATATATGATGTATAATATATGATTTATGATATATTATATAATAGAAAATAGTTGATATATGATATGTGATATACACTATATGATATATGATAATATCTACTAGATAATATGCAATATTAACATAAAATAATAAAATATAAAGAGATATAGTATATATATGTATAATTGCAAAATACACTATATGTATATATATATATATATATACAGTATACACCATACAATGTATATAAAATAATATATATAATGCAATATTAAATAAATAAGATATAGTTTGACATATATGATATATAATATTTAAAAATGATATAGACTATATAGCACAAACTTTGTTATTTATCAAACAACATATATCACGAGTCACATTATCATATATACGATAATATATATATTTATTATCTAGCATATACTGTAATATTTAATATATACTATATAACACAAGAATAATATATGATATATTGTATATATCATATCTAGAATGTAAAATATATTGTCTAACATATTGGATATGATATATAATATATAATATATATTTTCTAATTATATATAACATAGAATTTCTTATATATAATATACAATATATAAGATGTAATATATAGTATATATATATATATTAAAATAACATACAACATATAATATATAATACATAGCATATAATATTGTAATTGTTTAGTAATTCTATTTTATATTAATGTATTTCTTGTCGTGTTTCTTTGTTTTTGGCCCCGGTTTGGCTGCCGTGTGGTCCTTGCGTCGTCTCAATGTAACGTAACATGATGTAATGTAATATCTAGTCTAGTATAGCACTTTATGATATGATATGATCTAATATACTTCACACATGTTCATTCACATATGTTATACACACTTCATTGATTTGTTTATTTATTTTACTTGCCCAAGGTGGGGAGCAAAACCGTGGTTCCGTAGAGCTGTGAATTGGGCCACCATGGGAGGCAGGGGTGCATAGCACGACCCTTTGACATGGCTCGTGTCATGCGAAGTTAGCGATGTCCCATCAGTCTCAAACAGTCTCATGTTTTATCACTCTACATGTTGTTCAGAAAATAACATTCTATCATTTCAATGATTTTCAAAATGTATTTACCATGTCATCAGTGTCATTTTGTTCGCGTCAGGCAAACGTTCACGAGGTGTCTGCGCGTTTTAAGGGTTTCAGTCATTTGCATGTGCTAAACAAAGCCTGGACAGGGGGCTCAAAACGATATTTCTCTGAACAAACTGCCAGGTCGCCGTCGACGTGGGAAACTTAAACTCATTGCTCCTTTCTATGTCCTTTTTGCTTATTTAGTTTTTTCTAGATATTATATAGCAATGTACAGCATGTATAGCTGTCTCATTGCGTTCCCCATTGCACAGCCGACCTGAAATGCTCTTGTGAGACCTAGGTTCAAGTAGCTCGAGCAGCCGAAGCAACTTGTGCCTGTTACCACTGAGCCGTGCGGCTCTGCTTTGTGCCTTTTGATTTCAACACCGACACCCAGTCTTGCAGACTTGATAGATCTCTGGAGGTCTCTGTAGATCTCTGTAGTATGCACTTCTACAAAGCATTTAGCGTGCTTCTCCCATTTTCTGCCTCAGCACACTGTCTTTCGCAAGACCTTTTTGTTGTTTCTCTCCGTGCTTTGCCCCACAGCTAGTCTCAGCCAACCCCAGCCAACCTCAACTTATCAATTCTCAAATTGCTCAGGCAGCGACAGCAGCCGGAAGAGAAGGAGCCGCAGCGTCTCCAGGTCTCTTTGACGCAACTCAGAAACTTAAACCCAAGCAGCGCGTCCAAGCATATCAGGCAGATTAATATGATCTTTCCTGAAGGCAGCTGAACCAGCAAGTTGTATGTTTGTATATCTCGCTTCAGAAAGAAAGAACATGATCTCTTTTGCTGCCTGTTCTGCTTGAGGTCTGGGCGAACCCGAGGCCATTTCTCGAACTTGTCCTTTCTCTAGCAAATTTGGCAGAACAGGGATTGGCAGTGTCACTTGATACAATGAACACACTTTAGTTCCGGAAAGTATTCCTGCACCAGAAGCAAAACTAGAGATGGGCAGGAGACACTGAAGTGGCAAATATTCCGCATGCAAGTAACTGCTTCTACCTAGATGTGTGTTGATATTTGTGCTGCCTTTGGCAGTCCACCAAGAATAACAAGATTGTGCAAGATGACATTACTTTCGTCTTCAACATGTTCAATACAAGTTCTGCCTGATCAACCAGAGTCCTTCAACAAGACATGATGAGAGGCTTAGGTCTTTCTTCAATTGTTGCTGACTGTCATTCTGTTTATTCATTGTTCAGATTGTGCAGGTGAGTCCAAGGCGTAGTAAGCTCAATCGTTCCAATCGTTCCAATCCTTCGAACTCGTGAACAGCGCACACAGCGCACACAGAGCACTGAGTGGTATTGGGTGACTCTGGGTGACCTACTTCGTACCAAGGTCCCGTCTAGATGCCACGCAGGCACACCGGTGTCATAGACGTTTTGTTTCTTCCCTAGGCCCTAGGCGCTTTGTTTCTTTATAACCTTTACACATCTTTCTTTGTTGTGGTTTCTTAAATTGTATTTTCGTTTATGTTCGTTACTTTTCTCCATTTTTTTTCTTGCAATCTTCAGATTGTCTTTTGGAATGCTGTCCGTGTTGCAATCTTGGTGCGTTCTCATGTGTTTTCTATTGTTTTCTATACCTTTCAGTCCCCAGGTTGCTGCGGCTGCTTGGAATGGAAAACAGCGGCCCTGTGCGAGGCCATTGGCTCCAGATCTGGCGTGGCTGCTGATCCTCCACCGCCTCCAGCCGAGGCTGGAACAAAGCCCTTTCCACAGAACCAAATCTAGCGATATCTATCACGTACGCAAACATAATCTATACAATCTATACAATAATGATGAATTATATCTACGTATATCTATATCCATATCTATATCTATATATGTCATTATATGTCTATATCCATATCTGTATCTATATGTACATATTATTATACAATAAGGACGCATACATACACATATTTACACTTATGTTCTCCTCAATAGCTTATTCTAATGATTTTTAAACTTGAAAAAAACGCAGAAAAAAGGAAAACAAATGGTCAATCAAAAAGCAAAACTTCAGACCCGAAAAAACCGGAAGCAAAATAAATGGAGAAAAAAAAGAAAGTCAAAAAAGGGAAAAACATGGAAAACATGGACTTGTCCATTTGCATTTTTCTTGCATTTATTTTGCCTTTTGGATTTGCTTTTTTGTTGCTTTTATTTTACATGTTTTTTTTCCAGGCAAACAGCAAAATAGATGCAAAATAAAAGCAAATCGAGAAAGCAAAATAAATGCAACAAAATGCAAATGGACAAGTCCATTTTTTTCCCATGTTTTTTCCCTTTTTAACTTTCCTTTTTTTGCTCCCTGTTTTTCCCCTTTAATTTTGCTTTTGTGTTTTTTGGATTTTGCTGATTTGCTTTTTGCTTTTTTCCATTTTTTTCATTTGTCTCGTTTTTTTTCAAGTTTGCCCACACAATTTCAAGTTTCTTTCCCACTGCGGTCTAACTTTGGTTTGAGATGGCCAGGAACCTCCACCAGAGCCTGACTCACATCCACCACCAAAGGACATCGGGGCGTCTGCATTGAAACCGGATTGTCCAGCCTTTCAGAACTGATCTACTTCTGACATTTCTTGACATTTCTTGTGATATTCATGATCTTCAACATTTGCCAAAGCGCTTTGCAAGGCTAGGCTTCTGTCATCTGCAGCGGAACGGGACACGGAGTTGGAGTCTTGCGCTTAGCTGTGAAACATGAAGAAAAGGAACTATGCTTCTCTTCGTTTCAGGTGAAACTGAAACAGAATAAAGATGAACAACGCATAATTCCTGCAAGTGACTTTCAGTCATGGGCCATTGCCAGCAGGGACTTTCTCGCAAAGAATCGTATCTCTCCAGCGACGTCTCGCATGCCTGTTTCATTGGTAATATGGGAGATTGCTAAGTCCATCAACAAAAGTGGGACAGATTGAAAGGGATATTCGGGTTAGGACCATACGATGATACAACTTCAACGATGGTGAATGCGTGTCATCATGGCGACGTTGTTTAGCACGGACGGCCAGGTCTTTCCTCATGTTGAAGTTGACTCGAGATCAGGCAGCTGCAATCTAGAGGGATTTGCCTTGGCCTAGGGCCTAGGGCTTGTCGAAAAGTTCTCAAAAAAGCCCGTGTTGTCCGTATTGTGGTGAGAACTTTTAACCGGGGCTTTTGTGTCTGGTTTCTGATTGGAGGCGTCTTCGGTGATGTCCAGCGTATCTGAAGCCTTGGACAAGACAGGGGCTTCTGGCCTCGCAAGGTCGGTGTAGCAAGAGCAGATTTGATGTTCAAAGAGAGAGAAACACATAGAAACACCATGGTCAGCTATAGTCTCCAGAATGGCTTTTGTGGTGGTCGTTGCTCATCAAGTAAAACAAAGATATAGTGGTGTAATCCGATACACTCTTGGGAGAACCTGACTAGGTCAGGCCGTTCTGCTGCGGAGTCTTTAGTGCTCCAAAAGCTCAAGGTGGGTCCCTTCAACTACCGGTGCTGTCCATATTCAATGTTCTTCTTGTGCAATAGCTGTAGGCAGCAATAACGCTGGGATGCAAGAAAGGATTCAACTTGCCCTTTTGGGTTCTTTCCATTTGTCTGATAGAAAACTCAATTGGCAAGAATATATACTGTATATATATAATATACTGTATATATATATATATTATATGCGTATATATATATGTATGTATGTATGTATATATATATATATATATATACATTGAGGCCGCTATGCGGGTATCACTTTTCCACCTGCGGACGAAGACGAGTTCCGAAGACGAATTCCCGAAGACGAATTGCGCCCCGAAGAAAGACGAATTCCCCCCCCAAGCCAACCTGCAAAGACGAACTTACCGAAGACGACACTCCCCCCCAACCCGAAATCCCCCCCCGCCGA
>Ga0126342_10017619_pt1 | contig 12335 bp, 13 predicted proteins | sample Cyp1metagenome_FD_92528 | JGI IMG/M metagenome (GOLD analysis project Ga0126342, IMG submission 92528) | Coral microbial communities from Lord Howe Island, Old Settlement Bay, Australia - Cyphastrea 1 metagenome | ecosystem: Host-associated > Invertebrates > Cnidaria > Coral ... | reverse complement strand
GATAGACCAGATAGACCAGATAGACCAGATAGACCAGATAGACCAGATAGACCAGATAGACCAGATAGACCAGATAGACCAGATAGACCAGATAGACCAGATAGACCAGATAGACCAGATAGATCAGATAGGCCAGATAGGCCAGATAGACCAGATAGACCAGATAGACCAGATCGACCAGATAGACCAGATAGACCAGATAGACTAGATAGATTTAGATAGATTTAGATAGAATTAGATAGATTAGATGGATTAGATAGATTAGATAGATTAGATGGATTAGATAGGTTAGATAGATTAGATAAATTAAATAAAATAAAATAGATTAAATAAAATAAATAAAATAACTAAATAGATTAATAGAATAGATAAATAGGATTAAATAGGTAGATAGATAGATAGATAGATATAGAGATAGATAGATAGATAGATAGATACATAGATACATAGATACATAGATACATAGATACATAGATACATAGATACATAGATACATAGATACATAGATACATAGATACATAGATACCAGTTTGGCACATACGAAGGTCAACCCTTGCCAAGAGGGCAAAATAAAGTCGTATGTGGTGTGTTATTGTGTTGTAGTGTATGCATTTCATGTGCTGTATGTATTGTGATATGTTGGAATGCAATGAACTGGATGAGAATGTGTGTATTTATCGATCTATCTCTCTGTCTATCTATCTATTTGTCCTTGTCTGTCTACCTATCTATCTTTGGGTAGGAATGTATGTATGCATGTATGTATGTCCATCTTTCTGTCTATCATGTGACGTGACATCACGTGACATGACGTATCCTCTGAGGCCCCAAACGCCCGGGAGGTCAACTCAAAGATTCCATTGACCTCCGAAAAGATCTCACGGTTCACGGGTAATGGGATCGACCAATGACCAACGTTGACCGCCAGTTGGTTTCTATGAAGGTTGCGATTGAGAATGGTTCATTTAAATGTAGGACACTTGAAAGCACAGCTGAACACAAGGCATATCTTTCATAGCTGAAACTTAGGGAAATATCGACCTATCTGGAACTGTATGTGTGTTCTGTTGCGTCTTAAGTTTCAACCCTCCGATGCACTGTAGTGGGGATACTTCATGCTGTATGCAGCAATTCTTATCTCCAATTATTTGGCTATTTGGGGGGTGGGGCATGGGCTCAAGAATGCCAATCCATCCCCAGCAGCACCTTCTCACTCTTGGAGGCATCTGATTTGTCCGCCGCGCGCCTTGGAGATTGGAGCAAGATCACTGCAACGTACCGCTTGGGTTCAGCGCATGGGTCAAACACTGCGAAAGATATATAGAAAGACTTGGAACAGGTTCTTTTTTTTCCTTGGGATTTATGGTCGTCATATCTAGCCACTGTATGGTGGGTTTCTGCTTGACAACAGTTGACATCGTCATTGATCTTGATATCTGATTTGAAACAAGCGCAGTCCACAGCACGCCGCGCTAAGTTTCGGGCCGCAAGCCCAAGGCGTTGTGCCGGTTGTTTCCCCAGCCTCAGGAACGACGTCATGTCATCTCCCAAACCCAAAGTCCGCAGTATACTGAGTGATTTGCAATCTTTCGCATGCAGAATGATATAGATTTACTTTTTACAAGTGATCACTGTTCATCCAGTGCCTGCCAAACACTGAACACACATGTTTCAAGCGTGTGTGTGTGTGTGGACGAGTTTTACATTTGTTTCCAGGCATCATGCTATGGGTGGGACACGGCCACTCTGAGGCGCTCGCCAAGAACCTGCATTCGTTCCTCGGCATCTTGGTCCCCTTCGGCCCTCAAAAGGAGAAGACTGTGCCTCAGATGCCCAGGAGGTGGTCACCTACGGTCACCTTCCTCGCTGTCAAACACGGGCCCAATCTGAAAAGTCATCAAACATCAAGCCAGCTACCCTCTGGTAATGACTAACATAGCTATTGAAAATGGCATTTTATAGTGAGTTTTCCCATTAATAAATGGTGACTTTCCATTGCTATGTTAGTTTACCAGAGGGTAAACATCCAGAAACCGGAAAAACAGAATCATCCAATCCAACAGGCATTCCACAGCTCCTGATACCAGCCGCTTGATGAATTCCCGGTTGGATCTCCTTCAGGCTCTCACGCGTTTCCGCACGCTACTCGTCTTGGGCGCGCCTTGCCAAGGACTCAGATCAACAAAACTGGTGGTTTTCTGATCGTTTACCCCATTTGCGACAATGTATGCCCATGTATGCGACATATCGTTCTGGACAAGCAACAAACACCTACTCAACGCTTTCAATACAGTACCAACTATATAGAAGATTATGGAAGCAGACTTGTTCTCAGAGGTGCTTGTCAGGTCCCATCGGCGTGGAGTCCAGATTTTTCTGACAGGTTCTTCGGCGATTTTGCAGGTTTTAACTTCGATGTCTGTGACACATTCTGTGTCTAACGCAGCTTCAAAACATGCACCAGGAATGCTGTTCCCAGCAAACCAACGCAGCATCAAACGCGTCATCATGCTCAATTTTTCAGTGGAACGGCGAATAGATTGCCAACTAGGATGCTGCATCGGTACATGTGTTCGAAGCCTGCCAATAAGTCGAATCAGTTGGTATATGTTGGTATGTGTTGGTATGTACATCTGGCGGTCTGGCTCTAAGCAAATCCTTGTACCTAAGGCAGGAGGACAGGTGCCATTCGGAAAGACCCAATCGATCGATCCGCGCCGTCAGATCCGTCAGACAGAGCCTGGTTTTGCCACGGATGGCCACGGGGCATCAAGGCTGAAGCCTTCACATGGAAAATCCAATGTGACAAAATATATCAAAATATCAACTAGCAAATGTTTCTCAGTCATTATGATGATTATGATCATTATATATCATTATTGTGTCATTTTTAGTATCATCTCCTAGTGATTCCACACCAGATTTATATTTCTGAAATCCCACCTCGGCTATTTGGTGAGCCAGGTGGTCCAGGTATCTGTCGCAGCAAGTGCCTAGGCGTCAGGACGGTGGGCACTAAGCCTCACCATGAGAAAAAACATCAAAACTTGCAGTTTTACTTGCTAATTACATTAATAATCGTTAATGATTATATACAGATTAATTATACGATACATTGCGATACCATAATATACCTAGGTGTTTCTCGAATTGTGTCACTCCAACTCGAAGGTTTGTAGCTAGGAGAACTTTCACTGGCCGTTCATAGGGAAGTTCATAGACCCAGTGGAATCATGGTTCGAATTCCTACCAAATGTACCCTTGCGAATTTGCAATGAAGAGGAGGCACAAAAATGTGCGCCCAGAAAATGACACTTCTTGATTCCAGAATTCTGGGAGCCCATAGTATACACATAGTGGTCACATCCCAGCATTCGGGGCGAATATCTCTATTTGTTTTGGTTTCCATCCTTATCTTCATGCCTAAAGTCGTACATTCTCGGTTGAATCGTCTCTTAACTTCACAGGTTTAAAGGTCAGTCCAATGTTGCGAATGTTGGGAGTGATCTTGTTGGGCAACCCCTCTTCCTTTTTGCAAAATGTAAGGGCGGGCCAATACTACCTAGACCTAGCGGCCAACAATGTCCAAAGCTTGTGCCCAAGTTTTTGAAACAATTTTGTGCCCAACCCTGCCCGGGGTGATCCCTGAAGTCAGTCATAATTTGCTTCTGACCCTAAACATACCTGGCAAATTGATGTCTGTGAAAATCAGGGGGTCCTAATTTATCCCATCGTTCGGACGTCATACTTTCCCCATTGTTTGATGCCCGCATTTTTTCACGGATTAAATTGATACATACCCCTGCGGATTGTTCTAGCTCCCCTGAACATGTCCATCAATTTCGGATCATCATCCCAGAAGGGAAAATCCATGAAACGTAACAACTAGTTGGCCCAATTGACTCACCAAGCCACGTCAGAAAGAGCTGGGCCTTTTCCTCCACCTCCTCTGTCGAGGCGATGCTGGGCGGCAACAGCTCGGCATTGCCGAAGCCCTGGATGGGCACCTGGCCAGCTTCGGTACCGGGTTTTTGGGGTCGAAGACACCACCGCACTAGTTTCAATTGGTTCTTAAAGCCAGACAATGGGAGAAAAAAAACACCAAAAAATCGAAGAAAAAAACAGGAGAGAATCCCGGCATCATTCCCCCCTTTCCAGGCCTCTTCCAGGGCAGCCTGTGCCGCCTCCGTGGCACCGGCACGGAACTCCACGGCAGAGTTCCAGTGGAGGCCGCGACCGCTGGCGGTGGCGGGTGGGGTACTCTGACAACACACGTGGCCACGAGGAGATGGTGCCGGACAACCCGACCTGGGCCAAAGGAGCCGTGTGAGGCTTGGGGTTATTAAAAGATGGAAATGCATGGACATGCTGAAGCCCTTTTTGGGGAAACTGAGTGGGACAAACAAACATTTGCAACCCTATAAAGGGCCACTGTAAGGCGTGATGCTGGAGCCCTAGAATGGGTGGAAGGTGCTTGCAAACAAAAAGTGGCACATCTGCCAGGGATGTCCCTCTTTCAAAAGGAATAGGAAACTGCAGATTGTGGAAAAGTGAGCCCCTTTCATGGTCACAGCAAGGTCCTACCAAGCTGCTGGAAGGCTTCAAGGTATACCCGGGCATCGCCAGCACGTTCGAATGCCACCGCCCTCACAGTGACAATCAAGCCTGTCAGTCTCGTGCGAAAGGTCAGGCATGCTCAAGCCACACTGCTGATGTTGAGCTGATGCTGATACTGATACTGATGATGATGATGATGATGATGATGATGATGATGCTGATACTACTGATACTACTGATACTGATGATACTGATGATACTGATGATACTGATGATACTGATGATACTGATGATACTGATGATACTGATGATACTGATGATGATGATGATGATGTTGATGATGATGATGATGATGATGATGATGACGATGACGATGACGATGACGATGATGACGATGACGATGACGATGACGATGACGATGATGATGATGATGATGATGATGTACTGATACTGATGATGATGATGATGATGATGATGATGATGATGATGATGATGATGATGATGATTCCTGATGATGATGATGATGATGATGATGATGATGTTGATGATGATGATTCCTGATGATGATGATGATGATGATGATCACGATCATGCATCTGATGCAGATGTTTGTCCAGCCCTGCCTGTTAGCGCTTCCACCTGGCTATTGGTCTGAGTCTCATAAATCTGAACGCGACAGGTGCCTACCCCTTGGGATGGCGCTTGCACGTGCATGCGCAGTGATCCAGAAAGTCCATCCTGGTTCAGAAGCGGTAGAGACACCTGGCCACGTGTGAAAAATGATTGGCAGCACAAAACCAGCATGTGTTGGCGAAGGAAACTGTGATTTTCACATTGGAGAAAGCGACGATTCGGCCGACAAGATGGATTCTACGGCTTGCCGATAGATGTCTGAGCTCATTGTACTCTGACAGCAATTTTGACCCACCCCACCTCACCAGCACCACCCTTGGGGTCCATCTGAAAGAGACCCATGCTCATGGTCACCGAAGATGTGGCTCCTAGCTCGCCCAGCAGTGCAGCCCGGACCACTGCAGGAGACATGGCCCGCAGTTCGAAGACTAAGACGCTCCAGCTACTGCTGCAGCATCGATGCAGCACCACTCGACCCAGCTCCGAGTAGAGCCGTCCCAGGGCCCGCAAGTATTGCCTTGGGACGGGTGACTGTCCGACAGCCGGGGGTTCACCCCTACCAAAACGAACTGATGGAAGGACAGATTGCCAGTGTGAAACCACCACACAGACCAACCACCCCAAAACTCCCAAGGCCCTAAGGCCATCCCTTCATATTTTCACCCCACCTCCAGTAGTAGGAGCGACTCTCCCTTTCCGCAGCTTGCAGACGTTGGAAGTCTTCCTCGGTGTTCAGCTCCGCCCGACCCCAGTCGAAGACCTTCACCAAGACCTTGGGTTCGGTGCTGAAGGATCCAACCTCTGCAGCCAAGGCCACTGAGGAGCCGATCCACTGCTGGGGCACCTGGCAGGGGGTAGGGGAATTAGACCAAGCTGGAACCTGTTCACAGGAAACTCATCCACAATCATCCACACATGGAAAGGACATCACCCCCTCAATCCCTTTCTAAAACCGTATGAAAACCACCAAAACCTCCAAGTTCATCACAGCCATCAGGAGGTTTCGCAACCGTTGGAAGGTAGCCACCGCGGCATGTTGGGCGTGTTGCTCCGAGCCAACACCCAGGTGCGACATGTCCAACCAAAACTCCAACAACTCGGCAGAGCGCAAGCGTTGCAGTGTGAAGCGCTTGATTACCTGGAGAAACAAATGCGAGAAACTTGGTGAACTCCCTATCCTCAAAAACCTGCAAGGCATGGGATTTCTATTGTGCCATGCCATCGCATACCGGCATACGTTGAAGTCGATTTTGAGACATAGTAAATGATGTGGCACAAATGCAGCCACTGAATATCCATACAGAATCCAATGAAGCCGCCATGCCTGCCTTGGGGGAGATGTATTTGGCCGCAGCCAAACCTTTGGCCTCCATCACCGCGTGGATCCGATCTTCCAGGCTCTTGGGAGGACCCTCGATGCCTTCCAACCTGAAGCCCTCTTGCACCGAATTGGTGCGCTGATCCACCAACTGATTTTTCCAGGCGTTCAGCCGACTCTTGCCCTTCCAACACGCCACCTGAGGCGGAAAAAATGGAGCCGGCTGGGAAGGGGAAGATTTTGGAGCAAGCCGAACCGGGAAGTAGACCTGTTCCATCAGGATTTTTAAGTTGAACCTGTGGGAAACACGCACGACTTCCGGAGAATGCTGAATCCTGGGGGCACAACTATGCCAACAATTGCCAACAATTCAACGAACACAATCCATATCAATCAGTTCATCATGGCCCTCGCCGTGCATCGTCCACAGGCCGAGGCGCAGAAGTCTCAGCGCCCAGTTTGATGTCCAGCAATCTCATCTGATTAAATCCTGCCACAAGATGTATCTAGAAAGGGGAACTCGCTTCAAAATCTTCAAACAAAACTGCTTTGTTGAAACCTCGATGACGCAAGGCCCAAGAATTTCCCAACCCAAGCCATCTCCATCCATCTCCCCTCCTTGTCGCAAGTTTTCCAACAAGAGAATCAGGCGGTGGCTCCTCTCCTGATTTTTGGGATTGATACATTCCAGTCGCGACACCCCTGGACAGGACATGGCCATCTTGGCGAAGCAAGTCCATGGCTGGCTGTTCTTCGTGGCAAACTGGAGCTTTGCGTAAAACTCCAGCTCGTCACCTGGGACTTGATCGCCATTTGAATCGGCAAAAAATTGGGAAAATTGCTACAATATCTAGATCCATGGAAATGCTCAGACTAGGCTGACTAGGCCATTTTTCCTAATTGCGAATATTTTGGATATTGCATCCAATAGGAGGTCGGTTTAGAAACTTGATGCACTTGAGTATGTCAGTGGATTTGGGATGCCCTGTTTAAAAAGGGCTCAGGACGGCACTCGCATGAGCAAGGTCCTTCCCGATGAAAAAATCCACTGGAACTCCCTGTGGGGCTCGCTGTTCGCGATATCGAAGACAATAAAACGCAGCAGTGCCACCTGAAACGCCGATGGGGCCAATGGGAAAGCGGAAGATCTTGGCTCACTGGGGAAACGCAGAAGATATGTCAATGCAATGATTTGGAAGGTCCTGACAACCGACAATCGACAATCAGTGTTGCACATGCCATGTCATGGTCAATTTTGGATACCCTACAAGATTAGGACATTAGTAATTAGTTTTAGTACTTTGACTTTCTTGTCAGCATGGAATGGAGAGTTTGAGCTGTAAAGAGTTGAACGGAAATGAAGCTACTGACTGAGAATTCCATTCAAATCACCGGGAAGGTGTCACTTCTGCAGCCCATCTAAGTACATCATCATTCACCCTCAAATCGTCTGCACCCCTGCGGCTTTGTGACAATAAAGGAGGACCCAGCGGAAAGGCAACACTTTGAGAAGCATACAAATCATACAGCAAGAGCTCCGTCATGCAGGTATTTAAAGGTGACTTCCATTATTGAAATCAAACGAAGATTCAAGACTCAAGGCTTAACAGGAAGGGAGATCCGTGCGCCCCAGTTGTGTCAGCGCCCTCCCTGGGGTTTCACCCAGCAACTATGTTTCTACACTTCTGGTTATGGACATATCTACCCAATGAATGGATGTGTTGTGTTAATTGTCAATGGAGGCTTTATGATATAACCTATATCATAACCTATAATAACCTATAGCTATCTATAGCTATTGCATCAAAATCAATGGTACCTGAAGTGCCCAGCGCCGCACAGGGTTCTTCGAAATCTTCTGCGCTAATCTCCTGAGGGAAAAAATTGCCAAAGTGACAAGGCAATTTTTTAACCACAACAAAAATGACCCTTATCCTTTGCCATGTGTATACATCGGCCAAAACATGTTATATGATTTATGGCCATCCGTATCATAATGGGAATCCTGGAATCCTGGAATCATAGCTAAATAAATCTCTATTAATGGATTGATGACCACTCCCCAATCTGGGTGTGTATGTGTATATATATATATAATGTTATATATATATGTATATATATGTTATGTTGTTATTGTTTTAAAAAAATAACTTTTGACCATGTGCGCAATCTTCATTAACATGTTTCCATGTCTGGACATGGATCCAAAGCCCTCGCCACTCTGGACATCATTCTACAGACTTCGTCTCGCAACGGTGTCCCCTCGCGCATCTGCAAGAGCTGAAATGTCAGGTGCGTTTTTAGGTGTGTTTCAATATAGGGTACCCCTAAATTCATTGACTAATGGGCTATTTGGGGGGTCCACCCCATTTGACACACAGTCCTCCAACCCCTGCGGTACCAAAGGGGGACCATCAGAGCTGTCTCCACTGTCGATCTCTTCACCTGAGACCCAAGCTGAAGCAAGAACCAAAGCTACTGCATTTTGCCAAGTTCCGGGCCAATCAAACCATTCCGAAACAAAAAAATATTGAGTTTTCCATGTCAATATCTATAATGCACACAATTGTTGTTGCAAGTGCCCGTTGGTGACATGTCCATATTGCCAAGTGGATGTCACAAAGCCATCTGCCACATGACCAGGAGAGCAGGTTGGCCAAGCTACCAATGAAATCCCAGATGTTGACTAACCCGCTGGGGTGCTCGTTTTCCTTCATCTTGTAGCCAAAAGCACCGCCAACTACGTCATGAGCAATTCGCACCATTGCTTTTCAGCATACGCACAAAAATGTCCCAAGTTGTGGACCACGGGGATCATGCAATTGGCTCAACATGCTGCTTTCTTCTTCGCAGGTGATTGCTACAAACATGCATGTACCTGTGCACAAGTTCCTTCAACTGAGATGCCGAGTTCTTCGTCGTATACTTAAGGATGAGCAGCAAATGGGCACGACGAAAGCTCATGTGAAGAGACAACTGCAATCCAACGAATCCAAACGCCTTGAATACCCTCCATGTGATTGGATCATCAAATTTCCACCAACAACATGTCCTAAACACCAAATCGAATTGTAACAGTTAACTGCACATCTTTCATTCTCCACCCGCCTGGGTCGCCGAATCATGTAGCACCAACATCCTGGACCAAGGTGTGGAGAACACATGGGTCAATGGAAAGAACGCACACATTGCACGTGCAGACTGGGCAAAGGTTCAGCACGGTGCAACCCCCAAAAAAAAATGTTTGGAAACACGAGCCTGCACATCACCGACGTCTTGAAATAAGATTCTTGTTTTTCCTACATTGCTTGCCGTCTGAACTTTATCCTAACGCAACACCATGTGCACTTTTGCCGCGAAGAAATTTTTGCAACCAACTCTGAACATGTGCAACCAAAAGGAACCTGAGTCACAAATCCCATGTATAAATGTTTTGATGCATTCAGGGAGCAAATGAAATCGATTGAAACAATTTGGTGTGACTCAGCATCAATTTCATGAAAGATTGGGTTTGCGGATCACATGTCAAAAAGGCTGGAAAATCTTTGCTACCAGAAATGTTTTTAGAAAATCAAAGGACGCCGCATACCAGCGTATACGAAAACAACGCTTTGCATTTCGAGCAAATGCCAACGAAATAAATCAGGTTTCAATTCTCTGTTCAGCATGTTGGTCCAACTGATTATTCGATCATCAATGTACACACCATTGGTGTGTGCAAATGGGTCGTTTCGAATTTTCACTCACATGACTCTTTTTGGTGCCTTGGGCGTCAGCCAAACCACATCGCTTTCAGCAGAATCTACAGATGATCTACTGGAGTTCACCTGCTGCGATCTGCATTTTTGACTTGGAGCCAAAAGAGTAAATGGTGACCGGTTTTGTTTTGAACCCATGCAGAAAAATCTAACGGACACTCGACGTTTCCATGCCCACGTTGATGATCTGCGCAATGATGTTCCACTCCCCAGTGCCATTGTCAAGACAAGACAACAATGTGTTGTTGTATTGATTGTCCAAGTCTCGGCTCTCGCACGAAATTCCGTTTCAAGTGGCATGCCAAACCACACACTGTCCACAACCCAATCTTTCAACATGGAAACTGTTTTTCAAAATACTGGGTGGACCACACCACCAAAAACAAAGCCGTTACACGAGGCTCACATATCCACCAACGGCAACGTTGACAACTTTGATTTCCTATTTCTGGCACACGCTTTCAGGACCCCAACCACCCTTTTTTATCCATAGGATGCACTACTGTTTTCAATTTGTCGCTCGCAACATCCTTGCAACATCTTGGAACTAGAATGTGCCACGCGCGCGTATTTCGCAACATGTTCGAAGAAACATATTCGCACTGTCTTTGTCTCATTCTCGCCGTGGAATCAGCCAATATGCAGTGCCCTTGCAACGTGTGAAAAAAATGAAAAAATGCATTGCAGGTCATTTTGATTTGGGTTTGTTCGCGTCTACTTTCTTACATGCTCAATTTTTCCGATGGATTTTTCCCTTGTACTGCAGAATATGTGTGACATTTCGCAATTTGTGTTTGTCACGGTTTGTACTTCCAGCACTTTGGGATAAGATGTTCCTTGTGGTTTCCTAGTTTGACGTTGGGCGCGCTCTGTTTCACAATTTTTGCTAATTTTTCCCGAGTAAACGGCTAAAGGTTGACCTTAACCGCTCTTCGCTCAACGTTGCTGTGCCGTTTGTGAGGTGATCTCCACCAAGGTGCGTCGCACACGTGGTTGCCACCATGGACCGCTTGTTTTTTGAATTTGTTCCTTGGTGAGTTTCAACATGGCAAAAATTTCACATAGGCATGTCAAGACACAATACGTTCCCATCGGTCAATGATGCTTGGCAGTGATCCCAGTGGGTGAAGTTTTGCCAAACTGCACCCCGCGGCTCGGTAAAACGAGATGACCCAACTCATGAGGATGGATGCCTTGTTTATTTTGCTTCTTGTCTTGGCCCCAGGCAATGCAAAAGCTTGGAAAAGCGCCATCATAGCTGCAGGTGTTACACTTTTATACTCAATGCATGGTTTCGTTCTATAAAATGCCAAAGCTGCAAGGCATGGGGAGCTGCCGCCTGGTGGTATTTGGCATTGAGGTCGGGGGTCGATGGAGCACAGAAGCGACCCAGTTCCTCAGATCTCTAGCAGACACCAAAGCACGAACAGTCCCAGCACAGCTTCACCATGCCACAGTCACAGCCCTCATTGCTCGCTGGAGCGCTTCTCTCACGCATGCCGCCACGCATGCCTGCGCAGTTTCCCTGCTTTCAATGCCTCCTTCAAGTGCAATCACGGGCGAAGAGGACCTTCCTCCCTTGGGGCAGCTCTTGGCCCAACACCCAGAAGCTTCAACAACTCCAAGTCGCTTGCTGGGCCCATAGCCAGCCCAATTTTGGATTTCCTGTGTGGACTTCCCTTTTTAGCTTTTGGATTTCTTTGTGAGTGGCCGCGGAACCTGCCTTTCAGTGAGACACGCTGCAGAAAAAAAATGTGTTTGGACAAAAAAAATTGCCCAATTTTTCCCCAGATAGCTGAAAGCTATAGAGGTTTTTACTTTTGAAAGGTCAGGTCTTCGGTGGCGAACTTTGTGGCAAAGGTGCTGTGCAGGGTGCTGTGCTGTCGGTAGCCCCTTGGTTCAGCTAAGTCACGGGTTTCAGGTTGGTGTTACACTTCTCGATTTGCGCTGTATCAGCACGGCCGCAACAGCGTAGTTTTCCACGCGCAAGAGGCCGGTATGGCCTGTCAGGCACCACCTATGGCGCCACAGAGAAACCTATAGCTGAAAGCTTGGCAAAAGGGTCCCCT
>Ga0126342_10017618_pt1 | contig 12336 bp, 9 predicted proteins | sample Cyp1metagenome_FD_92528 | JGI IMG/M metagenome (GOLD analysis project Ga0126342, IMG submission 92528) | Coral microbial communities from Lord Howe Island, Old Settlement Bay, Australia - Cyphastrea 1 metagenome | ecosystem: Host-associated > Invertebrates > Cnidaria > Coral ... | reverse complement strand
CTAGATATGGTACCTCTGAAAAAGCCCAAGGTGACTGTCAAAACATACCCCTGATGAAATTGAGCCAGCTACATGTTTTGAGCTAGATCGAAAAAATGGAAGATTGGGAATTCCAACATTAGAATATCACCAGCCAGAAATTATGGATCTTTATTGATATTTGTTGATACAAACATCTTTATTCTATCTACAAAAGTACCGCGAAAATCGAGTCAAATCACTTTATTGTACATTTTTTTTTGGTTTATTTTGGCTTACATCAACCAATCTGAGGAACTTAACTTGGTTTCTTTCGGACAGGATTCCCCGTTCGGTAGCCGGGTAGCCTGCCTGGTAGCTATTTTGTGGTAGCAGCTCCGCAGGTGGCCTGCCTGGGAACTGCAGAGATCTTTGGGATCTCCATGAAACGAGACTTGCTCTTGGATGAAGAGGAATTGATCTGGGAGTGGAAGTGACCTGGTGAAGTTGGGCGAAGGAAGCACTGCAGGGAGATTCATGGTTTGATGATGGTTGATCTATTTAAATTTTCCTGGAATAAAAAGATGAGGAACTCAGTTGGAGCTATACTGTATAAGTTTCCCAGCCGCATGATATGAGAGGTTTTGGGAAGGAAAATCCCATGGAAAGATATGGAAAGAATTTTGGCCAAGTGATGGGAAAGGCAACTCAAGAATATATACAGTAATGGTTTGGAAATGAACAAATGACCAAACTAAAGCTACACAATGGACAAAGACATTTGACTTTGGTTTGGAGTGTCAAGATTCTGATTCCTTACCATCTTGAGATTTCAGGTTGGAGAACAAGATCATCCCGAGTATTTTTTTGAAGCACGCTGGTTGGAGGGTCATATTCTCTTCTGACTCTTCTGCTTTCTGAGATGCAAGTGCAAATCACCACTCTTGATTTATAGAGGCAAACTACAAGAGCTATCAATCTGGCTGAATTCAAACGACGTCACCACGACGTTACCAAAGATATCCAACGATTATGGTTAAGGGGAAGTCATCCCCAAGAACTTTATTTCAGGTTGGTGAATGATTATAATTTGGGGATGACTAGTACCAATAGTAAAATCAATAGTAAATCAATCGTAAATCAATAGTAAAACTAGTCGCACTACGTACCAATCGACACCAAAAACCACCGGTTTTTCGTCACTTTTTTTTGGGGTCTCAATCCTGTCAGTTCCTGTTGTTCTTTAAACATCCTTGGAAGGATTCTGGGACTCAAAGACATCCCAGGAATCCTAGCTATAGCTTATATCTCACCCAAAAATCCCTGTTTTTTTTGTTGGGGATAAGTAGGGTGAATCCACTTTATAACATCTTAAAACTAGGGTTATAACATATGATTCGTGGGTAGTTCGCCACCAGGCAAGAAGTCTGCAGGATCATCCCACAGATCGTCAATCGTTAATAGCCATAACCAAGTTACTACATGTTATACCAGAGTCAGAACATGTTATAACTGTTATAAGATGTTATAAGATGTTACAAGATGTTATAAGTATAACCCATTTATCATTGGCACAACCATGCAGATCCCACTTCTATCCTTTACAATCGATCAGTGTTTTTTGTTCACTCAATTCTCATCCCAAACGACTAAGCTAAGGTTGAATGAGGTGGGCCATTTCACGGATCCTTTCAACTACACCTCCCTGTTTGGGACCAAGTTCGGATCTGGTCGTTTGGGTTGGGGGGCTGCCCTAATAGATATGGCCATTTCAATATGGAAAATCTTGGCAAATCATAACATTTTTGGGTAAACAAATGTCTGGCAAACCTATATGGAGACATGTCGATCACACAAAACATCTTCCGATCTTCTAGAGATTTCCATGAAGGAAATCACTACATGTGTGTTGAATGAGGCACGCAAGGAATGTACCATAGTCCAGTGTTTGTTTCAGCAAGGGACTTCAATTCTTGGATCAAGCTTTGAGGTTCATTATGATACCCTCTGGTAAACATACAAAAAGCATCAAAAAGCTATTGAAAATTGCCATAGAAATAGTGGAAATCCCCATTAAAAATGGCGGATCTTTCCATAGTTATGTTAGTTTACCAGAGGGTATCTTGGAAGTCAAATATAGTTTCTCTTAGTTTTGAAGGGCAACCATCCATGAGTGGTCAGTGAAAACATCTTTCAGACAATTCCTCTGAGAATTACGCATTCTCAGTACGTTTCGATGTTGCAATTAATTTTGCAGATCGTTTCAGCCAGGTTTTATCAGAACTGCCATATTCTCTCTACGGTTGGGTGACCTTCACTGTCTGACCGTCATGTTGTGAGTATCGTTGGAACCAATAGTTGCTGAACGAAAACGTCTCAAAGCTTGTGGCATGGCCTCCATCGAAAACTTCCAAGAAAAGGTGAGCCTCCATCAATTTCGGCTGGCAATGGACATATTTGTGATTTTACAGCCATGTGACAGATTCATACAAATGACTACTGGCAAACAACTAGTGGTGCTTCACCTTTAACAGGTGGCTTCACCCTGACTCAACAGGTGGCTTAGAAGTCTCGCTACTTCCCCACGGATGAGCTCAGGTTGGCCATCACCGACACGCGGCTCCACATCGCTCGAGCGCGATCTCCCAAGCCCATGAGCCTGCGGGGATTGTTGCTGGGCACGGCGCCCTGGGGGGTCCTGGCAGCTTCCGGGTGCTGGGCAATCCCTGCAAGTTCCGTAGCTGAGTTGGTTTATAACCACCATTGACCTATAGTTATATCATGTTATATCCCCTATAAACCCAAGAGATCCCCAGACTTAAGCAAGTGATGTTCACCACTTGGTCGACTCGTGGGTTTATAGGGGATATAACATGATAGTTAATAATAATTAGTTTTTCTGGGGGTAATAAACCTACTTAGCTAGACCCACCTTGTGTATGGTTTCTTGGGGTTGAAATCGTCGGTTACCTCCAATTGATTAATGACAAACATTGGTAAATCCCCAAGAAACCAAGTTGTTTCACCCGAAACCATGTTGAACCTCTAGAAGTCTGCAAGGTGGTGCCCCCAATCATAAGTGTGTAAAATATCACCCGTTAACCATTGATACATCAACCATAAACCCTAGTTGAATTACAAATTATTGCAATATATATATATATATATAATTTAGTTAAACCAACTTGGCTAACTATGGGGCACCTCCTTCTATAGTTATAGTTTTTTTCCACCACTTCTTCGATATTTTGGTGAAGGGATATTTTGGCGAAGGGGTCACCCAAATTCCAACAACTGGCAAGTTATTTATAAATCTAGACCCTTTGTTGGTACCCATTTAAAAAAAAAAAAACAACTTTAATATGTTTTACCACATCATTTTAGTAGTACTTTTACATACTTTTACCACGTTCTGTTTGGTATTTGGAGGGTCTAGGTATGGTATACCAAAATTGCCGACCTACCTGGCCAAGATCAGTTTGAAATAAAATCCTTGGTGGGTGGCTCAATGTGGCTCATCTCACTTAGCAGCTATAGATTCCGTTGTCGGTTCTACGTCATATGAATATACCCATAGGATCCATGTATGCTATATATGATAACATTGGGGGTATATTGATGGTAAATGTTACCATATATAGCATACATGGATGCTATGGGATATAGGATTAATCCTCTTTTTTTGGAGTAGGATGACCCACCAAGTATGATCAGCTGGACATTGTGGGGCCCGATGGTAAGCTACCTGGAAAATCCTTCGGAATGATGTCCAGTCCATGTTTAGATTACCCGATTATGTGATTTCCCAGCCAATTGCTTTGGTGAGCTGATCCCAAAAAGTGGTTCTTGGAATTGAGCATACTAATTTCTGGCGACCAATGGACCAATCTTGGGTTTGAAACCTGACCAAGAAACGAAGGTCATTGTAGACTTGTGCCAATCCGATTTGGGCTATGGCAAGACATGACTTTACTTGCCCCTCTCATGTGCACTCCAGGTTTGGAAATCATTTTCTCAAAAATCCATCCCCAAAAATGGCTCCTCAAGTGATTAAAGCTTGAACATTTTTGAGCATTTAGAACATCCTATTATTTTAGTGATTACCCTCTGGTTATTTAACATAGCCATGGTATACATGGCCCATTTATGGATGATTTTCCCACTAAAACCTGCATTTATATACTGGATTTTCCAGTTCGCTATGTTAGTCATAACCCGATGGTAAATATTGGAAGATCTACCAATAAATCGACCCGAAACATCCGGGCCATTTCGAAGCAATCCGAAGCAAGGTCCACGAACCTTCGGATTCCGATGCATGCATCTTCAGGATGGACACGGATCCGTGGATCCAGAAATGTCATGGGGGCAGATGTGAATCATCCTGAAGAAAACCAGAAATGAGAGGAGAGCCCAAAATAGACTTGTTTTTTTTAACTTGTATCTTATAATGCAAAGTTTATTTTATATTGTCATGATTATGGTTATTATGATGGTGGTTATCAAACTGCTAATTAACTGGTTGTACAGAGGTCTTAGTGTGACGCATCATGGGAACGCCTACAAAACAGCCAGGCAGTACAATCATAATACCAAGAAAATACCAAAAGGCTGTCTGAAACCGAGTTGGGCAGAACCTCACATGACTCACGCATGCGGTGTAGCTTCTTCTACTTTCATATCTGCAGCACATTGGCCAAGAGCAGGGAATGGGGTCCAAGTTGGAGTATTCAGCAACTCAATGGGTGCTTCAATTTATAAAGGTTTCCTAAAATGGGGGTACTCCTAAATCATCCAATTTAATAGGATGTTCCATTAAAAGCCTTCCATTCTCGGGTACCCCCGTTGTAGGAAACCCCCATATTGACACACATTGTACAACTAGAACATACACTGCTTGGATCTGATTGGTGGTTTCAACTATATGTTTATGTTCAATCATCGAAACAGGATGATGATTCCCAATGATTTTCCTATTTTTCAGGAGCATTATCATGAGAACTGCGAAGCCATCAGCAAGTATAAATGAATCTTATATAAATCATTAGGCAAATTCTTGCCAATCTTACTAGTCATTTACTGGTGCTTCTCCATCTGTACATGCAAATTGCCACTCAAGCTACTTACTATTCATTTAAAAGATTATTTTTCATGGGTGCTTATATTGATGATACATAGTACGGTATCTTTTTATTTATCGAACTAACTCATGATATCTAATCATCTCAGTAGATAGAATATGGAATTTAAAAAACGCTAAACTGAGAATATCCAATATTCGATCTACTCCAGGATGCATATGTACATATATTCCGAGACCCTCCAAATACCACTAAGAAACTGTAAAAATAGCAAGATTGTGGCGTAAAATGTTTTTTTTTGGTGGGTACAGTACTTAGATGATCCTCCGCATCTTGTTATGATACCTAATATGATACACCTATTTCTGGCCAATTATTGGACCATATTATACCACATTATTATACCATAGTTATACCATATTATACCATAATTATACCATATTATACCATATTAAACCCATTTTTGGTGGCCAAATATTATACCATAGTTGGTTAAAAAATTGTGAAAACCGATTTTTCTGACCTTTCTTGGTTTCTCTCATCTTTGCGCGAGAGGAGTTTATGGGACATCATGCGGGGCTGACCATCACCAGCTTGGCGCATCGCAGTTTGGAGAGCTATGCCGGGGGCCCCAGGTGGGAATACTTCGCTCATCCCACTGACCCGGCCTGGTAAACGTTGACATAACGAACTGGAAAGATCCACCATAGTTTTAATGGGAAAATATCCACTATTTCGACTGGGTCATTTTCAATAGCTATGTTAGTCATAACCAGAGCCATTTATAGTGAGTTTTCCCATTAAAAATGGTGATTTTCAATAGCTATTTTGACATAACCAGAGGGTACTTATAGCTATGGCTTACTAATCCCTGCCAAAATTGGGATCAGTGAAAAGGGTGAATCCAGCTCCAAGATCAACAACTTGGGTTATGAAAACCTGCTGAAACTAAGCCTGATGAGCCACCGGTTGTAGCCAGCTACTAAATGCTACTATATGCTACTTTAATATGTAACTATAGTATACTACAGTTCGATATACCATGAACATCCACAAATCATAGAATTCACCATAGAATTCATGGTCTTCCATGGTCTTCCAGAGTTTGGACGACTGCTCGAGGCCACCACGCGCTCGCGCGCGCCACCCTTCTGGCCTGGCTTTGGACCTCCCATCGACGGCTTTGGCTTTGTCGAGCAGCCCAGGTAGTGGCAATAATTATTACTATAACTGATGGTTTTTGGCATCGAACATACTGGTTTTACCAACGACCGATTGGGGATTGAAGGATCATGGTCAGGTCAACCCGCTGGTGATGGGTAGATTAGTACAGCACTAATGTACTCAGCGGCTACAAAGATACTAAACGGATATGTGTCTGCAGGCTATCTAAGATTAGGCATGTGCAGCAAACAGAATCCTTGGTGATTAGTCACTGCATGGGCACATCATTCCCATGTTTAAATATCAAACATGGGTTTCAACATGTTTTGACCCACCAGCCATGGAGATCTATGGAGATGTCATTGAAAGCTGATGGCAACCCGAAGAGCCCAGGCTATGAGTCGTTTTTACATAATCAAAGTTGATGGCGCAGATACATTCCATGATACACCATATATATATATATATATTATATATATATATATATACATATGGGAGCCGATCGCATATGCAAGTCTAAGAATTATGAGAAGGCACTGCGTCGCGATGAATCGGCGATTGAAGTTCGCCCTTGCGACAAAGATTTGTTGTAGAAGGATTGACTGTTGTAAGAGGAGAAATCAAAAGGTTATATGGATGTGGGTCAAAATGGAAGACCATTAATGGGACCACAGATGTGAATGTCTAGTTTAGTATTCACCATCCATAATTTTGGGGTACCTAATTTTGACCCATACCCATATTTTAATATGATGGCAATTGATGGCATGATAATTATGTTACATTTCAGCCTTTTACTCTATTCGGGTCTGCCTAGACACTGTGTTCAACAGTGATAGCCAATAACAAAGAAGAATCAGAACAACAAGTTCAAAGTCTTACAACCCAGATCAATTCAATTTTCAAAAAAATGTCGATGAAATCCGCGTTTGGTCCGTGATTGCTCCGCGATTGCTAAGCCCGCCTGAGTAGGCCCTGGCTCACGCCAAATAGTTTCGCAATACGACAGAACCCTCCCGTGGTTGGCACCTTTGGGATCGCGGTTGATTCGCGCTTGATCGGCGATTGTACCCAGATACCTTTTATTTTGATCAACACCCACTCCACATATTTATATATATAAGTATTATGTATATTCATATTTTTATATGTGATATGAAATTCACATGGTCACACGATTATATCTAATTTATATCATGTTATATCATAGTTGACCCTCTCGCTTCTTCCGTCCTCCGAGGTTTTTATGCCAAAGTTTTCGCAGATGTACTTGGCCGCAGGGGGGGGCTCAGTGGTCGGATCGTTCACCAAGCTTAGTACGGCCCTATGGATCCATGGCCGTTTGAGGAGGTCCAAAAAAAAAACTAGTCATCCCTAGTCATCATACCCCGAGTCCTTCCTGAGAGGGTACGGCTGGATCCATAGGCTTAGTAATACACTTCTTGGTGGTTACATGAATGGATTATATATATATATATGTATATATTGGGAACAATAATCCCATTTGACGAACTCATTTTTTTCAGAGGGGTAGGTACACCACCAAGCAGTACATGTTCATGGAAGATCCTGGGATTTCTTTGGATTTACTAAGTCACCTCCACTGTATCTCCATCCCAACAACGCGACTGCGAAGTCCACTCTGGCGATGTGACCCTTTTTTGGTTTCTGAAAATGGTGGATCCTGAAAACCATAGGTTTCAATACTAAAATGCTTTAATTTTGGATGATTTTTGGGTACCACCATTTTGGAAAACCCGCATCGTATGGCATAATATGGCATATGTTCGTGGATTTTTTGGATGGAAAAACCAGAGTACCGAGCTGAACGGATGGACTAGAAACCCCGCTGAGGCGCTCTCCGTGACGCAAAAGCCGTGACTTGGCCCAAGGCATCTTTTTCTCAGGTCTACTATGATTACACTAGTAATGGATACATGGTAATCATAGTAGAATGAGGAACTAGATGGAACTAGGAATTCAGGGTAATCCCCAATCATCAGAATACTGGATTCAGAGTGTATCTACTATTGGGGATTGTAATGGATACAATCTGGGTAAATTCACTATCCTGCAGGACACTGGGGAGAATTTCAAGTTCCAATTCGCGTCAAATGAAACTGTCAAGGCATGTAGCCTCTGGTAATCTAACATACTCGTAGCTACGGAAGCCACAAGCCATTATTTCGATGATTTACATATTAAATGAACAGGATGATCTTCCATGGCTGCGGCTATGTCAGTTTACTAGAGCGTAATGATAATGGGACTATTTGTACCCGCAGCACGAATGCTACGCCCCACAGGTACTTCACTATATACACTTTCATATAGTTTGTTTTTTCAGCGTTTCTTTAGGGTTTCGTTTTAGGTTGTTTTCTTAGGGTTTATCTTAGGGTTTTTCTTGGGTCTTTTAAAGGGTTCATGTCAAAAGTGACAAAAACCAGTTTTGGGTGGCAAATTCACCGCAGAGGGTCATCAACGACATCTTTGGGTTCGCAAACCCAGAGCCATCTAGTTATCAGATACTCAAATGATAACTAGAAAGTATCTGATAAGGGTGACCCTTAAAGATAAAAACCACAAAGTACACAAAGTACTGTAAGGGTCACCAAAATGAGGGTTCCGACAATTATCCCGAAAGACTTTGGGACATATCACAAGTGCTGGCCGTATTTGTACTGAGTCGGTTTAAGGAAACCATCCAATCATAGATGTGCAGTGGCTGCTAATGCCCTGTTCCCTTTATAGATTGGGGAATTTGGTATAATCATAATCCGTGATCGGAATTCCTATTCACCAACTCGCGCAGCAAGGGACGACAATTTGGGTGTTGAACACTGATCGGACGGGAATATTTTCGCCGGTTGATGGGGATGGAACGCCCTGAAATCCAAGAATTGACTGAACGGAAAATCTGCAGGAATACCCGAATACCCCAACAATTTGGGTTAAAACCCATGGTTTCCTGTAAAATATGCCATGAACCAATCTGTTCATGTTAAATGGTAGATCATCTCTCAGTCTCCATTGTTGGAGTTCCGAGAGCAAGTTTTCAAGAGGTTAATTGGCTGAGCTACGACCTAAACTTGGACCTGCTTGGTGGTTTGGAACATGAATGGATTATGACTTTCCATTCAGTTGGGAATGTAATAATCCCAACTGACTTTCATATTTTTCAGAGGGGCTGAAACCACCAACCAGTTACACTGTGATTCGTTTCCAAACGATCATTTGATTTGTGTAAAGGATTCTGGACTACAAGAGATGTGTTGTTTGGTCCGGCTCTGGTTGGAAGATTGGCACTTCACAACGCCAGAATCAGGTGACAGGTATCAACTCCCTTCTACTTTAGCGGTTTCTTACTTGAGTCTGAGTTTGTTTGGGAATGTGGTATACCCATGGCCATTTCATGAGGAAGATTATCAATGGATAGAATGAGGTACACTATATTAAAAGCAACTTTCTATTTTGATCTGTTTTGAATGAAACTCTGAACGCCAGTTTTGATGTCAACCAAACAGTTTTTTCAGGAAGAGCGCCTTGATTTGACCTGGCTTCACCATAGTGTAAAAATGAACGCATGTTACAGTTGATACGCCGTTCTTGCGCCACCATGGAATCCTATGGAGACGGGGGCGCCTACAAAAGCATAGAGCGGATGGACACCGATCCCAGCCATTTTGGGGGTTCAGATTACACGGGTGTTGACCCATAGCCATATATGTTGGTGATTGTTGGTGTATGTATACATATATATATATATAATGTGTATATATATATTGTATATATATATAATGTATATATACAAATATATATATATACATATATATATGTATTTTACATGTGTGATTGCATCTCCTACTTTTCGCCACAGAAAACATAATATGAACAGGGAAAGGGATTGTATATCATACCCATTCCAATTAAGAATATCTTCCCATTCAAAATGTCCCATAAATCCCACATATACCCTCTGGTAATTGAACATAAGTATGGAACATCACCATTTTCATCATAAAGGTAAATCATCGAACTTGTATCATCGAACTAAATGGGCAATGGCTTCCATAGCTATGCTAAATAGCCGGAGGGTACGTACAGACACATACATACATCCATCCATCCATCCATACTGTACATATACATACATTATACATACATTATACATATGCATACACATATACTGTACACATTCATAGAATTTCCATCCAAAAATCACCTGGGCTGGGACGGAGGTATGGCCTACAGCGTCATGCCACGGTGGACAGTGCGGGGATACGTTTGAAAGCCCATATGGAGCAGAATCTCAAAGTGTGCCTGGGACACAGCGATTGGAAACCCATGGGTAAACCCATTCTAACCCCAGCTTTTTGGAGAAAATACATCAAAATACATCAAAATTTCCCTAAGATGCCAGTTGGAAGCGAAATCCTGCGCCAGTTGGAAGCTATTGGTAACTATGAAACACTGCAAATACCCTCTGGTAAACTAGCATAGCTATGGAAAATCACCATTTTTAATGGGTAAATCAACTATTTCTATGGCCAGTTCCAATAGCTACGTTAGTCATTACCAGAGGGCTTTTTGGGAGTTTTTTCGGGGAACCATCAACCAGGTGGATCTCTGCCACCGTTTACCGGGTAAGACCCATTCGACTGAGTCATTTTTTGCAACGAATTGCCAGAAATAATGGATGATTTAGGGCATTTTCATCCTAAATTTGCTACCCAAATTCTGCTTTCTTCATGGAAACCTGTATGCTGGTGCTCGTAGTTTCTGATTGGTGGTTTCAAAATGTTTCAACGACCTTTAATGTCCGCTTCAAAGTATAATATATTGGACATAGTAGTAATTTTACCACACATCACTCGTGGTGGAGTAACTTTAACACTAACTTGTAGCTTTATCTTAAGTTCCTGTTAAGTTGTGTTAAAGTGACCTCATGTTTTTTTTTACTAAGAACTAGCACTGTTAGTCATTTGAACTTCAACCGAATCATGACCTGCGGAGTCAGGATCCAGTCGGACCAACCTTCCATTCCCAAAGGCCTGGCGCGTTTGAAAGCCCCCCTGGTAGTTGGGGAGCACTCCTGTTCTGCGGGAAACATGCTAACAGCTAACATATTTTAACATCACCCATCTGATGACACAGGTGATATTTTCCTGAAATGGGGAGCTTGCTTCCAGTCAGGTTCACTTACGGTAAGAGATGGAGATAGCTATGATAGCAAAGATAGCACAACAACATAGAACAACAAGATTTGGGCTGGTTTCAACATGTGTCAAACCTCGCGTCCATCTTTTTTTCGAAGCGTCGAAGGCTATCCTGAATCTTTGGCCTTCTTCCATGCTAAATGATGTTGTCCCTTCGGTACCTGACTCACCCCTGGCAAAAGATTCTGGTCCCAAACATCCAGGATGCTTGAGTTTTCAAGCCACCTTGCTTCAGGTGACCAAGGGATTTGAACACAACATAGCCCATTCTTTTTCATTTGCTTGAGTGACACCCGAAAATTCTGATAAGTTATTTCCTGCATTGTCCCCAGTTATGTAATTAGGGATATGGATTTCTCATGGGGGAGTACACATATTACGTCATGGATGGAAGTACTATGCCGCAGACTATGCCACAATATGCCACACAAATATGGGTGTATATTCCATTGATTTCCATTACATCACCAGTACCTCGAATTTGCTGAGCCTCTGGAAAACTGAAAACTGGAACCCGAATGATGCCAAAATGAGGAAAAGGAAAGAAAGGCAAGAAAGGCAAGGATGATGATGGCAAAGGAGGAAAGCCAGGAGATTGAAAAGGCAAGTCAAACTATGTTCAACCTCAGACCACATCAACTCCTGCCATACAGAATCAACAACAGCAACAAGCTCATTACTCTTCTGCTGCATCAAGCTCTGGTCATGGTTTCTTTGCGTTTGCAGAGACTGAACCAGCACGTGTTGATGTTTTGGCATCCACGTATGCAGAACAAGAAGTACATCGACGCACCCGTCGTGGAGGACAGAACCAACGTGATGCAACAGCACAGCATAACAGAGAAGGACTCAAGAAGTTCCCTGTTCTGGTTGGAGATCTTGATGCACTTCGACAAGGTGTACAACGACATCCAGCT
>Ga0126342_10017617_pt1 | contig 12336 bp, 9 predicted proteins | sample Cyp1metagenome_FD_92528 | JGI IMG/M metagenome (GOLD analysis project Ga0126342, IMG submission 92528) | Coral microbial communities from Lord Howe Island, Old Settlement Bay, Australia - Cyphastrea 1 metagenome | ecosystem: Host-associated > Invertebrates > Cnidaria > Coral ... | reverse complement strand
GTTGTGCATTGCCGGCAATTAAGAAGTTTTGTTTCCCATACAGCCGTGCTAGCTTGTGGAACCCATCTACATAGCACAGTCATGTGCATTGCAAGGCCAGCCAGTTTGTGGAGTCGTACAAGAAGCACATCAAGGTTGCCCAGGGGTTGATGCTTGGCCTTGATGTAAAGTGAGTTGTCAAAGCTTCCGGCTTCTGCTGTTTGCCTTGTAATTGGAGTTTTGCTTAGGATGCAGCAAGTGAAGCGGGATGCGGCGCCCAAGAAGGCTCCTAAGAAGGCCAAGTAGAAAGCATGAGTGACCCAATACAAGTGCACGAACATGTTTACGATTGGTGTTTGTTTTTCCCAACGCTAGCCGCTAGCATGTAGTTTCTGAACATTCCATGTCCTGCAGCGACTTTACTTGAATGCCGGCACAGTGCATGACATTCGGCAGTTGAAACACTGCTGATGCAGCTTGGACACATATGCACAGGGTGGGTCGAACAGAAAACATATCCAAGCCTCCTTAGACAAGAAGTTTGGCTTGCAGAACAAATATATATGCTGGGGCATGTTTGAACCGTCCTGTTCAGATGCCTCCCTGTGTGCCAATTCACCCAAGTGGCCTCGTGCTCCGAATGTGCCTAAATTCAAGAGTAGCCAGATTTGCCAGGCTGGGTAGTTTTTGTAAGATCAGCTTCAATAATTTTGCCAGGATGGAAGCTGTCAGAAGATTGTCCACTTCCCCATGAAAGCCAAGTGGTTTGCGGCCATCAAAGATGGAGGAAAAAAATGCGAATTACGGTCAGCGTCAGATCATTGGCTCTTGAGAGTACAGGGAGCGACACACTGCTCTTTCACTTTGGGTTTCTTGACTCATGTTTGAGCCATTCTTCCTTTTGAGAACTTTTTGGAGCGTAAAGTCGATATTCTATATTGTACATGCTTCTTCTTGTCTTGGGGATAGCAATGGCAGAATCATTTTCCAATGTTTTGCCGGCGATGTTGTTTTTTGATCAGTGAGAAGGCTACAATCCAGAGCCTAAGATTGTGAAGCGTATCACCCGGACTGAAGTTATCCCTGTCACGCTAGCCTCAGACTACGGAGTGACACGTGAGGAAGTCCAACAGCTGTTTCAAGACTATGACCAGTTACTGGCTGTACATTTTGAGTAAGCTGTAGCCGCAGCAGAACTTTAGAAAAAATCATGTCACGTCAGATCCAGCTGGGCAATTTTACTTGGCTTTGGCGTGTAGCGAGACATTTGCGTGGAGTGTTTGGAATGCATACTCGATTTGTTGGGCTGGTGAAAATAAGCAACCACTACTGTGCAGGGACATTGTGATCACGCACTGAACTGTTTGCATGTTGCTTTGGACGGTGATGAGTCATGAGATATTTTTTGGACTGTGTGATCCAGCCTGGCAAGTTCGGATGCACCACATGATGCATTCTATAAAGTGTGTCCGTGGCGTCGGACCCTGGGTGCATCGCGATTTACACAGGATTGTGAGGTGCCAAAGTGCCAGGTTTTCAACAAGCCATTCCATGCATGCGCGGGATTGTTGTTAGTTTGCATCACGTCGATGTACCTGTGTTTTCTCCACTTGCACACATGTGCAAGTCCATGGATGGATTTCCCATGCAGATCAACAGCTATAAAAACGGGCTGCGCCAAGTCAGCTTCAGGGCATGCCCGTTTCAAAGCCAGAGCATGTTGGTGTTTGTGCACTGCAGTTTGCTAGGTCGCGGGTTTGGGCTCATGACCGTTTGTCAACCACGGTGACAGATATAAAAAGCACGCTTGAAAATGTGTGTTGCAAAACCAGGAGGATCCGAGTAGCAAGTTACTTGGGTATGTAAGAGTGCATAGGTCCACAGAGGGCACGGGGCCAAGTTTACATAGCCACAGGATATGTGCTAACACACAACCTCCGCTACCATGATGATTCCACACTGCTGCCTGCCTTAATGCATGGTGCAACAAAGGAAAAACCTAAAGTCTTTGGGACATAGCGCACAAAAGATCGACCCAACACAAGCCAGTCAGCTATGGCAATGCTTCAAGCCCATGAGCCTAGCATCTTTTTTTGGAAACACTGTCGGTGGGAAGGCCATGGGTATTAAAAACTAAGGGGAAAAGGGTGGGAAAAGGGGTGGTAAATATGTATATGTATATACAAACATATATATATAGAAATATATATATATATATATGTGTGTGTGTATGTATCCTCTTCTATACCCATCTCTTTATGATGTGTATGGACTTATGTATATATATACATTTATGTATATACATATATATATATATACATATGCATTTTCTCTTCTGTATATGCCAAATCTTTTTTGGATATGTATGCACATATGTGTATGTATATATATATATACACATGTGCTGTAATATATACATATGAACCATTAGCCATTAACTATTAACCATTAACCGTCCAAATCCTGGGTCCACGCACCCGTGCACGGCTGGCTGGTTGGGATGGCAGTGTGAATTTATAGGGTAAACCCTTAATATTAATCCATATCATCCAAAGATTATCATCAGTAACAACCATATATCTTGCTAGAGAATTGGGGTATTCATCAGAAGGATCACTCATGAGCCAATTTTGGGGGTGTCTGCAACATTCCAAACAAATGAAACATTCCAAAATATTCTGAAACATTTTTACTTACTGGGTATGTTTTGGAATGATGTGTTTTTTTTGGAATGGTGCATCGTGAGTTTGTTTTTTGTCTATTAGACATTATACCAATAATCAACGATAACAAGAATAATCAATGACTAAAAGCCTTTCACATTGCCAACCCAATACGCTTGGAGGGTCAAACCCTTGTTTTTTTCGCTGGCGCACCGCCGCTGCAGCGGATCTTAAGCCGGGAACCCTGGCCAGAGGATTTGGTGCTTGGTGGGTTTCTTCAGATGGTTTTGATTTTGTCAAGAACTTTACTTCACGCTATAGTTTTCACCAAATCTCCTGAATCTCCATGTCCTGGAGATTGCACAGTTTTTCCCAGTGCATCCCCAAAAATAAACTGAATCTTTGAAAGAATCGTTTTGCCACTGTGGCACCATGAGTAGCACTGGCTATCTTGGTGATTTTACCAAGCATATCTTCTTCAGCCAGTGTTTTATGGTTCCTACAATTCTCATCGCTGGTGGCGAACTCGAAAACCATGTGGCACCATGCGTGCCTCGGGATGAATCAAACCACAAGGATGTTGGAAGTTATTTTTCAATCAAAACTGTACCCATCAGCAATTATGGCCCAAATACATTGGTCCATTAGATCAACATGTTCCACAAATGAGGGTTACGCAATAACAAAACACCCCATCAACTACCCCCCAAAAAACACAGCAAATATGGGGAACATGGAACCCGAAAATCAACCTCTGTGGTGGTGGTTGTTTATTATAAATGGTTATACCAGATGGTTGCGATGCTACCCTGCAAAGATTTGACATAAGTTTGGTAATATTTTTCCATATTTGGAAACCCGAGAAACCATTTGGGGCGAACTTTGTAGTTGACCCGGCCCTTCTCCAAGTTCATTGATGATAGGCTGGCGTAAGCAGTAAGGGATGCCATGCCAGATTCATAGGCCCTTTTTTGCAAAGACTGCCCCAAACGCAGAGGCGGGCGATCGGTGACCCACAAGAAGTCTGCCACTCCCCAAAGCATCAACGAACGGTGCTTGCACCCGGTACCTGGGGCCGATGAGCCCAAGTAAGGTTTCATGTATTCTTGACCATTAATTCATGTAGAGGCTATACGTGGGAGTGGATACAGATTTGAAAATAGGACTATAGTTGCAGATATATACATTTGATCGACGCATGCTTACACGCACGCACTCACATATGTATGGTGGTGCACTGTATCTATACATAATGATCCGTTTTCGTTTTGGTTTATTTACGATATACATATATGTGTACAGTTGAACATATGAAGGTAAAGCCAGATATGCATCAATACAGGTGCACATAAACATATTAAACATATAGGTGCATAAACAACTAAAGCTGTATATAAACAAACACATGAACGAAAACAAGCCAAACAACATCATCTATAACAGATGATCATACTCAAATGGTGATTATATTTGTGGTGTCGGTGGTGACATGCCTGCATCAGATTGTAATAGTACGGGCCATATCAACCAATCAAACCTTGGCTATATGGTGGGTGTAACAGGATCATATTCTAAAACAAATGTTTCAAACCCATTAGGTCACCAGGTGGCACTTGCAGTGGGTAGCGATGTCCTTCGCCAGCTCTGCTAACCAAAAGATAATTGGTTTGGTATGGGATGCTTTCACAGACGAATCCAGAACTGGATAGGCATTTGCTGTATCATTGGCACCACGCCCAAACAAATGCATATCCCAGCATGCTGGTGGTTTCTCTACCTTATGACGCCGGCACCACATCCTGAAAGCCCGACCCAAAAGGTTCATGATCTTGTCACCACGCGAGTGCAGCCCTCCCTGAGGTGCAATGAACACATCCTCGCTAAGCCGGGCGAGTATTGGAAGTTCCACCTGGGATGGCCAGATGTGTGATTAATGAGATAAGTGTCATTTTTGTCCACACCAGGTTAACAAACCTCTGTTTGCATACAGGAGATCTGATATCGGATGGGTATTTCATTAAGGGTAAATAGTTGATCAGTGAGCTTATCAAAGGTTCAAATCCTCATCAACTAGAAGTAAACCCATATGATCCCACTTGTTTTGGTTGGAACAACTATACTATGTACACTGTAAAGAAAAAAGAAAACACGAACATAGTTATTTCAAACACCCACATTCATTCTAATTTCGGGACTGGGGGGCAATGTCACATAGGAAGCTTCCCGCAATGTCTTTGCCAGTGCCAAGCAAGATAGTGTGGGCACTATCCCAACGAACCCTGGATATATCAAATCCTGGAACTGCTAGCCATGGAGTTTGGTTCTGAACAGGGGTCTCAGCAAGGTAAGTCGTGTGGTTCCTGATAGTCCTTGTCCATGGTGCATCAACCCGAAAATCAGAGTAGACAAGGTGGAGTAGGTCTGCTGATGTTCGAGCATGGGGGTTAACTGCAGAGCATTGATCGCACACCATTGTAGATTGATAGTTCCGTCTTACGAAACTGTGGGACAATGCACGCTCTTTCCAATCACCACACCAGGATTCAAATCCACCCTTCCACCCTCCAGCAATCGGTTGATTGGCTTTTGTACCACGAGCACCCATTAAAAGGTTACCATGTTGGTCATGGGTAGGAAAGGTACCCCTGAGCAGGTTTTCACCTTAGTTCCACAGTTGGGTGAAAAGGGTGCCATACATATAAGCCCCAAACTTAAGACCAAAACAAATACTAGCACATTTTTGCCAAATTTATCCAACCCAGTGGCTGTCCCAAGCAATCACCTGTGTGATAGCCTTGTTTGCTTTGACCCTGAGTTCCTTTGTTGGCAAGAACCTCATTGGTACCACACAAAACGGAAACTTGGTGCACCAGTTTTTCATAGCCATTGTTGATGACCAAAGCCAAATGATCAACTCATGGTTCGTGTTGAACTCAGCCCCATCGGTGAACCACTTGACCTCAGCAATATTATGATAGGAGTGGCTCACAAAACTCATATAACCATACATATAGTGACCCGATAATGATGTTAAATTGATAAATACTACTGAGTAATGTCAGCTTTGCCACTGATTGCTTCAATAGCTAGAGCTAGGAAAATGATAACCATAAATGATGAACCATCCAGAAAATTGTTGATGAAGTTGTTGATGGACAGAAACTGTCACCGCCCGGGAAAGATAAACTTTGATAACATAACTTGATACACTATGTAATCAAACATGTGTGACGCTGTGCCAGTTTTTGTCCACAACACTAATCATTATTGATGTGGGAACAGTCCACAACAATGTTGTCCTATTTCCCGAACCAGTGGCTGGAAACGTCATGCCCTCGAGGCCTGACCTTGGCAACCAGCTGCATTGGGGTGATATGCATGGTTTCTATCTTAAACAAAAACAATCCACACATAGATTCAATTGGGGAAAAAATAAAAATTACCGCAATGCGCTGGCTGGCTGGATGACTGGATGCTGAGCACATGAAGGACTGTTGTGTCGGTAAGCTGTCCAGAAAGCATGTGCTGATTTGGAATCACACCCAATAACGATCTTCCACAATTGAGGTGATTGTTTTTCCCAAAGGGCATGTAAAACATCACTTGCCAAAAGCACTGGGAATTCCATGAGGTGGGTTCTGGCTGCATCAGGGTCGTAGACTTCGATGCACACGCTGTGGATTGGAAACGTTGATCCAAATAAGGAAGGAATCATGCGGTGAAGGTCTCTTTCAACATTACCTTGATGTTTACCCCAGCAGGCCAAAGAGGCTAAATCTCGGATGGTCGGAAGATCTAGCCCATCAGCATATGCTGCGTGAGCATACCTCTGAAGAGCATTGACATGCAATTCCTTAGTTGTGTTGATGTGTGAGGAAATGCTAACATTAAAAAAATGATGTGTTTATGGTTTGGGGTAACCATCAATCAAACCCCAAGGGAATCGAAACCAATGGTCCCAAAAAATGGTCGCTCACCAGTTATCTGTTGCAAGATAAAGTGACTTCACCCACATAATTCACTTAAATTTAAATATTTGTACATGTTCGATGAAGTTCACATAGTTGTGAGAAACTATACATGCAGTTATATTCATTCTGAATGCCAATGAAGTATGTGATAACTGGTGAGCATTATAATGACTTGATTGGTTACCAGGGAACACCTCGAGAAACATCCCACAGCATCGCATGGGCCAACTGGCTTCCAGGATCATCAGTTCGCTGCCGCTTAGCAGGTGGGCCTGGCGAGCGGCAAGATGTTAAGGGCAGGTAGTTATCCAAGGGAATAGCCAATTGGGCATTTCCATTAATGAAGGTAGCCAATAATCAAAAATAAGTTCCTGTAGGCAAACCATGGTTTTTGGGGTACCTTTATTAATTGAAATGCCAAACTCCAAGATCTTCACAATATATATATATATGTATAGTGCTAACTGGTGGCTACAAGGTTGGAAAAACTTTGTGGGTTGAACTCAATGTCCATCCTTACTTGACTTAAACCATCAAAAGAATGTGGGCAATTGAGCCTGTACCAAATACACATTTTGTGGCTAACCCGAACGGCGATGGGATTTCAACATGTCACCGTGCTTTCAGAAAGCCCCATCATGTCCCCATATGATTCAACCAGCCATATATTTTGAGGGTTTACACCCCTTCAATTTTATGATATGTTGGCCTGACAACATTTAGTAAAGATAGACAATCATAGATACATCCATGGAATTAAAAACCAAAACGACATTCAGAATATTTTCTCCCATTAAGTTGGTCAATTACCTCTATGTAGTCAAGGTAACCCCACCATGGAGACGGTTGAGTCAAACCTTTTTGTCGCTTGTTCAACACGATCTCTCACCAGCCAGATGCGACATGGCACTCACCCAAAATGAATTGCCCTAAGCTGCAAAAGCTGGTTTCCCGCAAAATCCTATGGCAAATGAAGCCATCAACATCATCGCCCATGGTAGCCATCACCCACTTGAAGCTATGAATGCATTGGGTCCCCAAAGAGTTCCATATGTAAGATTAGCAAGTAAGTGTCGCTACATCAAACTCAACGCATCTATTCCACTAGATGTCAAGTAAAATAATTTGGATTTGATATGGGATCAGGCTGCCTTAAGGGCTGCCGTTTTCATGGTGTTAGCCACCTTCTTCCTGGTTTTGAACCAACTTTGGTAATTGGTTGCCTGATCAAAAAGGACCTGATACTTCGACAGGTCATTGACTTCCTGTGATGTAAGCTGATGCAGATCACGGTACAGGTTTGTCATTGCCGAACTATGGGTGGTCAATGCCGTCTGCAGCTCCGTAGCGCACTCCAGGCCCTCGATGGAGATGCACAAAGTCCTGGCCTCTTCTGCCTCTTTCAACCTGAGCAGGACAGATGAGGGGAAGGGGCTCAATATATGGAGCACGGGTCATTCAACACCACATAGATATGTGTATGTGTATACATAAACAATGCAGATATGAACATATATATATATATACATATGTATACATATAACATTTATATTCATATGTAAATGTAAATGTAAATGTAAATGTATGTATGTATGCATGTATGTATGTATGTATGTATCTATCTATCTGTGTTTATCGAAATTTAAATTCATGGAGTAGCTCTATGTTTATGTATGCATGTATGTATGTATGCATGTGAATACAAACCTATATTGATAGACATATATGTAAATTGACATTGATATATTTCAATATGTGTATACCTACACATACATATATATATATAAACATATGTAAGCAAATACATGTACACAAATCTGTTTAACCATGAATACATACATACATACATACATATATATATGTTTATATAAACTCTTGTTTATACAAATGTATCTACGCATGTATGAAAATATTATGATCGTCATTGTTTGGAAATCGATGAACAGCTAATGGTTAGATCATGAGGTTTCAGCTATGTTCATCATAACCGAAACAAATCATTGTACCCGATGGCCTATTGCCTTTGATATAGGCACCATCACCCCATCAAACCAGGTGTTGAGCACAACAAAAGGAATGAAGTGCATGATAGAAGCATTGCAAGTTTGGTCTCCATGGGTATCAGTATGGATGTTTCATTTTGGTTTCCAAACTGTTGGCAACCCAAAGGGGACAAATAATTTAATGATATGAATTGTGATCCCTAGCTAGATACCACCTCAATTTCAAATTGGGAATCCTGAGCCCAAAACATTGATAATAAACCCCTATAGGCTTTATTCATTGGGTGTGGTAGCATTTTAGTAGGGAATCATCACTATTGGGGGTTATCGAACCCTATTACACAAACCATGGTAAACCAAGGTTTAATAATCCCAACTCACCATTACTTGCTATATTTGTAATACATGATCCAAGAAACACAATCTTCTTTAAGGCCATAGCCTTATCCAAAGGTGTCTGCGGTTTGTCGGGGGGAGGGTCAGAGGTGTTATCACCAGGCTTCGCCTTGGCCTTGGCTTTTGTTTTTGCCTTAGCTTTCGCGTTTCCTGCTGGTGCCTCTGCCGTGTCCCCATGGATGCCACCCCCACTGCCACCACTGTTGCCTCCCACCTGCAAAACCTCGTTCATGCTGGGCATTGCGGTTGTCGAGAAGTCAGCACCTTCCTCTGTGAGGGCCAAGGCTTCGGTTGGGTTGAGGGAAGTGTTTGACACCATTTCCTGTGAGTCCTCCCTGCTGTGTGCGATCTCATGGCTAACTTCCATGTTCACCCTGTATTGGCGAAGGTCTTCCCTGTTGGGAAAGTTGGGGTCATTGATGTACAAACCCTCGGCTGTCTTCCTGGCGATGAGCTCTTGTATGTCACTTTCGGTGTACCTCCCACATGCTTCCAAATCCTTCCTGCTCATGCATTTGTCCTTTGCTGCTGCTGTTTGCTTTTGCGCATTCCTCCTCCTGACCTCGATCGCCACCTGTTGAAAATCCTGCCCCTTCTCCAACCAAATTCGAAACAGATCTAGCTTGTTGCCTTGGAAAGCAGGAATCAAGCTTTTGACCATCTTGCTTGGGTTCCTGGCCGCACGCAAGTACTGCATGTACTCCGCACGATTGGTGACACTGTTGGGCAAGGCTCTATTTGCTGTCTCTGCTGCTGCTCCATCCACAACAGCATTGAGCTGGGATGGAGAGGGTGCTGCCTTGGGCACAGGCACCGGTGGGGGAGGCATGGATGCATCAGCCTCGGGAGGATTGGATGCACCTGCATCAGGATTGGGAGGATGGGCTGCAGCAACAGCTGCTTTGGGCATCGGAGGATGGGCTGCAGCAACAGCTGCATTGGGCATCGGAGGATGGGTTGCAGCAACAGCTGCATCAGGCTTCGGAGGATGGGCTGCAGCAATAGCTGCATCAGGCTTCGGAGGATGGGTTGCAGCAACAGCTGCATCAGGCTTCGGAGGATGGGCTGCAGCAACAGCTGCATCAGGCTTCGGAGGATGGGTTGCAGCAACAGCTGCATCAGGCTTCGGAGGATGGGCTGCAGCAACAGCTGCATTGGGCTTCGGAGGATGGGCTGCAGCAACAGCTGCATTGGGCTTCGGAGGATGGGCTGCAGCAACAGCTGCAATGGGCTTGGTAGCTGCAGGGGCATTGGGCTGCGGAGGTGGCAAAGCTTGGGGTGTGGGCTGTGGTGGGGATGGGATTCCCAAAGCCTTCCTCATGTTTGCCCTAGCACGTTTCCAAACCTCAAAGCCGACCACATCATAGTATGGCTCCTGCTCACCAAACCCCCAATGCTCATCACCATCACCCTCTCCGTTTACAGGCCCCAACTCCTCATTCACCCCATCAACATAGCTTTGGGAAGTCGAAGTGTTGTTTGGCCTCACTCACCATTCTTTCCAAATCTTCTTCCTCCATATTCCGAGTTCTTTCTCTACCTCAGCCTCTAGTTCTGGTGTACTCAAGGCACTTGGTGTCAGCACACCACCACCACCCATCAAGGCCTTGGCGAGGTTGCCTGCTGTGGCTGGGGAATGCTTGTCAAGGGTGCCTGGTTTTGCTGTGGAAGGGCTTGCGGCTGGGGAAGGGCTTGCTGCGACTGGGGAAGGGCTTGCTGTGGCTGCCGAAGGTGCAAGGGATGCTGGGCCTCCTAAAGGTTTTGGGGCATCACCAACCACCACCCCATCATCATCATCATCATCATCTAAGGGGTCACCATCAAGGGCTCCCGAGGCCACAATAGCTGCCAGGTCCTCATCGACCTGCATCTCCAAAGCCATCATCTCATCATCATCACCACCCACTGGCATGTCCGCTGCATCCAGCGACTCAGCCGGCTCAGGAGGGGCCGAAGAGCCACCAAATGAGGAGGCACTGGTGGAAGTCATTTCAGCCTGGGCTGAGGGTGTCAAAGCTGTTTGTAATGATATCATGATCGAAGATAATTTGATGGTTGTCATTAAATATGTAGGCCCGAACATATCTATACATTACACATTCCAATAGTCAAAGACAACATAGGGATACAAATACAAAGGACCAATGAGACCGTTGGAAGGTTATCAGTTATATATACCTATAACCAATTAGTTATAGAGTTATAGTTGTATAACTGGTGATCCTGGGTTTCATAACCAAACACATATAACTGGTGATCCTTGGTTTCATATTTGCCCATCCAAAAACCAAAGCCTAGAAACCACCATGTCTTCCCAGTTGACACCATTGAGTTGTGCTGCTAGCTGAAACTTTTCCAGTAGTTCCGATTTACCCATACGAGCTTTGGCTGCTGGATGTGGCATAGGGCTTGGACTCGCTCGCTTCTGCGCATGGTTGGTGGAACACACACCCCCATGACCAACCCCAGCTCTGTATGTGGTTGGGTCAAAAAACTTGAGAATATTTTCCTTTGTTGTATGACGCTCCATGTGGACCAATGGCTTGGGTCTTGGAGGTGAGATCAAACCTCTATAGGTTGTTGGGTCAAAGAATTTGTGGATCTCAGCTCGGGTTGGAGCCCCCCAATTGCCCTTGTCCTGGGGAGTCACAAAGGACCCTGGGTGTGGCATTGCACCAGAGCCACCATGGGTCTGGCTAGGATTGGACATCCCTCAAGCACTGTGATGCCAATAGGGCTGCTTGACCACCAAAAGGCTGAAGATGTCCATGAAATCATTATGTTTTTTCATGATTGGATTGAAATAGTGTGACATATGGTGTAGATAATAAGGAAAACACACAAAAGTGTGAAGTGTGAAATTTCACGAGTAGTAACGGCATAATCACGGAGTAGTAACGGCATCCAAGTTTTTTGTTTTTTCCATGATATGATGGGGATTGTTCAGATGATAGTGTGAAGTGTGAAATTTCACGAGTAGTAACGGCATAATCACGGAGTAGTAACGGCATCCAAGGTTTTTGTTTTTTTGATGATATGATGGGGGACCACCAAATGGATATTCACCCAACTAATTACAAAGTATTACCAACAAGTATTTAGAAGAGTACCCATAGTACTTGATAGCTTGGGTGTGCACCCCAAATGTTCATCCAATACACCATTCCAATCCATACAGTGATAAACATCTGGACACAGTGATGAACATATGATGAAATAACATTGCACACATACATATGTATATATATATATATACATATATGTATATATATATATATATCTACATATATATACATATATATATGCATATATATGTATACATAT
>Ga0126342_10017616_pt1 | contig 12336 bp, 11 predicted proteins | sample Cyp1metagenome_FD_92528 | JGI IMG/M metagenome (GOLD analysis project Ga0126342, IMG submission 92528) | Coral microbial communities from Lord Howe Island, Old Settlement Bay, Australia - Cyphastrea 1 metagenome | ecosystem: Host-associated > Invertebrates > Cnidaria > Coral ... | reverse complement strand
TGCATCTTCTTTCTTCTTACTCTTCTTTCTTCTAATCTTTCTCTTCTCTCTGCCTCTTCCCTGCTCTGCTTTTCATCTGTCCATATTGTCGGAAGTTTGACTTCTAAACTTCCTTCGATGATTACTGTAGCTAGTAGGCTTTCAGTTCGGGGCACGCGTTGTGCGCTAATAGGTATTACTGGTGTAAGCGATGGAAGGGAACGTTCCCCGGCAAACTTGTTTGCAGCGTAGTGGTGTGATGCACCACAGTGTATCACAGTGCAAATAATTGAAAAACCACGAATCGCCACCTTTTGGAGGTTGTACGGCTGGGTGCAGCCTACCACCATGGCTTGCAGAATCCACACGTAGCAACACACGTCGCATCGATTCGCATTGGTTCGCATCCTGTCCGATTCAGCCCAGCTGCCCGCTGTGCAGGATGCGCTTGACTAAGCGGCACCAGCGAAATCTTCAGGGTAGAGCTTTGGAGAGTTAAGCAACTGAGCATCACTGGTGTGGAAGCAGGAAAGAAGATCTTGGATGTTCTAGAATGCCTAGCCCTTGGGGATAGGGCATGATAAGGCCTCCGATTTCTAGAATGGTATTTGTACAAGGCCTGCATGGATACCATGGTGGAACTTTGGAAGTTTGTATAATACTATATGATGATGTACGGTGCAGGTTTTGTGCAGGTATTGTGATCCCCACTGAGCCCGTGGTTGAAACCAATTTGCCAGTTTGATCCTCCTGTTGAAACCATGGTTTATGAAAATTTAATTTATTTTTTAAAAAATAAGGCTCGATTGAACTATGTCGCGACAATGTGGCCTAACCATGCCGAACAAATGCGGCACAAAAACCAAAAGGATGATATGATTACAGATATATTAGTGGAAAAAATGACGAATTCACAGTTTAGTTTGTTTTTTTGAGTTCTTGCTAGAACCTTTCTGACAGGGGGAACTTGTGGATTCAGTTCAGTTTTGTGGTGGTTAGCTGTACCTTTACCTTTGCGTTCGCCGCAACAATGCGCGGTTTTTTCGAATTTATTTTATGCATGTTTGCTTCTTTTGCTGTCACCTGAGGCACACAAAAAGTGGCTTTTGCATGTTGTGCCACAAGTGGCTGCAGAATCCTGCCTCAGAAATGTGCGTGCATTCGCGGGTGATTTGAATGCATTTGTTTTTTTGATTTAATTCCGAAAAGGTTTGGGTCAAATACGGCCTAGCTCGGAATCTCTGATAAGAGAAGGGCACAATGGGTGAAGTGAACGGCCAATGAGTAGGTATAAAATTATCAAACCCAAAGTTAAGGAACTATCTCCGAACCTTTGAAAGGATAAACCATTCTCAAATTTATAATTTAAGCGGGTTTCTCTTTGTTTGTATTATTGTTGCAGTGCGGTGGATCTAATAATTATGGTATCCCTCAACTTCTGCTGGAACTTGACCCACCCCAACAGTATCGAAACCATTTCAGGACACCCCAGCAGTATGCTTGTCGAACTTAGCAGAGTCATCCTGTTCTGCTGGTATTGGCTCTGAAAGATGCATAAATTTTCTAGGTCTACCAAGGTGTCCTCCAGTGTTGGATGGAATGGAATCCAACCCAAAGTTAAGGAAACCATCTCAGAGCCTTTCCCCAAAACACAATCATTCTCACATATAAAAAGCCGCCTCTTTTTGTCCATATGATTGCTGAAGTATGGTGGGCCAAACAGTCTAACATGGTAAGGAATCCTTCAACTCCCGGTGGAACTTGGCCCGCACCAAAATTACCACATGTTCAGTTGACAGATGTTAGTCCACGCACAACTGCTTGCCATTTCCACATGTGATGATTTGACCCTTGTTTTCTCCCGGGACGCAAAAACATTCATTATATACTGTTTTCAAAACATGCGCGTAATTTTCTGTTTTATTGAACATTTAATTAGTTGTACATTTAACATAAAATTAAACAAACAGCCACACGGAAAATGTGATCAACTTAAAAGTAATTGATTAGGAAAGGGGACTTAGGGTTGTGAAACGTGGCAAAGCCATCCCTCACCGTTTGTATTGGTCGATCTCAGCAGATTGGAATGCGAAGACATCCTAAAGGCATTTGAACGTGTGTTCTTTAAAAGCTTGGCAGGTAAGGAAGCTAAGACTTTCTCGGTATGGCAAGACCATCTGTGGCCGCCGCCCACTGCAAAATGCTATGGTTATGACAGTTATGAGTTCTTCACGGCCACGGCGTGGAGATTCAAAAATAGGTTATTTGCATTTTTTCAATTATTTGTCAATTCTTCATCACTTTGTCTAAAATGAGCAATTCTCTAGGGAATTGAGAGAAAAGTGACAACAAATTGTTAAATTTCGCAAGAATTGACAGACAATAAAAAAATAGGGAACCAGAAAAAACTAACGGATTTCGAGGAAATTGTCAAAAATGATAAACATTTAGGAAATTTACACAAAATAAGCAAACATGACGAAATTGAAGCATCAAAATTGTAAATTGTTTTGGGTCATTTGATGTCATTTGTTTGACAAATTCCTTTGAAATGTGTTAATCTTTTGTCAACTTTCTGTGAGTTTCTTGGGGTTTGTTTTTTCTTGATAGTTTCCTAGAAATTTGTCTTTTTTTTTGGGGGGTCAATTCTCGTCAATTCCCTAAAAATTTGTCAATTTTCTAGGTTGTTGACAAAAATTGACGTAACCAGGAAAACAAATGAAATTTTGAAGCTTTAAATTTGACAATTTTTGTGAAGTCCCTAGACATTATATAGTCAACTTTTTGGTCGATCCCGTAGAAAATTGACAATTCCTAGCCAGAGGCAGTGGCTGAAGTGTCTATTGCGAACGTAGTGAGAGTATAGGGGGTCTGGGGATTAGCGGCTTCCGAACCCAACTCTTTTTTGCTTTTTTCAGGACCCCTTCCTGCTGCTCTTCACCACACCAGCCTATACCCTTCACAAATGTGAAACTTAAAGTTTGTAAGAATTTTGTCAATTGTCTGTCCATGTTTTGGTCAATTCCCCAGGTAATTACTTGTCATTTTTTCGGGTCAATTCCCGTACATTATCGAACCCTGAGAGAAGATGAGAACGAAAGCCAGTGTTTTTTCACATCTGTTAAGCATGTTTTCTTCAAGGCTAACGTTGAACCCGACGTGACACTGCGATTTTCTTCCCTTGTCGTTTATTCTGTTATGTGTTTCGTTCTCGAAGTATTACGTGAAACATTTTTCCTGCTGAACAACAACCTGCCAAACTCAGGACCCGACAGCCAAGAATCTGGAAGAAAATGCAGTGAAAAAATGAACGCAAGAAACCTCTGGAAAATGTTGAAGCATGGATTGTTTGAACATGAGTGCCAATCGATTCTGCACGCAGGACAGCGACCCACGATGAACCACGTTTGGAACTGTTTATCCTGGTATATCCTGGTGGCAAGTTTTATTTTGTTTTTCTTTCCCAGATGGTTTCTTGCAAACATTTCAAATTGCAAAGAAAATTCAAGCAGAAGGTAGCGGCTTGCAACGCCTCTCCTTGTTCCTGGCAGTTTCGCAGGATCAGTTCCTGGCAGATTTTTTTCCAGGTGACAGGTCACTCAAAGACCCTGTGAGAAGGAAGAAAATGCGGGCGCCAGAATATATACTCTTCTGAAGACTCCTCTGATTAGAGACAATTAGACTGTTGCAGTGGGGGGGGCAGGGCGGACAACAAAATCATGGCGAGAAGTGCATGGCAGGATCCTGTTGCAGTTTTTCGGCTCAGACTACAAAGAAAGAGGAAAGAAGGTTTAGTTTAACAGGTTTAACATAGCATGCAATGTTTTTGACCGCAAACCAGGTTGTCAAAAGACAGATGAAATTTCGGAATCATATGGTACATTATGGTACGGTAATAATTTGGTGCGTAATACTGAGAGTATTGGCTGACAGTGCTGCCCTCCTGCCATGTCTTGGAAACTATGTGGCATTCTTGTTCATGTTTGCTTTACGCGCCTAGGATGTGATATCAGGGTGATAAGGATGTGTTTTTGTTTGTTTTTGGTTGGTCGTTTTGTTGTGGGTTCCATGATGTTCCGTGCTTTCAGTCAGATTCCTCGCGGCAAATGCAAGGTCAATGGCAAGGAGTGAATACTGGGCGTCGCAGCTTTCTGCTGGGAATGCGACTGTTTGTGCAGTCTTGGAGACGACCACCTTGAAATGTTGGGGCAATGCTGACTACCAGAAACTTCCTGGGCAGTGGGGAGATGAAAGTGGAGAGATGGGAACTAGTCTCCCAAGCATTGATCTTGGTGTAACTGTTCATGATGTGGCCGTGTCTAATCACATGTGTGCTCTACTTAGCGATGGTGCTCTGAAGTGTTGGGGAAAGAATGATGGGGGCCAGTGTGGGGCCGGGCATTCCAACGTCGTGGAAACATCGAGTGCAGTGACAGTGGATCTGGGAACTGGTCGCTTTGCGACACAGGTTGCAGTGGGTCTTTCACACACATGCGCTCTCTTGGACGATGGTACCGTGAAGTGCTGGGGAGGCAATGGTCAAGGCCAGTTAGGCACAGAAAACACCGATGACATCGGTAACCTCCCAGGGCAGATGGGAGACAATTTGGCACCGATCAACCTGGGATCAGGGCGCACTGCACGACAAGTCGTGACGGGCGGCAAGTTCACATGTGCTTTGCTGGACAATGACAGCGTGAAATGCTGGGGTCGCAACAAAAAAGGCCACTCAGCAATTCCTTTGCGACAGGATATATACAGGTAATTAATTAAGTCCGCGAATGGCGGGTCAAAAATCAACGAATATGCTGGAGATTCAATTCTCAGCTACAGTTTTGTGAGATGCCTTTATCATGCATCCGAAATACCCGGTGCATCCCCGTGGGCAAAATCGTTGAAGGTTCAAACGCTTTCTTTCAGGCCAATTTTGTGTTGCTGCAGCCTGTTGCCCAGGCCAGCTGGGGTTGGGCATCACCGACAACACCTGGGGAGGAGCAGTCAATCAGATGGGAAACTAGGCCGCAATAGGCTGCAAGTAGTTGGGAACTGTTGGGAAGCTGAGGGACTGGACAACGGATTACGCTTGTAGATTGTAGATGCATTGTATGCTGTATGCTGTATTAAGTTTCAGGCAACCGCGGGCGAGCAGATGGATTGCAGAGTTAGGCAAGTTGTGGATGTCCGACCGAGGTATTTTGGAGTCCTAAAAGTGAAAAGCTTGTTCCAACAAACATATCCATTCATGGGATCAGGCACTCAGCTGACAACCAAGGAGATTTACTGCCGGCGGTGTCTCTGGGAGTGGGTCGAACTGCCAAGCAGATTTCGGCTGGCAGGTATCATGCGTGTGCAATCTTGGATGATGACTCCGCCAAGTGCTGGGGATACAACCATGTAGGACAGCTAGGTGCGGTGTGAGCGCTGCCGGGGGTGAATCAGGTTATCCTATATATATATATATTATATATATATATATATTTATATTAATGCTATCCTGAGGACATGCGCATCATTCGTTTGATCATAATCATTTGATATTTTTTTTAAGTGGTCTGCAATGAAGGTGCATTTTCCCAAGTAGTGAACTGCTGTGATATGGTCAGGTCAAGGTCACCAGAATGATATTGGCGCTGATCCGCTTGAGATGGGCGATTTCTTGAGTCCTATCAACTTGGGTCAAGCAGTTCTACAGATGTCCGCTGGCGAAAGTCATACCTGCGCTGTGTTATTGGATCAGTCCTTGAAGTGCTGGGGTGGAAACGCTGAAGGCCAGCTGGGATGCCTGGATCAAGCTTGGCAGATTTCCCATTGTATTGCGCATGTTTTTTTTGTGTATAATTGGATATAATTGGATATTGGGAATTGTATGGAATTGTTCTTCAGTTCCATGCCATGGGCTTGCTCTGAATCCTACCTTTGCCATTAGCAGGTCATTCAGAGGCATCTTCTACATCACATCCGTGATGTGCTGTACGTTTCGTTTTGCATGGTTGGGAATTAGTTTGCGATGTAGTCTCAGCAGATCCTTTGTTTGTACGTCGTTTCACACAAACGAAAAATCAGGGAAACCACAGTGTTTCGGACTCGCAATTTTTCTACCTTTTCGTGCGCTTTGACCTTATTTCTTGCTTTCTCTTCCTCTTCCCTGACTCTTCCCACAACTGTTGCTGCATCTGTTCTGTTCATGAGTCGAAAGTTTGACTTCAAAAACTTCCTTTCTTTCATGTTTTTAATGTGGATTAAGGTGGTTTTGGGTTCTGAAGGCGGACGTCTAATTATTTGCCTTGACCCCTTCCCAAGTACCGGGCATCCCTGGCATCCCTGGCATGCCTTGGTTTTAAGGATTGGGAGATCAAACTGACAGAGGCGGTGGCTCCAGCGCGGAGATGACGAACTTGCCCGCGGTGGATGTGGGTACTGGGCTAACAGTTCAATCGGTCGGGGCCCAAGATTTCAGTTTGTTTCTTTTGAAGGGTGGGAGAAACCATGAGCAAGAGCAGATATAGACACACTAATTAGTAGATTAGTGTTGCTTTACATGTTAGCCACCCAAAGCATGCCTCATGGATTGTAGATAGGTCAATCATTTGCACCAGTTGCGCTGGATCTGCACTTTTGAACAAATCCTGACATCCACAGAAGCCAGCTGCTATTGTAGCTGACCAGCAAGTTCATTCTGAAACTGCAGACTCCGCACGCGTAATGTAACTGGTAAACCTGCCAATTGGTCCCATCTCAAGGGCAATGACGGGATACATAGAATTTGACAAGTTCCAAGGCTGTATGGCATAGTTTGATGGAACAAACATCGCTGCATCTTCCAATCATTTTCCTGCGAGAGTGCTTCTATCGGCATGCAGGTCTCGTGCTCGGTAGCTGACGTCACTTGTGTGCTGCTGAATGAAGACCACTCCATCAAATGCTGGGGTGCAAACTCCTTTGGCCAACTTGGCCAAGGACACGCGGGCATGGTACAGTGACAAGCTGAAAAGTTCAAGCACTTGATTGGCTTTGGCTTTTAGGGAGCATTTGAATCATTTGATGCATTTGTGTCCCTGCACTATCCTGCACTTATATACATCGATTGAAGAGAGATGAGCCCATCAGGCCATGTCAGGCCTAGGTCCTAGGTGTTTGACTTCCCCGTATGCCCCTCGTCACCGCAAACCCAAGTCGGAGACGGAGGCAGACATACGGTACCGGTAGACATACAATAGACATGCTGCACAGCTCAATGATCAATGAAGGAGATATAAACAATCGTGGCACTGTCGCTGGTGAAATGGGCGACGCTCTTCTGGCCGTGGATTTGGGCATGAGCCTCGATGCCTGTTCAGTTGGTGGAAGGGGCCAGGGATTAATGCCTTACAGGATGCAAAAAAATATGATTGTGGCCAGCTTGCGTCTATCTGGCTTGTGTCATTGCAACGTTTGGGTACATGATTGTGTATGAAAGCAAAGTGTTGCTTTGCAAGCGCTGGCATTTCAGATTATTTTAGATTATCTATGTTATTATGATCACTTATTATTGTTCATACTAATATACCACAGGTACTTGGTCAATGCGGTGGATTGTCTCGTTCACCCTAAAATTGTCTCATGTCAGCGTGCCATGGGGAAAAATGGACAATGCTGCAAATTATATCAAATTATCTTGAAATCCTTTGATCAAGGTATTTATCGCTTCGCAAATCGCAGCTGTTGAAAGAGATTTTGCATCTTGACGGCAGATGCACACCCTAAAACCTCGATGCTTTAAGGCCTACAAGTACCTCTACCACCGCCACAACCACAGCGTCTATTTCCACCAGCTATACAACCACGGTGTCCACAATTACCGAGACAGCCACAAGAACGTCATCCAGCAGCACTACGCGGAGTGACACATCGAGCAGCCTCAGCACGACGAGTACAGCCAGCACTACATCCACCTTGAGTACAGCGACCCAAACAACCCAGCCAGGAGTGACTAGCACATCCAGCACGGCCAGTAGTGCTACAGCAACACACACTGCTGATGTCGTGTCCAGCACCACTTCGAGTACGAGCAGTGCTACAAGCACTGCCAGCTCATCAAGCAGTACAACCACTGCCAGCTCATCAAGCAGTACAAGCACTGCCAGCTCGTTGAGCGGTACAAGCACTGCCAGCTTGTTGAGCAGTACAAGCACATCCAGCACCGCAACCAGCCCGACAAGCGGCAACACTCAGACGTTTACATTCACATCCTCTTCCACGTTCTTCACTTCCACAAGCTCCCTTCAAGCTCTGACTTCCACTACCTCCAACACAGTCACTCCAACCACCAATGACTTGCTACCCCAAACACCCTTGGAAGATGCTGTCATATCCTCATCTTCATTCAGCACCGCGTCAACCACAGAGGAATCCCGAGCTCGAGTTGTGATCACCGAGGAAGAATTTGAGGCCATGGAGGAGGAACGCAAGGCCGAAGCGACACAAGTAGTCCAGGACTGGGTGTTGGAAACGGCAATAAATATTCATGAGATCCCTAAGGGGCACGATTACAACTGAAACCCGCTGGGGTGATTTTTGTTTATATAAGGGTCAGTAGGTTTGTGGACATGAAAAATGAAACTATAACTATAACTATTCGTGCTGCGTTCACAACCAGCCAAGAAGTTGGAGCAGCTTTTTAGTTTCATGTCGAAACGAGACTGACGCAGTGGGGTTAACTTCGGTGGACTGCATCGTGCAGGAGCTGGAAACTGCAGAGACCGCAGCAGTGACGCAGTTGCTGACAGAAATTCTGCTGGACGAACCCAGCACTGGAGCTGCTGGAGCCGGAGTCTTGGGCCAAGGATCCAAGGAGACAGGCGGCGGTGTGATGAAGATGGTGGCAGTCTCCCCTGAGGCATGGACGAAATGCGAAAAACGGACGAAACAGACAGAAACAGACCATCCACAGGTCAGGCTTGCGTGACGGTGTGGATGTTGACAGGGATCGACTCTGTGAGAGAATGTCAGTTGCAAAAAGGTCTTCACATCTCAGAGTTTGGACTTGGCCAGGCTGTGGTGGAATCTGGAGAAAATGTTACGGTCGTTGGAGACCAAGGCCTTGTGGCTCTGGCTCCGGGTTCGGGTTATTTCATGTTATTTCTGGGCGCTGGGGCAGAGGGCAGAATGCTTTGGGCTCAATCTTTTAGATGGGTGACAGTGGCAAACTGCCAAGATTGTTTGCAGTCATCACGGTTTTGAAGATCTTTCCCGCTTGGACCGAAGAACTGACTTTACGTATTACTTGAATCAACACTTGAGAGGCCACATACTGCTTTGGAAAGCTTCAAAGTTTGACACCCATACGTAACTTAACACTGAGAGGTCACTCCTTCGGAAAGCTCTATGTTTTTGGATTTCGTTTGAAGCCAGCTTTCATCTCTGACCCCTATAACAGGAGCGGTCCACGCCGAAGTGCCCGCAGAAGTGGTCCAGCCGCTGGGTTGAAACTTGGATGTCGCAAAGCCGAGGTTTCAACTTCGAACTACCATGAGAATCCATGAGACAGAGGCCGTAGGCCGTAGGCGGTTTTGAATGGGACTCAGACTCTGAAGACTTTTAAAGGGATGAGCGATTTCATGAATAGCCATGACATGCTATGAAGCAGACTGAGCTTTTGCATATATAGTAATGTTGCCACCTTTGCGCCAATCCACTTGGTGACGTGACAACCCTGAAGACCAAGTCTGGGTCTATTTGGAAGCATTCTTTCGCTCGATGTGACAAAGCCGATGGGTCCCATCAGATCATTGAGAATTGTGTGTAATCAATGATGTCAATGTGTGGGTGGGTCATCCTTTGTCTTTGGAGCTGATGTATGTGTAAGAACCATCAAGATCTATCGAGTACTTGCATAAGATGAAACCTGCACATACACACACAACTGGCAGCGCAAATGTTTGGTTAATCCAGCTCCAGCTGGAAACATGGTGCAACACAGTTGTTGCAACATGGTGTAAAACGCGCACTGGACGCGCACTAACGCGTAGAATGTGTGAGAACATTGACTGTCACAAATGTGACAACTGTGACAACCTCCTGAGGTTGGCTTCTCAATTGGCTGGTGCCACGGGTGCCACGAACGGATCGGAGACGTCGATGATTTTGATCACCATCACAGAGCTGTCGAACGACGTGGCAGACAAGCTCCGCAGTGATAATGCCAGGATCACTGCGCAGGAGAAATGCCGGGAGACTTTAAATACGCAGTAGCGGAATGTATCGGATGTGGCGGAGATAAAAGGTGTAAAAGGTAGATGTTGAAGGACGTTAATGAGCTTGACTGAGTGAATGCAACCAGAACATACCAGAACCGGAGGCTCTAAAATGCATGTGAGAAAATTTGGATGGTTTATATTGTAGCGGTTGTAGTTCAGGTATATTCGGTGTTGAAGGCTGCAGTGGTTAAAAGATTGTCCGCAAATGCCTGCAATCATCTCTGGGATCAGGGTTGTCATCGTTCTTGTAGTGACGGTGACAACCGCCACCATGGTCCGTTTCCCTATGCTTGATGCACAGGGCCGAAGACTGGCTTCGAGCCTGAAGACGCTTCCGATGCTTGGCAGCCAGCAAAGCTTGACCATTAAAAGTTTGTTTGAGTTAGTTATTTCGGCGGCATTATTTTATAATGTGATGATGGACGTATTGTAAACTCACTATAGCGAGAGTATTTGGTATTACATAGTTTGTATTCATGTTCGACCGTACTTGTTGGAAGAAAACTATCGATAAGATACGGCAGACTGGCAGACGCTCCAAGACTATAGAAGTTAGCAGGCCTCAAGCCTGTCAGTATCTTCTTTGAAAGATCTAATATATCTAATCCAGATTGATGCTTTGCATGCAGGGCTTCTTTGGTCTCAGACTTGGGTCAGCAGGGTCATATCCTATGCAGTCATCATCAGTCATCCAATTTGGCTGGATGGGTTTGGACAGTTTTCATGCGCCACTGCACGGAGGATCAATATGAAGCTGCGGACTGCAGAGGGTGAGGAGTTTCTTGTCAAAATGTAACCGCGGAGTTGGTAGGCGACCAAAATCATCAAGACTGAATCAATTTACCTCCATGTTCATGTTCATAAAACAACAGCTTTTGACGGCCCCTGTTTGTTTGAGAAGCTGGTCTCATATTTCACATGAGAGTCAGAGGAATTTGTTTCCACAATGGACCAACACCAACAAGATCAACAAGCAAATCAAGCGCTACGGAGACTCGGGAACGTCACACAATCAGAATCCATCTCTATCCATTTCAGCGGAGGGCGGAGGAACCGAGAAGAGTGGTGGGTAATTGTGGTGGGTCACAAGGAAGTGATGCGTTTTGATTGGTGAAAATATATTAATTATGCATAATTATGCTACTTGTATCTACTTGTACAAATCGGAGGACTTTGGTGATAGTTTTTTTCTGATATTTTACAGGTGCAGCACTGACCGGCACCGGTTGATTCGGATTCGGTGGTGATCACTTCGGTTCCCGAAATCCACAGGGGCCCATGGATTGCCTCGGGATTGCCTCGCAGGCTTAGAATCAGTGGTCTAAACCAACCCATCGTTTTCATGTTGCCTATCGACAATGACTCTTGGCAGCTTGTGGCAGCTGAAAGGATTGAATAGACCACATTAGACCACATTAGACCACAAAATGTGTCAAGGCGGCAACAAAATCGATATGTTGTGGATTGGAACACATCATCCTGAAAATTGAATGATATACAGTGATATACATATTATATGTTGTATATTATATTAAATAGTATATTTTGAATCAAGGTCATTCAAAGTCTTTGATGGCCATCATGGGTGTTGTGGTCGGTGTCATCATGTTGCTGTGGTTTGCTACTGGTATCACCATTGCCTTCAGCGCAAGTTTTAGGGGTGAGTTGCGTTAGCGCCCGCATTTGGTTCCTTCCTTACAGCTCTATACAGACAAGGTTCAATCATGTTCAAGCAGGAAAATCTTGTAGTCTGGAAAACTTGGTTTTTGGCAGAGAAGCGTTTTTTTGGGAAATCCTAAAAAGAGAAGGCTATGGAAGTTGAAGGTATATTATATTATATTCTGTATTACTTAGCAGTCGGGGCGACAATTAGGACGAAGTTTCTTGTCTTTGTGATGTGTGTGCTTTAGGCTCAAAATTGGGGGTTGTGGTATGCACCACGCTCCCTGTAATAAGTGTAAGGGGAGCCGTGGGTGTGACGGAGGCAGCTGGTGCCTAGGATGGCCCCTACCTTAAATAATTATTCCAGGGGGGCATGTCACATCAGGAATAATTGATTTGGAATAAATAGTTTTAGGGCCTATTTTTAATTATTCTGCTAAGGGGGACTATTCTATGTCAG
>Ga0126342_10017615_pt1 | contig 12337 bp, 8 predicted proteins | sample Cyp1metagenome_FD_92528 | JGI IMG/M metagenome (GOLD analysis project Ga0126342, IMG submission 92528) | Coral microbial communities from Lord Howe Island, Old Settlement Bay, Australia - Cyphastrea 1 metagenome | ecosystem: Host-associated > Invertebrates > Cnidaria > Coral ... | reverse complement strand
TGCCTGTTGGGGAAGCTGCTTAAGGGTAAAGGTTTGGAGGGTTTGGAAGAGGACAAGGTCCACACCTGCGGTGGTCCCAGGCGCCGCCCCGGCCTTGGCGAAGGCCGGGGTCGGCGGATTACCATTGGATATTTCCAGCATTCTTATGTTGTCTACTTACTTGTGCTTAGTAGGGAATGAGGGAATGATCCACTGGCTAACTATCAATAATAATCCCAGCAACCCCCAGCAACCCATCCAGCAACCCTACGTAAAACGCACCAGTCGAATCGGCAGGTGAAGTGGCTGATGATGTGGACATCGAATCTCTAGGTTTTGCGCACAAGTACGACATCACAGGTGGATCGTCTGATCGTCATGGTCCATATATGGGATGACTAGCCTCTGGTAAACGTTTACAAAAAACGAACTGGAAAATCACCATGCTATGTAGCTGGGTAAATCACCTAATTTATAGCAATTTTCAATAGCAAACTGTTAGTTTACCAGGCCGGGTAACATGGCTTATGGATTATAATCCAGGGATCCAGCCGTGGGATGCACATCGAAGCAAACTGAATGAGTATAGAATCAAACAGAGTTTTTTCCCATCCCCCGTTCATATTGAACAGCCACATTATATGGTCCCAAAAACATGTGGATTTTCCCTACTAAAACAAGGTTTCGGAATTGGGGGTGTTTGATATGAAAGGGAGAAGGGATTATGAATCAAAACCCGGGGGGAAACCGGATGGTACCCCAAGTTGTAGCTGGGCATAGCCATATGGTAATGATAGGTTTTGACCTATCCCCCACATACTGAAACGCTGGATCTTGGTGCTCAGGGTGAGCTTATCTAGTGGCTTTCTTTGTTGCAAGGTTGTTGAACACTTCTGAATCCACATGGCATGTGGATGCTGAGTTTGTGAGGTATGATGCAGCCAGTGAGCAGCAAAATCTTGAAGACACTTGGCTCAGTCGGCTCGGCAGAAAACTGGTGGATTGTTTCAACTTGGGATTTTGATCTTTCCAAACAGGAGGATATTCACCCAATGACCATGGGGATTGCAGTGTAGCAACCCAATTGGTCCAATGGTCGTCACCCTGGTGGTGTCTGGTGTCACTGTTACCCTGTCGAACACAGGTAGCAAACCTCCAACCGCGGCCATCTGCCGTGGTTTTCAAAAGACCAACCAGTTTGCTGCAGACCGGTCTTCAGACATGAAAAAAACCCAGGAATCTCTCCCCGGAGAACGTGTCTTCCACGGTGCGCTCCTTGAGACCCTACAAGCGCAGCATCTCCGATACAGAGCCTTGGCATGCCTTGGCGCCGTGATGATCCACTGGTTGAGGATGACACCCAGGAGATAAGGATTTTCACCCTGATTCAAGTGACAACCGTTTCCAAGATAGTGCTACCCGGAGGATTGCAAAACATCTTCGCTACAGCTCATGTGCTTGGTATGCCACAATAATTGACACCAACACCGACACACATCGGAACAGGTGCAGAACAGATGATGGGAAGTACCCAAACGAATTTGCGTGCAATGCTTTGTCAGATGTTCATGTCCTCGAAACGAAGAATTGTCAGTTGTGATGCCATTTGGGTGCTGGGTTTTGAGGGTATTCTTTCAATTTATGGCAGTATTGGAATTATATAGTGGGTAATGTGGTAAACCCAATAATACACCATTCCCAAAATCTTCATTTTTATGGGTGGTCCCCAGTCATGGTAGGTACCACTCAGTACCACTCCACCTGAAAGCTAAGTCTGATAGCGGCCTCAGTCACCTACATGCGCGAGTTCGTCAACGAGTGGCATGGCAACCGGAAAGGGATGCACATTTTTTGAATTCACCTGGATGTATTTGGCAGGGTCTATGTTGATAAATGAATGTTACCTGCAGGATGGTAAATGTTTTTTTTTTCAAAAACTGAATCATCCCTAGGATGGGTTAACATGGTTTAACCATGTTTAACCAATCATAGCTTGGATTTTTGATGAATTGTTGATCCATGAATGACAGAGCTGCTTCCAGCTGGTTGAGCTTCAGGATCGGATCTTGGAATTTTGTGAGGTTTTGTGGTCCAAGAATGAGGTAAGCCCCACGCTTTCCAATGGTTTATCATACTGTTTCCCAAGATGGGGCCCATGCGCCACGAAGCCATATCCGGATTCTTGGCCCCGAGTGACCCCCCCCTTATATCCGATCATGTAAGGTACACCCTTCGTTTCAATGTCTCTTTGAGCACAAAAAAACCTTAGAGCATTGGTGCCAGTGATGCAGCTGAGGTATTGAAGGACCTGAAACTCATGGAAGCGTGTTTGGATGGCTTGTGAAGCTGGTGCCCAACTGAGAGACCCGAAAATCGACGACGGCAATGGGAAATCCTGAGATTTTTCCATGGGGAAAGTGATCTCCGGTTGTGTCAGTGGCAGAGATAATTGCCATTGCCAGGTTTGATTGTCTTGGTGCAGGCATTGAATTTGGGCAGGTCGGGCTGCGTGGAAGGCGATGAAGGCGATGAAGGCGATGAGTTATGCTGCTTGGTATCAACTCGGTTTCAATGGTAACATGTATTTTTTCACTGTTGGACCCGGTGTAACCAGGTTTACTTGTCAGGCCATTGTACAAAAAAAATGACTGGCAAAATTAATCTTTTGATATTTTGCCGTGAATGGGAGAACATCATGACGTAATCCCTATGCTAATGCACATTTCTTGGACACTTCAACTAAGATTTGCCATGTTCAGTGGCTCTACCGTCTGTTTATTTAATGTACCGAACTGGACAATCACCATGTTAACAGGAAACCATCATTAATATAATATAATCTATAAATGGGCCATCTATACCATAGCCGTGTTGAATAACCAGATGGTACACCCATGGTTGTTGTGTAACATTGGGACATCCAACGTGTATGTTGCTCTTCTGCCTGCTTCTGCTCCCTTGGTTTCCTTGGACAGCCGGTCATCATGCCGGAGTGCGCACGGTGCACTGCAAAGAGTGGTGCGTGAAGACGTCGAGCAGTGTCAAAAGATATTGTTGATTCTTGATGCATGAAAATCATGAAATTGTACTTACTGCCTTGTTTTATACGGTTGATATAAGTCTTTCTTATGATATTTATTATCAGTATGATATTTATCAACTGTATAACACATATTCTATTCATCAACATAAGTAATCAATATTCTATTCCTATTCATCATGATCGCCCACACAAAACTGGACATCACCGCGGTCCAGGGTGGCACAGCATGGCCTTGGACATGTGAGTCATTGGACACCCAACAGTTTACTGTTGAACAGGTCAATTTCACTTGTGACTATCAAGTTTGACCTATACCAAAATATACCAAAACCACCTTTCGGCATCTGGGTTTCAATAGCACGCGCCGGTTTTTGGCGCTGCTCACTTGTACAAAGCCAGAGCAACTTTGGGCTCTGCGTTGCCCCAAACCGGCTTGCTTGACCTCGAGTCAGGCTTGGGAATGATCATTACACAAAATCCCATGGTCTATGTTGTACCCAACTTCGATCATCTTCAATTTGTCACGTATCTGACGTATCTCCCAAAAAATGGCCAAACAAATTCTGGTCAAAGTGATTGAAGAGGTCCCTATCTTTTTTTTTTGTCAGGGACCGTGTGTCATCAAAGGATCGGCGGCGGTGAGCCCCAAAAACCCACCTCAGCCAATGAGACAGCGGCGAGAAAAGGCTTCAATCAATCAGTGGCTGCTAAAACATCTAAAACCCTTAATGATCAATGGTATTTTAATGGGTTTCTAAGCATCAACATATGGAGATCTCATTGAATACTGCTTGGTGCTTTGGAACATGAATTTTATGACTTTCCCATCATATTGGGAATGGAATTTCATCATCCCAACTGACTTTAAGTCCATCATTTTTTCAGAGGGCTAGGGTTTAAACCACCAACCAGAATACAATTGAGATAGCATGGTTGCTTGATATGGGGATCAGATCCAGATTGGGAATGATCCCAATCCATTCTCCAGGCGGCTTTGGATCGATCCACTTGGGCCCAGTCAACTAGAAATGGGCCATTTTCAAGTTCGCAAACTGTGAATGTTTACCAGAGGGTAAACTTCAACAATCCATGATTGGAGGGTTATTTTGAAGTTATTTTGAGGGGTCACCATTGACATGGAGCCCTGCATGACCTACCGGAGACCTTGTCAAAGTTCCTGACTTTGGAGATGTCCAGCTTGGTCGTTTCGCGAGACTGTCTGGCCATTTTGGTTGAAGGTGAACCGTCAAACCCATCGATTGTACAGACATTGCCATGTCTTCCCGGCTGCCACTTGGATTCTTCGCACTTCTGGTGATCCTCCATGTTTGGCAGATGCGCAATGTCTTCGTAGGGCATCCCGTTTCCCCGCAGCGAAGGTGCAGGATTCAAGTAGCAGCAGCGCCAATGGCCAAGGGGTCTCCTTTGATGGTTGGGGCCTTGGTGGGGTATGAGTTGAACGTTCCTGCAAATTTCATGCACACTGGAATCTATTTAGGTCCTGGCTGTGCAGAATTGGAACATGCAACTGGTTGTTCCAATTTGCAACCAGACATGCACTATGTGATCGAATACAGTGGCCCCACCCGCTTCAGTGGTTCACCCCAATCCTCCAGAGTTGGGAAAGTGAAGAGCGGAAAAGGTGGCCAAAACATTTGGATCACTCCAATGGATCCTTCAACTGAATGGTATGCGTTTGAGATGTTTTCGCAACGGTATGGTCAGCCCTACAGTGGTCCCGAGACCAAACGCCGTGCGCTAAGCAAGGTAAGCAGCCACTTTGGGGGTTACGATGTGTTGCGGAACAACTGTCAACATTTTGCAGTGTGGGCCCGTTATGGCATCAAGGCTATGTTACTCGGGGATGAAGGAAAGGGCACCGTTGCAAGACACCTCGCAGGCATGGCAGCTTTCACGGCTGCTGGAATTGCTGGCTTTACAGTCGGTGTTATGGGCGTGTGGGCCTTATGTGGGGTGAATTTGTTGACGGCAAAAACCGGTACGATGATGTCAACGCGCTTGACATTCAAGTAATGCAACGAGAACCGGTAAGGAAGCTGTGGTCAACCTTGGCCAGGCGAGGGCGCGGTGGCTTGGTAGGCCCTGAGCTTGAGCCATGCCAGGCTTGTCATTGTCATCTGATTCCCTCTATGTGGGAAGCTCATTTTGGAGAAGGACTCTTGCATTAGGTCTATGGCAAAAGTGCCTGTGGAGTGTCTTGGATGTATGGTGCTTGGGATTCCAACCAGATCCAGTCATCTTTGCTGTTTGCCAAGTCCATGGACATTATGCTGTTGCTGACAAGATAGTTTTTTTTGCTATAGCTCCCTCGCTGTTCAAGCAAAGTTTCGTGCTCAGCGGATAAATCTATTGGCAGTTTCTCTATACATTGCTAAATCCAAGTTCAGTATGTGGAAGCAATTGAAAGCACCTTCACATTTTCCACTTCCTAAAAGCTGTTGTGTATAGAGAACGTGTATGAACATGTTTCAGTTTCTTCCCTCCAAAAGTGTAGAAATAAATCAAACATATGGGTGTGTCTGGAAAATGGAGTATACCCCCAGTCATGGCTATTTTGATAAGGACGATGATTTTTCCAAAGGATTTGGGGGTACACTGTTTTCAGAAACACATTCCCCCAAAGCTTTTTCCAGATTCTCCCCACCACGCTGATTCGCAGGCCTTGGCAATTGCGCAAGCACGACACGTCAGGGAAACCTGCCGGTGTTTGGGAAGCCACAATAGGATGATCAATCATAGGGCTATGGAAGTTATTGGGTTATGGTATCATATAACAAAAATAGCTTATAGATGCTTATAGTATCATAATAGTGACATATAAAGAATGGAAAAATAGGATGATTGGAATAACCCATTGGTAACTCGAATTTTTATGGAAAACCCACTGGGTGATTTTTTTTAAAACCTACCATGACTGGGGTGTTTGGCGAACTCGCCAAGGTTGGGTCGCAATATGTTGCATCTGGCTCTCATGCGACATCGCGGGTTGAGCCCAGTGTTGATGGGGTTGATGGGGTTGATGAAGTTGATCCTTTTGGACGCAACATGCACCATAAAGTGGCGTGGTGAAGTTTACCTTCTGGTAAACATTCACAGTTTGCGAACTTGAAAATGGCCCATAGAAATAGTTGATTTACCCATTATAAATGGTGATTTTCAATAGCTATGTTAAATTACCCGAGGGTAAATATCATGACGTTTCCCGAATTCGCGTGATTTTTCTTGTGGTTTCCAGGTGTTTTAGAAGAGACATCTGGCTGCGGCGATGTTCCAGATTCCGGTTGTGATACGGAACCACGTTTTGCCACAATTTGCAGGGAGGGGTGGCGATCTGTCGTGGAAAGTAGATGATACGGTCAACATGTCAGGTCCCCAAAATGGAGGCTCTGTGCCATTCAAGGCCATATAATTCATATAATACAATTCCACAAACATGAATATCTCCCATATTGTCCTGGAAAATGAATAGATCCGATACTAGACAAAAAAGGGGTTCTGAGGAGGTACTTAGTAGTAGGGTGATGGGATTGATCATGATGATGATGATGATTATGATTATTATTATTATTATGATGAAGGGTGTTCATCACCCCCAACAATTTTTCATCAGAGGTCATAGGCTTTTTGCATCATACCGAGAAGTTTTCAACGAGATGGCAAGGCCCTGACATCGTTCGAGCTATCCTCACTTTGGAGGACAGTTTCAGAGCCCGACCTGGACATCAAAGGGAATTTGATCATCACAGATGTGGAAAACTCACCAGTGAAAAATCACCAAAGATGTGGAATTTCGATGAATTGAGATGAATAATTACTAAGGAATTTTTCCATGAATACATATCACCAGATGGAATATCACCAGATAAATATCCAACATCTTTGTTCATTAAATCCATTGAAATTCCCATCGAAATTCACCCGTGAAAAATTTGGGCTTCGTCCCCAGGAGATGCTCGTGGCTTTTTCCATTCCCCCATATTGATGATTGGTACATAACTCACTATCTATATATGAGTATATATATAAATTGATATAATATGTATAATATAATATAATATGATATGATATGATATAATATAATAACATATATATAATATAATATAATATAATATAATATAATAATAGTATATGTATATATATATATCATGCAAATCAGGTACGGTATAATCCAAGAGTCCCTGAGTCGTGGCTCGCGGGTCCGCAGGACACCAGAAACGTGCTCGATGTGTTGGCCAAACCCTTTGAGGCGTGTTCTTTGTGTGTGGGTTTTTCAAGCACTAAACCTAGGGATACAAACCATGCATAGGCCAGTAATAGTAAATAGTAATAATTCAATACTAATGATGACAATGGTAAACGATTTTTTTGGTGTTTTCTTGTTAAAACACTATGTGTATGAATTTATATAGCTGTAGGCTATAGATCTACAACAGCCAACAAATGAGACTGGGATATCGTGGGAAGCAGAATTTCTCATGAGACATGTCATACCAGGGATTTGATCTGAACACTGCCAGGAACATCATGTGGCCAGCTTTCCGATTCTCCGATTCCTGACTTGAGTAAAGATATGTCAGATATGTCAAGATATTTGCTGACACAAAAAACCTTAACAGTTTCCAGCCTTTCTAGGGGTTGAGGTGGCCAAAAATATGGTGCCATCATTGGGAACATCATTTGGATAGCACAGCGATGATTTGGGAAGATCCCCGCACTAGATGTACTAGTTGACCTTCATATACTGTCTGCTGTTTTTGGAAACTCTTTCCAGTTTCATCCCAGTTACCCTCTGGTAATTTAACATAGCTATAGAAAGATCCACCCATTTTAAATAGGTAAACCATCTATCAATGGGCCATGGCTTCCATAGCTATGTAACAAATTACCAGAGAGTAACCAGTTCGTCCGCTGAGTACCCCCAGTTATGATCAGTCGCATTTTGGGAAGCTGTCTCCCGCAAGATTTGGGGAGCTACTGTACCAAAGGTTGTAATGTGGTTCAGACCATGCCATGTTTACCATCCCCCAGTCATCCCCATTTTTATGGGTGGTATGGTTACCATTCCCAAGTGGGTGGTTTATTATTGTTTTAACCACATTATATTCTTCTTTCCCCACTTAACTTAGTGATTGTTGAACAGACTGCCGTTGAAGAACTGTCGATGTGCTGGCTTGATGCTGGACAAAAGTCCTCGGATTTCTACAGGGAAACATAGAAAATTTGTATAGAACACCCAGCAAAATCAACTAACAGAGTCACTGTTTCGCAGGGAAGAGTCCCTATTTTCATCTATTTTCATCATTAGATCAATATTCTTCCCAGTATGTTGTTGGTGATTTGTCCCATTCTGAATGACTGCAAGGCCAGTGGAGACTCTGACAAGGACCTTTTTTTGATCAGAACTCGTATGGATTTTTTCAAATGGAGGATACTGGGATACTTCCCCCAAAATGCCGCTTTGATGGGGAAAATGATACACCATTGAGAGATTTTTTGAGGTACCATTTTTTTGGACAGGCAGATAGTGAAGTCTGTTAAAGCAGCCAGTAACCAGATGGGCAGCCTAAGTGGACGGTGGGGAAGGAGAAATTTTGAGAGACCTCGAGTTACCCAAACGTTTTGATGTTATTTTCTGCCATCCATTGCCATCCCCATCTTTTGTAAAAGCCTGTTGGCTACAGCAAAAAATGGATATCCTCTGGTAAACTAACATAGCTATTGAAAATGGCCATAGAAATAGTGAGTTTTCCCATTAAAAATGGTGATTTTCCATAGTTATGTTAGTTTACCAGAGGGTACACATTGCAGGTATCAATTTTCATAGGTTTCGATGCCCTGGACATACCAAGATGTTTGCTTCCAAGACTCTTCGCAACTGAAAGGTGTTACCAGCGATTCTGGGATGTCATAGCCAAGGCACCAAAAATCATTTGGGATCTACCCTGGTCAAAGATTTGGGGGTACTTTATCCATATTATGAGTCATCCCAAGTAAATGCAAGTAAGGAGTATACAATGTATACACAAGAAAACAACGACAAATTAGGGCTGCATTGTTCTGGATCCCCAGCACTTTGCCACATCCTTTGTCACAAGTCCGGGGTTGTATCTCCTGTGGCCGTTTTTGCTTTGGCTGGTCCCATGTCTCCAAACCAAAAACAATACTTGAGCCATGCTCAGGGGGTCGGAAAAATCTCGAGTTTATCTTGTGCCACCTTGGGTCGACGATTTCAACATACTGCTGGTGATATATATATATACCCTCTGGTTATTTAACATAGCCGTGGAAAATCACCATTTTTAATAGGTAAACCATCTATAAATGGGCCATTTTCCATGGCTACGTTAAATAACCAGAGGGTATATATATATTTTCCATATCCATCACCATTGCATCCATTGCACAGTCCTTGGTGGTTCCAAATCTTTTTCTGATGTTCAATCGTTTGGGATGATATTCCCAATTCTCAACTCATTCTGCGATTTTTTTTTGGTGCCTCATCCACTCAAATCATTGTCATTACCCTCCGAAAACAAATCACAGTTCGCCATGGAAAATAGCCCATTTGAAAAACTTGTTCGATGATTTTTACCTATGGAAAATGGAGATTGTCGATAGCAAACTCTTGAATTACCCTCTGGTAAACTAACATAGCTATTGAAAAAAGCCATTTATATATAGTTGATTTACCCATTTAAAATGGTGATTTTCCCTAGCTATGCAAACGTTTACCAGAGGGTACCAGGTATATTCCAAAGATATGGGCCACTGCGCAAGCATTCCGCAGGACCTTATTCCCTGCATCCACTTGGCCCTCTCCGGTTCAAGATCCGAGCAGGTTGGGGATTTCATCGACAGATATGGGGATTTTACTAAGACCCAATCGGAGAATTCAGTTGAACTATTCAGAGGAGTTGATTGTACACTTCAGAAGTTGGTTTTTGTTTCTTTTTTGGGACATCCAAGTCCGCCGATCATACTAACCCAACATGGGACCCTCCCCAAACCAATGTCCCACCCTCCACCTACGCTGGGGATTTCAGAGGCACGCCAATCACGATTCCTCGCGGGCGGAGCCTCCTAACGTTGTGTTTTTTTTTCGTGGAATATACTAATATACCATATTATGATGGGTCATGTCATATATCCCAATATAACTATAGCATCAATTAGCATCATTATGTCATATATCACCATATATCCCAATATAACTATAGCATCATATGTTATGAGATGTTTATTCATGAGGATCCCCCCCTGTTCATCAATGTTCATCAAGCCCCTGTGAAATCCGCAGGTCAAGTCGCCACAAAAATAGAGGTTTTTCACCAGACAACTTATCAATACTTATCAGGATTGACATACAACTAGATCATGAAAAACAACTAGATGTGTCATTATACACAAGTCAAAACCACTAAATTATAATCCATTATAGATGTTTTTGCTCATGAATCTCCAATTTTTCACATTTTTTCACCACACTTTGGTTTCTCCACTTGCAGCGGACCCGACCTTGGCCGTGCCCTGGACCAGGCGGAGAACTCTTTGCAGTGCCTCCAGCAGCTGGCACGCAGTTTGATGATGTGGGATATGACATGACCATAAGCATTGGGATATATCAATATATTATGTTATAATATTATACCACTTATATGTTATAATGTTATACTATAACATATCAATATATAGCATTGGACATATCAATACACTATCCCACTTGACCATATAGCATATGTTATATTATGTTATATTATAATATTGATAACATATGATGCTATAGCTATATTGGGATATATGACATGATTATTGATGATGGGTCATATGGTCATTATAATAATGGGATATAGATGGTTACAATAGTTGCAATAGTTATACTATACCAAACATCTTATAATGTCATATAATCACCGGATATGCTAGTTATAATAGATGGTATATGACAACAAGAATAGAATAGAGGTATACCCGGAGCATTATTTGTCATGACGACCTTGCCATTAATCGATGGTCTGTATATATATATATGAGTATAGTATAGCAACAGCACTAGTACGTATGATTGGGATATTAGGATTGATGGCAATACAATGTAATATAGCAATCATTGATGGCAGTTGAACTATTGAGATATTACTATAAGTACTTTTTTCAATGGGATAATTAGTAACCCAAATCATAACTGATGGGATATTATGTATTTCAGGGATGATTTGGATGATGATTGGGATACCCTCTGGTAAACTAACATAGCTATGGAAAATCACCATTTTTAATGGGAAAATACACTATAAATGGCCATTTTCAATAGCTATGTTAAATTACCAGAGGGTAATCATGATCATTGGGAAGAATTTGGTAACGTGGAAGCCCCGTTTCAGTTCAGCACCCGCTTTTTTTTTGATGGACTTTGTTGCGCTACTATCCGTTGTGGACGAACATAGAAAACTGGAACCGCCATTGAAGTAGATGATTTTCCGAGGAAAGCGATGGGATTTCCAGATCTTGATTTTGCCAAGAGATGCCAAGAGTTTGACAAGTTGACCCATCAAAAAATCCATAAAAATCCCATGATCGAAGCGAAAATTTCCAGGTTCAACTCGTTCAACTCGTTCAACGTTCCATGGGGGTTGGGCATCCCACATGGCAAAACTCGGCGAAACTTGACATGTGACATACCCTCGACATAGCGTAATCAAACGTGGCAATTGGCAATTCCCCATCGACTACAAGAGGATATCTTAGAGACAAGTCTGACAAGTCGAGTCGATTGCTTTACTAAGCCCTTGCTACCATGAACTCCAGTTTCCGTCAAACCAGATGAAGTAAAGATGAGAAGAGGAGAAAATCAGGTCCGTTCAATGGTTCTATTTCGGAAGACTCGGAAGCCTCCAACAAAAAAACACGGCGAAACCCTGGTGGATCCTGGTGGATCCTGGGGCTTTGGGGCACTTTCGAATCACCAGATTCCCAGCACCACCACCAGACGATCAGCCACTCCTTTTCTGAGGCTCCTGTTGGATCAGCAGGTGAACCTCATTCCTCAGGCGGCGGGGCGTTTTATTTGGCGGAAACACTTGGACCTAAAAAAAGGACATAAACCATCCACTAGGAGGTTTGATAATGAAGGACCATACCAAAGCGATGCTCTGTGGTGATCATCATTGAGTGTCGCAGTTGATGCAGTTGATCTGGGCTCAAGCTGCATTCGATTCCGACAGTTCTCTCCCTTTCTTCCGACATCATGGCCCCTGCAATGAAAGCGATGAAGGCAAAGAAGGTTGCCATGAAAGC
>Ga0126342_10017614_pt1 | contig 12337 bp, 11 predicted proteins | sample Cyp1metagenome_FD_92528 | JGI IMG/M metagenome (GOLD analysis project Ga0126342, IMG submission 92528) | Coral microbial communities from Lord Howe Island, Old Settlement Bay, Australia - Cyphastrea 1 metagenome | ecosystem: Host-associated > Invertebrates > Cnidaria > Coral ... | reverse complement strand
GCAACGAGGCAGGTTGCAGGAATTAGCGAGGTCAGCCCTTAATTTGCTCATCAGAATTAGCCGACCTCGACGAGGTAGCCTTGCATTGGTTCTGTTGCATGCTTGGGCTTGGCTAGAAAAACTGTTTTGGGGGCCAGAGGCCGGTCAGCAGGCAAGGAAGGAAAAAAAACTTTTCAGGCCCCAAAAAAGTTTTATTTTCTATCGCCAGAGGCCGGTCAGTAGGCAAGGAAGGAAAAAAAAAAACTTTTCAGGCCCCAAAAAGTTTTATTTTCTATCGCCAGAGGCCGGTCAGCAGGCAAGGAAGGAAAAAAAAGCATTGATTTGAACATTACAGTAGCGAAAAAGTAATTGCCGAATAACAGTCGAGGAAGGACAAGCAATGATGGATTTGGTGAGTCGTTAAGAAACGTAGCGGTCAATTACTTGGGTGAAGAGTATGAATGACCAAATTTCCAGACGTGCTTTACATATAAAAAAAGATACTGTAACCCTCTTGGTTTGTTTGTACCAAACTATGGTTTCCTGTAAGTTTTGCCTTACAAAAAAAACAATGACTTCTCAGCACTCAATTTTTTGATGGGCTCCACAATGAAAAGCGTCAGCAGTGGCTACTAAACACCTGTTGATGATTGCTTTGGGGATTACACTATCCTCTTTACATTTGGATTATGATCATGACACGGAATCCCGTTCTTGTCCTACCAAGTTTAAATGCAATGACAGAGGCTTTTGAGCTCTGCTCAATCATGAAAAAGCAGTGCTAAAGTAGCTATGAAGCAAAATAATCCCAATTATCGGGGCCTACACAATTTCATAAACCACAAATTATGGGAATGGTTTTGGCCTTGTGGATATCGCCCATGATCTGTGACTTAGGCTTATAAACCACCATCACCATGAATGGGGCAAACATTAAACCTCTACTGTTGAGAACGACCAAAAGAAGACCTAAACATAAATGAACGTTAGTAAGGTTCAGTCTCAAGAAAATGGTTCTTTCATGTTCCGAGTCATTGCAAAGATCAACTTAAAGGCCATATTGTAGATAGGGAAGGCACTAGAATCACTAGAATCCACTACATGTCAGTAAGTGTGAATGTTTCAGTTTCCTGAGACATTGATTCATGTTTGTGCCAACTAGCTAAAATTATCGATCCAAGTACCTCTTTTTTGCAACTATTTGGGGTGGGGTTTTCAAAAAAGTCTTTTCAGAAAGGATCTGGATGAATAAATCGCAGCACATCCCATATTAGAACCATATAAAACCATATTACTGTATCTGGGTAAATTATAACGACCTCACTGTTCTCCCTCACTGGAAATCATTGTTAATTTTAGGGAAATCATCCCCAAATGGCCGCAAGATTCAGGTTAGCAAATTAGTGTAATTTACCTAGATATTATGGGAGTTTCTTGAGTTATGGGGGATGCCCAGTCGTCACCATGGATTTCCATGTTCTAAAATGGTATGAAAATTTTGTCATGCATGACGACTGGATGATTTGGGGTAGCACCACGACTTAGGAAACCGCACAAAAAATAACATGCGAAAAAGCATTGTATCCCATATTAATATCATATTAGATTAAAACACATAAAAACATATAAAACATATGAAACCACAAGCATATTATTCTCATTTCTTCACTTCCACTTCCCAGCTTGAAGTACCAGCAGTCTCCGAGGGTTGCCTTGCCCTTCGTCAAGATCTTCGACGTAGTTTCAGATGCGGTACTCTATGCCATGTGGACCGAAAAGTTCCCCTGCAGAACGAAAGTGTCCTGGGGTATGTTTGGGCGCATTTCAATCATAGAGACATATTTGCAGCATTTTCAAGCACTGGCGGTTTCAAAAAATCGTGGCAAAGTTCAACTGGAGGTCTCTGAAAATAGGAGTACCCCAAATCATTCATTTTAGGATTTTCCATGAAATAACTCATCCATTTGGGGTACCCCTATGACTATGGAAACCTCCAGCCATGGGGTGTTTCGCCAAATTCGCAAAAGCCATGGGTTTTTCGACTGGTGCTCGACCGGACCAGAAACATCGGCTTTTACGAGGGAAATCTGAGGTGTTTTTTTTTCTCGAAGGTCAAAGTATTTGAGAAATTGGGATTTATATGGAATTATATGGCTGGTGGTTTGGAACATGTGTTATTTTCCATTTCATAAATGGTATGTCATCCTTCCCATTGACTCATATTTTTCAAGATGGTTAAAACCACCAACCAGATTGATTTATCCAATTTAAGCCAAACATCTATGAACAGGGAATTTGTTCTGCGTTTTCAGCTAGCAAAAACCATCAAGTAACCTCGTATGGAGATGTTAACATTTCTTAACATTGTGTTTTGTTGTTCAAAGACATTTTGTCTGTCAGATATAGATCATTTTCTGGGATTCCTTGAACATGAATGGTCGCTGCAAACCCTACGTTTGCTGTCCATTCCCACATATCCTTTTGACATGCTCAAATCCCTGCGCAGGGCGAGCGCTCTTTTAAGATCAAACCCTAAAACCCTAAATAATTAGCTTGAAAACCTAAAGTCAAAATCGCCGCCTATAGCCAGTGTTTTCATTTATCCTCTGGCGGCAAGTATGTATACAGAAAAATGATTAGCATGGGCGAACATGGGCTTTGGAAGGAATACCTGTTTGCAGGGCATGTTTTGCGTGTCCTGTTTTCGGGATTATACATGTTGGACTATAGATATCAAACATCAATGTGAATGTCATAAAACGTTCCATTTGTTGGAATATATTCACACCATCCTCAAGTCAGTTTATATTCACATGACTTTCTCTCATTGAGATAATTCTATATTCTACAGTGCTAAGGAAAATCCATCATATCATATACTCTCCGGTAACTTAACACAGCTATGGAACATGGCCATTGATAGATTATTATTTATACCCAAAAAAAAACATGATTAGCCTCTGGTAAACAAACGTAGCTATGGAAAATCAATAAAGGTTGGAGATAAAATACCATCTGGTAATTTCACAGTTCGCTATTCAAAATGGCCCATTTAGTTCGTTGATTTACCGAACTTAAAGATTGTGATTTTCCAGTTCGCAAACTGTTCGTTTACCAGAGTAATAAATATATATATATACTAACCATTAATTTGGTTAAAACAATGTCATAGACCATCCCCCAGTCATCACCATGTTTTTTTCGGTGCTATGTTTACCATTCCCAGTCATGGGTGGTAAAAATATGTAAAGTTTTCAGGACATGATATGACATATCCCGGATAATCCCATGATTTTACCATTGACTTCGTGGACTTTCATCGTTTTTTGTATACCAGGAGGCTAACCAGGAGGCTCCCAAGTGGAAGCTCAGGTTGGCGCGACCTCCCCCGGAAGACGTCATGGAAACTTTCAGGCGCGACGGTCATGTGCCACAGGGTATCCTCGAAAAAGATGGGAAAAGTCGTGAAAAAGATCGAAAACACATGGTTAATCATGGTGAATAATATGGTTAATATGGTTAACTATGATTGATTTAATATGGTTAATTATGATGAATAATGGCTGGTTGGTGGTTTGGAACCATGGAATTTTATGACTTTCCATTCAGTCGGGAATGTCATCATCCCAACTGACGAACTCATATTTTTCAGAGGGGTAGGGCTCAACCACCAACCAGAAAACATCAAAAAACACATGGGAAACATCGGGGAAAATCCATGAAACATGCACGTTTGTTTTAAGGAAAAGATGGACAAGGAGCGGAACATGCAGTCTACCCTCTGGTAATTTAACATAGCTATTGAAAATGGCCATTTATAGGGATTTACCCATTGAAACTAGTGATTTTCCATAGTTATGTTAGTTTACCAGAGGGTATATATGTAGAACATGAAAATCCATGCGGACATCACCAATCGTTGTTCGGATCCGTATTTGAAAAACTAGAGAAAGTCACCTTTAACGTAAAATGGAAGATGTTCTGACGCGTTGTTTGGCAATGGAAGGCACCCAGGGCATTTTTCCTGATTGACCGCTTAAGACCCATTAGTTCATTGGATCCATGGTGGTATATATGCTAACATGACTGGGGTATATTGATGGGATCCATGTTACCATATATATAGCAGCACCATGGATCCTATGGGTGAGTTGATTGTTCCCACTAAAAGTTCAAGTTGTTATTTTCCAGTGGTTAGGAGGGAACGCGTCGGAGCTGTGGGTAGCATTAATATAATCATATATATATGTATATATCTGGGTAAATTATAACGACCTCACTGGTCTCCCTCACTGGAAATCATAGTTAGTAGGGGAAATGATCCCCAAATGGCCGCAAGATTCAGGTTAGTGAAATATTATAATTTACTCAGATATATTCCCTGTTTTCCATGGGGAGCTAAGGAGCTTCTGAGATTTTTCCAATCGCATTATGGTTTGGAGGATCCACTGAGCAACTGGCTTGTAATCATGGAAAAAAGCACTTGTCTCGCGGCACGTGCGCGAGACAAGTGGGGTTATTCCATTTACGAGTGGGGAACAACTACCATAACTTCTTATCCAGTTACTAATTTCGAGGTTTCCTGAAATATCAGAAATGTGGTTTAACATGTTTATAGGATTTCCCATGATTTTACCATCCAGCTATTGGGAAAAAGTCACCACTTCTGGAAACCTCCATTTTGATGATCCTTCAAGTAGGAGAACTATCCATTTGTTGACACCGTTCTGGTCGATATGTTCTTAATTCCATGGATTTGCTGAGATTTTCATCCACCATTTCTGGAATCTACTAGGCTTGTATATGTCCTGGTTGGTGGTTTGAAACATGAAACATATATTTTTCCATATATTGGGAATGTCATCATCCCAACTGACGAACTCCATCATTTTTCAGAGGGGTAGGGCTCAACCACCAAGCAGCTGTCGATTTTTTGGGGGAAGCCCTTCAGCATATTCAAGATCCGAACCAAACCGATTGAAACCAGCAACCCCAGTTTTGAAGCCGGCTACTCTTCAGTAAACAAGCATGCAATGTGGACCCCCCAAACGTGGTGTGAATGTTGGTGAACATAAAGCCCATGAATACTAGTTCGTTATTTGCGTCAAAAAAAACTATAGTGACATTGGAGTTATGTGAACCAACTGTATGCTATCGATTTCACGGGGGCCCCACATTGTGGTATAAAAAAAGGGGAGATTTCTACATCGTGGGGACACTTTGGGATCATTTTTGTAGGGGTCAACCGTGGCACCGTGGATTCCATGGCCAGTTTCTCCAAGCAGTTGGAGCACAGCAGTGGTGACAGCCTTGCTGATATTGCTCACAACCATTAGCCTCTGGTAAATTCACAGTTCGACCCTGGCAGAATTTTTCGGGCTTGGGTTAGACGAATGTGAAACCATTCAAAATTGGTGATTTTCATGGTCAACAAGTTAATTTACCAGGGTGTAAAGACTGGCACGTTGTCCTCCAGTGATGTCAATCTGAAACTGGGATGTCGCATTGCTGCAGGTGCCCTTTGAACATGAAACAAATGAGTTCTGATTTGTGACAGGTCAGCCAATCTTTTCCAAACAAAGGGCCCTCCCATGCTGTCACAGACAGCATTGAAACTTCGAATGGTTTTCGCATTCATGTAAGTCCTGGATGAAACCCCAGGAGCTGACTGACGTGTACTTCATTCGCCCTATGTTTTCAATATGTTTGCAGAGGAAGTATTGGAAAAAGTATGAAAAAGTGATGTTTGCAGAAGAAGTATAAGGAACAAGCTTGGTATATGGGAATGGTAAACCCAAAGAAATGGAGGTACATCTCAAAAGGGTGGATATATGTTATGTAGACCAAAGAACCTAGATGGATATAGACTAACCATTTAAAATTGGGGCATACTTTGCATCCCGGGAATCGTCAAGGGGCAAAAAAACAGATTATAAGCCCGAAATATGTAATACTCCCAGTGACATATGGATTGTATATGGATTGTACGTGTTCAAGGCGGTGCCCCCCAGTGATGTTTGTTGGTTTACAAGCCCCATTAAGCCCCATTAAGTATAGATATATCATATGATATATCTACCATAAACATCCATAAAGCTAAGTTATTGGAATCAAAAACCAACTTAGCTAACTATGCGGCACCACCTTGTACTAATCAGTTCTACTTGAATGATAACCATGCGCAGAAAACCCGCCATGACGTGGCAGCGTTGCCAGGAACTGCGGATGGACAAGAACAGTGCAGAAGATGTCCCGCTACACTGGTTGTGCTTCGGACGCAGTACAGGTCACAACATGCGGGACTTAAGCACCAAAGATAGGGGATAAACCACACGTGGTGCCCCCCAGTGATGTTTGCTGGTTTCTAATCCCCATTAAGTATAGATATATCTACCATAAACCCAAGTTGTTGGACTTATAACCCACCTTAGCCTTGCAGCAATACTGCGGGTTTAACTGCATTTAGCTACCCAAAAAATGTCAGAGTCAAGTCCACCATGATGACTGCAACATATGACACAGTCAATGCAGCTGTCAATCATGGGCCATGGGTCGCATGCCTAAGGTTAGCCATCCGAACCATCTCACTCGTCCACAATTGTGCCAGAAACTATAAACATGTATAATTTAAATGTTGAGAAGTGGTATGTCGTCAACAATATGGCAACTGAGATACACTGAAGTGATCTGAACTCTTCACAAGTGGAATATCAATAAGCTTTCACAATTGTCATGACCAAGTGCAGGTTTGTAAGTTTGAAACATACCCAATACATCCCAATACATGTTCAAGCTGAAAAGATGATTCCCATCTGGCTGGTGGTAGTGCCCAACGGGCCCAGCACCGCGTTGTCGAACGCAGAACGATGGTTGTCAAAGAGGTGAACCATCCATCATCGACCATTTGGTTATATAACATAGCTATGGAAAATGGATGAACATGCTTCGTTTCCAGATTATTTATGATGATTTACCATGATTTACCTATCACAAAATTGTGATTTGTCGTAGCTCCATTAAATAACTAGCCAAACATTTGCCCCCCCTTAACTGCCATTTTGACGGTGGTTGTTGGTGGTGAATAATCCTTCAGCCCCTAATAAGCCCGTAACGAACCCTGAACAGGCCTTTAACAGACCCTAACAAGCGTTAAGCCCTTAAAAAACTTGCCAAAAATCACCATGGTTTCTGTTGAAGAAATCCATTGAACCATAAAAAACTCACCATTTCTGATGGCAGAATTGACCCCCTTCGAACTTGTGGGTCACCTGACTGAAATTGAGGTCATTGTGGCATGAACAGAGACGGACACTCGGCGCTCAGCATTCGAAATACAAACGGCTGTTTGATTTGTTTGACTTAATATGGTTAATTATGATTCATGATGAATGATGGTGAATAATGGTGACTTAATAATGGTGAATAATGGTGAATAATGTTGAAGTTAGGATCCATGGTTTTTGTTACGGAAAATGGATGAAAATGGTAGGTAGCCGGACTACTTTCTGGGAACAAAATAGACTATGGTTAACTTAATATGGTTAATCATGGTGAATAATTTTAGGAAACCTCCATATAACCAACAATGTATATATATGTATATATAACCAACAATAGATGAACACTAGGTCAATCGACTGGATGGGTATGGACTAATCCTAACTAGTCTTTCGGTAATGGGATTCTCTAATTGTCTGCGTTCATCAGCTATGCAGGGTATCTGGCTGATTGGCCATGTGGCCATGCAAAGGGGATTATCTAGGGGTTTATTCTAACCCCTCGTCGCCCAAACTGGGAAAGTTAGCCCCTTGGAGTATGGGTGAGATTCTGGTAGATTTATGAATGTTTAACTATGATAGATATCGGGATGTACTTGATAAATGATATAAATGGACATAAATGATGGTTGATTGGTTGTGAAATACTATATAATTAGCAGTAGTTGGCATTTTTTCAAAAATACACCCATCATTGGGGGTTTAAGTTTTAAGTGTCAAACAGGGAAATAAATGATGACTGAGAACTGATGGTTTATTGGTTATTGTAGGGAATTGTACTGCCTGGGTCATTGGGGATTGTCATAGCGCGTAGTAGGGAAACCTATCAACCAGCTAGTACAAAGAGATGGGATAGGAGTTGTTCTAATGGCCTTTTGGGAGCTTTTTGGAGCGCCACGAGAGCCAAAATGGCAGAGGCTGACTATAGGGACCATGAAATTCATATGTGTGATGCAGAGTAAGACTCAAAGCCTGTTGTCCCTGATTTACTGCATGGTTGAGGGGATTTTCATGGATTTTCCAGTTCATGGATTGTGATAATCCATGATAATCCATGATAATCCCCTCTATATTGGATACTATACCTTGGTGGTTTGGAACATGTTTTATTTTTCTATATATTGGGAATTTCATCATCCCAACTGAATTTCATATTTTTCAGAGGGGCAGGTATACCACCAACCAGAAACTACCCCACGGAAGACCAATGGTTTAATAGGGGTTTACACATTGGGACCATACAATGGGGTGTTTAAGATGAATGGGGAACGGGATGATGTACTTTATGTACTAACTATTCATCACTATTAAACATTATTCACTGTTCTGTACCATTATGAGCAGTGTCCAAAACACTATTATAAAAGCATTATGAACAGTGTCCAAAACACTATTATAAAAGCACTATGAACTGTTATCATGATATTTGAGCATCAACTGTACTAACATGTATTAACAGAATCAATGAGCATTAACCATATTATTTTAGCATTATGATATCTAAGATCTTATTATGATATTTAAGCATCATGAGCACCAAAACACTGATCCCCTGAGGCCTGCCCATTCCAAAGGGGGCACCTCCCGGCAAGACTATAGCCACTCGGTCCACTACCATGGTTAGGTGCGTGCAAGTTAGGATCCATAGGTTTTTGTTACGGAAAATGGATGAAAATGGTAGAAATCGTGGGACTACATTTTCTGGACACTCGGCAGGGCTCAGCATTCGAAATACAAACGGCTGTTTGATTTTGTTGACTTAATGTGCTTAATTATGGTGAATAATTTTAGGAAACCTCCTTATAACCAACAATAGATAAACACTAGGTCAATCTTGGATGGATAGGGACTAATCCTTTAGTCTTTTGGTATTAATGGGATTATCTAATCGTGTGCATTCACCAGCTAAGAATCTGTCATTTTTTGCAGGGTATCTAAGATTTGTCCATGTTAGGATCCATGTTTTTTGTTACGGAAAATGGTAGAAATCGTGGGACAACATTTTCTGGGAATTTAGATGGGAAATTCGATGGGAATTATAACGATCACCTTCGTGTTCTCCCGATCCCTGGAATGGTGAATGCATAGGGAATCATCACCAAGTCACCAAATTTCAGATGAGTGAATCATGATAATTCATGATAATTTACCCTGATGGTTGTCATTGTAAGTCAGAGGGACGCTTTCAAGACGAAGCTGCTGATTTCCAAGGCTTCCCTGGGCCTTGGGCGAAGTAGTGAGGATCCATGGTTTTTGTTACGGAAAATTGCATATAGTGGGAATGTGTTATGGGAATATATATATATAATGAGATAGATGGGATATAATTAGCTATTACCCTTTTGGAATTTAACAATGTGCTATGGAAATTTGATGAACATGGACCATTTAGCTGGGTGTTTTACCTATATATTGGAAATTGTGATTTGTCCATAGTTATGTTAAAGTACCAGAGAGTAGGATCCGTGGTTTATAGTCACAATATAACACAGTTATATACCCTTTGGATCCCTTTGGTATTTTAACATACCCTCTGGTAAACTAACATAACTATGGAAAATCACAATGTTTAATGGGACAATCAACGGTAAATGGCAATGTTCAATAGCTTTTTGTATGTTTACCAGGCCGGGTAACTATGGGAAAAGAACAAAAACATGTTTGATAGGCAAATCAGCCAGCTAAGTGGGCAATTTTCCACACGTATGTTACAGTAGTTTACCAGTATCAATGGCCATGCAAGAGGAATCTAAATTGGAGGTACTTACCATATATAAGGCCTATTGTTCAGGCCTATGTAAGGGAATATCCCCACAAAATATGTAACAGATAGGGTTTAATTACAGTTTGACCATCAGTTCAACTAACCTTAACAAAAAGGCAGCGATAAAAATCCCTGACACTTGGACATTGGAGGATCACATCTGCCAAATCCGCGCCGCTTGATACTGAGCATTACTTAACCATTTTCGCCAACAATAATTTGGATTTATACTATGTATGTTTACATACATACGTATATATATATTACAAATACATATTACATATACATATATTAGATTATTAGATATACATATATTACATATATACATATATTACATATATACATATATAGTTATTTGCATATTTTACATATGTATATATAAATATACATATTACATTTATGTAAATATTACATATATATATATATCACATAGATATAAGTATATAGTACATATATAGATGTGTCTGCGCAGCGGGGAGATATTGAGATACAACGTCGCCAAAACGCTTGGCATCGCAAAAACGCCTGGCCTCTGAGGTCAACCCAGCTTTGCAGCGCCTGGCATGATCCAATTATATTGTGAACCATGGATTTATGAATGATGGTTTATTCAATGGATTGGTATTTTTGATTGCTCATTTAACGGGAAATTCCCATTTATTGTTGGAGAAAAAGGAACATCATCTATGAATATCTATAAATCTAAACCATAACGACCGAACCCTGCGACCTCACTATAATCGTAGTTAGTAAGAGGAATTATCCCCAAATGGCCGCAAGATTCAGATTAGTGCAATATTATAATTTACCCAGAATGATGGTTTATTTGATTATAATCGAGTTATGATGAATTTTTGGTTGGTGAGTTATATGGTAATTTATCCAGCAATGGTTGTATTCAATAAAGAATGGGATGAAGATTTTCGTTTGGTTCAAGAGAAATTATCCAGCAATGGTTGTGTAAGTTGCAAACAGTAAACTATTGAATAGTGGATTTAATTATAGAGAATGGGATGAATTTATGGTTGGTTCGAGGGACACCCGATTCTAAATAAGTTTCAATATTTGAATAAGGATTATTCTCCATAAATTGCTACGACCTCACTATGACATCACTGGAATGCTGGTTAGCGGCAGTAACTATCCCAAATTAAATGGCCCAATGTTTTAGTTCAGTCAACGATTATGATGATTATTGTAATTTATCCAGATGCTTGGTCAGGGGGTTACACCACTGGATGTTTTGTTGTCCACATACACACACTTGGACTTCTTTGATAGAAGAACATGTTTACATTGCAACACTTCGGAGCCCCTCTGCATGGTTTTATGTGGGTTCGTCTGAAAATGTCTGGTTGGTGGTTTGGAACATTTTTCCATATATATATATATTGGGAATGTCATCATCCCAACTGACGAACTCCATCATTTTTCAGAGGGGTGGGGCTCAACCACCAACCAGATGATTATTAACCATCATTAACCATATATTAACCATTATTAATAGTATATTAACCACAATGGTAGGTTGATAGGTATACCACCAACCAGATGTTGTATACCCCCCATCCCATGACACCATGGGATGGGTGAAACAGAGATTTTTCTTCATGGGATGAGCCGGGGGCTCCCCGGCTCTGACAACAGAGAAAACCATGTGTTCACCAGGAATGGTTCCTACCCTCTGGTAAACTAACATAACCATGGAAAATCACCATTTTTAGTGGGTAAATCAACTATAAATGTTAAATTACCAGAGGGTAACTCCAAGAATGATCCCAATTCATCTGCCGTCAGAGTGCACCCCAAGAGGAGTTTGTGGTCTGAGGGGCCAGGTGAGGTAAAAATGCAGTTCACGTCCAAAACATAGGCTACTCCTGGTCATCACCCATTGGTCGAAACTGTCATCTATTGCATAAAATTGCACATGTTCATTTGAAATAATAGGAAATCATAGGTTTAAAATAATTTCCTCTAAATGTTCCCGTTAGCATCCTTTTAGCCGATTTGAGGAAACAACACCAGGAGTTCAAGCAACACAACATGGAGAATGTCTTTTTTTCCCGAGAGCGTCTGAGCGCAGGGTTCTTCCAATAGTGGGGGTCTGAAAAACACCTTCTCATCTTCACACCTTCTCATCTTCACATCTTCTCATCTTCACATCTTCTCATCCCCCACATCTTCTCCTCATCTTCTCATCTTCTCATCTTCACATCTTCTCATCTTCACATCTTCTCATCTTCACATCTTCTCCTCATCTTCTCATCTTCTCCTCATCTTCTCATCTTCTCCTCATCTTCTCATCTTCACATCTTCT
>Ga0126342_10017613_pt1 | contig 12337 bp, 12 predicted proteins | sample Cyp1metagenome_FD_92528 | JGI IMG/M metagenome (GOLD analysis project Ga0126342, IMG submission 92528) | Coral microbial communities from Lord Howe Island, Old Settlement Bay, Australia - Cyphastrea 1 metagenome | ecosystem: Host-associated > Invertebrates > Cnidaria > Coral ... | reverse complement strand
GAGGTCCGACAGCGAACACTGTGGATCGCGAGTCGCAGTTGAGCAGGAGGACGAGGAGGACAACGAGAGGAGGAGGAGGAGGCGGAGGAGGAGGAGGAGGCGGCAGGAGGAGGAGGAGGAGGAGGAGGACCAGGCAACTTAGATAAAATCTAACAACCCTCACCTGGCAGGTGGGGAACAACAGATTTAAATTGAGCAAACATCGACCCAGTGATATTTAGGGATGTATGTAGCATATATTAGGTTTCCTTAAATGGTGGTACCCGAAATCATCCATTTTCAATAGGATTTTCCATCAGAAACCATCTTTTTGGTGGTATCCCACCATGACTATGGACCCCCCATATGATACATTGTCGTGTTTCATCCTATCGTTTGCGATGACCGAAAATTGAGGATCAGAGCATATCTTCCCAGACTTGGATGATATAAAAAGTTTTCTCATGGAACACACTTGAATATTTTTGATGGTAAAAACTACCCAATTGTTTCCGGTGAAGATTTTCGAAAAACAGAACTCATCCTATTGAATTCGATTGATCTCTGAGCCTCAGAGCCGTCGGCGCCGATGGTTTTTTTGGCTCTGGGGTGGCAGAGGCAATTGATTGATCCATCCCCGGGCTTCATGCTGGTTAAGCCAAAATCAATCATATTTGGTCCCAAAAAGACTATCATTATACACTTATACAAGTACATCATTGTACCATTTTTGATGGTTACATCAGGTTACATCCCTGGTTTTTGATGGCTGTTCGCAATTCTTGTCCAACCCCGGGGTCCCAAATAGCTGAGCTCCTCCTGGCAGGACATGGACGTCTTCCTTTACTATTGGGAGGATAGCGACTCCACAGAGTGTGTCTGGCATGTTCGATGCAGGAAGTTGACATAGTCGGTGAGACGGTCAACTTATAGTGACCCATTGGTATCATTGGACATATTCAAGTAGTCATGAGAGCCATGACAAGGTATATAGCATTATATCGCCAGGTATAGGCCATTGTATTGAAGATGCCCATTTGTAGCCAGGTGGAGTGGCTGGTGGTTCGGTGATCAGGTGGGAGGGACGCAGGCAGGGCAGTTAGATCCGTCTTCCTTGGGTTAGTATGGAATCCCAATGCAAGGCACAACTATGCCCAACTATTCATCTTCCTTCAGCTTCGTGAATGATTTTATCCATGACTTCCCATTGAGCTTACAGATCTACTACGACTTAACCACCGACTATTTTTAGAGAGTGGAATACACTACGGGACTAATTTTTTCATGTGATGTAGCTGTTTTTTGATAGCTTATACATGTTTATATAAGCTCACCAGTATCCGCTGGGTGGAGTTACGAGAACTAGCACGGGAAACTGCATTTCTCTCCATCGCTTGGAGAAGCCAAAAGCAGCCCAAGTTAGCGTGCCTAAGCAAACCAAATATGTTGTCTTTCCAAAGTATGACTTAGATGGCCAGTCAGTAATGAGTTTTAGACCTGGTGTTACTAACACCAACTAGCGCCAACTAACACCAACTGAGGGATTAAAGCCATCAAACACCCGGTGACCCATTAAACAACCTTAAACACCGGGTACAAAAGCCATCAAAAGCCATCTGATTGGTGGTTTTTTTTTACGCATGACTGGATTATGACTTTCCAGAAACAGTTGGGAATGGAATACCCTCTGGTAATTTAACATAGCTATTGAAACTGACCATTTATAGTGGATTTTCCCATGAAAAATAGTGATTTTCCATAGTTATGTTAGTTTACCAGAGGGTAATCATCCCAACTGACTTTAACTCCATGATTTTTCAGAGGGGTAGGGTTGAAACCACCAACCAGGCCACCAGGTGAGGCATCAGCCATCGCTCCAGGTCTGGTCCTATCACCCCTCCAACGCCCTGAAACCGCCCAAGACGGGCTGGAGCATCCCCTGGGATGGTCCCGTTGGGGACTTATGACCCGCATCAAGGTTGGAATGAACATTTATATATAACTATATATATATATATAACTATATATATATAATATATATATATATAATATAATATATATATAATATATATATATAACTATATATATAACTATATATATATAGAAATGTCGTGAATGAATATATTGATGATTGTTAGCTTCAACATTTTATCTCATAAATACCCATAAATCTACTGCTTCAATCTCACTATCTTGAAGGAACTAGACTTAGACGGATGACTTGTCACCATGACCTGAGGTCAAGAATGAGCTGTGCGTCATGAACAAAACCATGAAGCAAATGGAGGATCGCGATGCCGCCAAAGGTGCATTGTTGCAGGTGCAAAAGCCGCGCCGCGCCAGGTGGTGGAAACCCATCGCGATTTCACCATGGGGATAGCTGGTTGGCACATCGTTGGCACAGGATCTTCCAGCCTCGATTCTCCTGTTTGGTTCGTTCCATTTGTTCCATTTGTCTTGCTGAACCGATGTCACTGCCGATGATTCAAATGTCGGCGATGAAGAAACTCGATTTTTGGTTGGTTCAGTGATTAATCCCCTTGCATTTCGACATGTTTCGACTCACCAAAACCAGATTTCAGTTGGTAACACCGTGACACCCACAGTCTTAGAGTTGCTGAAACCAGGCCCGCAATGCCTCGCCTATGCTGGTGGAGGTGCTGATTTCCGAGATTTTCAACTGCACATAGCCTCCGGTAATCAAAGATGGCAATGGGAAATCACCGAAAATTACATGCTTTAAATGGACGTTTGAATGTGACAATTCCCTCGATGGGCCAGTCATTGCCATGGCAATCATTGCAGCATACGGCCCTCCAAATCTCTGGAGCCTCGACGCCATGAAGTTTTATCAGGTTTTTCGTATTTCAAATGTTTTTTTTTAAATCAATGGTCCTGGACCCACTATTAAAACCAACTATTGAAACTATGAAGTTATTGAAACCAACTATTAAAAAAAACTATTATTACTGCAACGGGCGATACATGTCGCTTGCTTGGCGCCACGAAGGTGGACGATGATGTTGATGACGATGCGCCTTCGTGGGATGCTCGCGCGGATCAGGTGCGGAGAGGGGATATTCACAGTTGATAGGTGGTAAACATCCCATTACTTATAGGGTTTCAGCCATCCAAGATATGGTTTAGCCAACATCTGTTAGATATGTTTAGAACTGTAAAGATAGAATATCTTGTCAACCATTTGGAGAAGCCAGTATGAAAAGCACCCGCTACTATCCTTTTGTCAAGCAAATTTGGGAAACCGAGGCAGAATGACCTGACATTCCATGGTGACGAGATCTTTACCCACTGCCATAAGCCATCCCCCAGGAACTGTACCAATTTATGTTTTTTAAAACAAATTCCCCACTTGATAGTTTTACCATGTTTTACCAACTTGTCCCCCATATGGTAAGTGACCTCATCAATATCCCCCGATTCAACATCCACCGATGAATTTCTGGAATTTCCCAGCAACCGGCTGCAGGCAGCCAACAGGGCTGCAGAGGTGGAGGTGGACGCCCGACAGGCACCTGCGATAGCGGAATAAATTTCTGGTTGGTGGTTTCAAACATGGCTGTTATTTTCCATATGGCTTAATGGGACTTAATATGGGTTAAATGGGACTTAATATATCTTAATAGGGACTTAATATGGTTCTGGTTGGTGGTTTCAAACATGACTTTTATTTTCCATTTCATATATGGGATGTCATCCTTCCCATTGACGAACTCATATTTTTCAAGATGGTTAAAACCACCAACCAGTATTATATAATCATACAAATATATCCCCCTCCCCAGAAATATAATATACATATATATTATACCGATATACCTTCACTTGTGTTGCAGATCCATATGCTTTTGCTAACTTGTACCTTCCAGATATTCACGTCCAAATTGGTTCTAGGTCAAAAATTGGAAGACCCATTTTTAACTCAGATTTTCTTCATTGTCCCCGATTCTGCCACTAAAAATCTTAAGGCTTTGTTGATGAAATCCCAATTGGTTGGTGGGTGAAATGGCAGTGAAGGTCATCGAATGGCAGTCATGGCATTCAGGTCATCGACAATGTGAAGGCTTTAAAGCAGAAAAGTGAGCTCGAGCAGGCGCCCCATCAGAAAAGCTCGGAATTTTTCATCAATGAGCAGACTATGAATTAGTATTGAATTAGTATGAATTAGTTATATAATTAGTTCTTATTTTATCAGGTGTATGTTTGGGTGCTTTTTTTTTTGGCCGTATCGATTTGGTCACTGGGTCACCTTTGCAGGGAACAGCGGAGCATCGAGCACCAGGTTTCAGTGGACCTAGACTTGTGGCCATGTTTGCTTACCACTATCAAACACGAACAGCTATGGAAATGGACAATTCCCCGTTTACAATGGTTATTAATGGTTAATAGTGGTTAAAAACTACTGATTAATTATTAACCGTTATTAAACTCATGTTTATAGATGATCTTGACCCGATTTTTCACATAGGGATCTCTATGGGTCTTCCATTGCGTTTCGAGTCTCCTTTTTTTCGGCAGGCGCGCCAAGACTTGCTCCAGCACCAGTGTGCAACTCAGCCAACCGACTGGGCCATGTTTTTTGTCCATTGGCCAGTCCATGAATGCCTTAAATATCTATAAATGGCCATTTTCAATAGCTATGTTAGTTTAAAAGATGCCTTTTTGCTTGGTTTTTTGATGTTTTCCCTCATGGACCGTCCACTGGAGGAAGGCGGTGACGGCGGTGCAAAAGTTTGTTTCTGCGGAGACCTTGGCTGCCAAGGCCCTTTTGGCCTTGGGGATCAGATCCACTGGTGGATTCCTAAAGTCTAGATGAGTCTAGAGGGATTACCCTCTGGTAATTTAACATAGCTATTGAAAATGACCATTTATAGTGGATTTTCCCATTATACATGGTGATTTTCCATAGTTATGTTAGTTTACCAGAGGGTACGATTGATGAAATCATGTAGAAACATGGGACCTCCATCAGGTTTGGCAATTCGGGAGATGGTTGTTGAAGAATCTGGCAAACAAAAACCCAACTGGAAGGGTTGAAGGGCAGGAAGCGATGAAACACACGACAAACAAATGTGTGGGATGGTTTTTGCACCATGTCATTACCCATCATTACCATTCCATGGATAACATATGATAACATCCATTTTTTGAATGTGATACCATGTTTTTACCCATCATTTTTTCGAATGGTATCACATAACCAGGGATGGCTTCCCCATCGAATGTCCAGTATGAATGTGATACCATTCGATGAATGACCTCGCGGCAAAAACTGGGAAGCTTTCCTGGAGATGGGATGCTAGGCGGCCCCGCTGCACTTGAAGCAAGACCTGCAGAGCGCGGCTCTGCGGGTGAGGAAACTACAGGCCAAACTTCCAATGGTTTTGTCAGCTCCTGGATTTGGTCTAGTCAAGTCTAGTTGTGTATGCATCTATGATCTTTTGGGATCTTTTATGTGTAGATGTATAATGATGTATATGATATGATTTTATAATATTTTGTATGTGTATAAAGTAGATTAAGTAGATATCTAACCTTTGAGGAACTCTGACTTTGGGTGCCTGCACTTCCAAGATCTTCCGACCAATCCATCTGCCATTTGCTGGGCATGTCCCGACCGTGGGGAGGATTCTGTTGCCTCCCCTTATTGTCATTGGTCAATTAGGAGATGCCCATTCTGATACATTCTGATATTAGCTAGATTTCTGTTGTCGAAGCCTGGTGACCATTTCTGGATTGCTTGTGCTTAGCAACAGCGTCTTGTTGCTACATTCCCACCGCTGATTGGTGAACATACAGTAAGCAGTTGGATTCCTGTGAAACTAAGCATTTTTCCCCAAAGTTTCCCATGGTTTCTTATTTAGACTTCTCTGGGCTATAGTTGTCAAATTATCTTTGTTTTTCCCTGAATTTCCTGAAGTTGAGTTGGTCAAGTCCTACCATCTCCCACCATTTTCTGCATATTTTCCCATGACTTGTCCCATGTTTCCCATGTTTTTCACCATGGTTTTTCTGACTTGGCACGGTTTGACACAGCCAGGCTGATCTCAAGGAGGCCTTGCTGCTCTTGCAGAAGAAACTCGCCACGGAGGTGAAGGTAAAGCACCGAGCCGGGGGAGACAATGATTGATCTATGGAACCATGGAATTTTCCTGGTTAATCTATGGTTAATCTATGGTTAACCTATGGTTAACCTATGGTTAATAGTTGGAATAACAAGAAATATCTGGTTGGTGCTGACTGGAACATGACTGGATGACATGACTTTCCAGAAACAGTTGGGAATGGAATGGAATAATCATCCCAACTGACTTTAACTCCATCATTTTTCGGAGGGGTAGGTCAACCAGCAACCAGTTGAGAAAAATGGGGCTTTCCATAGCCATGATGGTACCCCCATAGCTGGTTTACAATGGAAAAGCCATCTATAAATGGATGATTTTTAGACCCCCGGAATGGAAACCTCCATATTTTTGGGCCAATGATCATCCCTGGAGACCCCATACCAACTGGAGGCGGAAGAAATGGAGGCCAAGGCCGAGTTCGTTGAGACGGAACTCAATCCATTGGCTGGGGCACCTGAGTTGCTGGAAGTTGTGGATTTCGGTACGGAGATGACTTCATTTCAATAGAGGTGACTGTAGCCATTGAATTTTTCTGGACTTTCCATGGAGATGTAAACTGTACCACCAGTTACTGTAATCTCCATGGAAAGTAAACTAAGTAAACCAAGCATTTTTTTGATGGGGATTCCTGTAACGATGATTGAACCATCAACACTTGGAATTTGAGCAATGACGAATGGATATGGGTTTGCCCACAAATTGGGGGATGTCCTCCCAATTTCCATTCTAATGGCGGACATCATTAATTCACATTGGAATTAGGGGTACGGTACCTCAGCTTCAGACAAACTCATAACGTTAAAGTGTTGAAGATCGTCATCAACAAACATGTTGCAGACCACCAAAACAACAACAACAACAACCAACCAACCAACCAACCAACCAACCAACCAACCAACCAACCAACCAACCAACCAACCAACCAACCAACAACAACAACAGCAACAACAACAGCAACAACAACAACAGCAGCAACAACAACAACAACAGCAACAACAACAACAACAACAAATACAAATACAAATGCAAATGCAAATCGGCAGATTGAAACAACAGGCTGTACTTGGCTAAGATCAATTCCATGCACATTCGATAATAGATGGTTAAGAATGATATAGCATGATATGGCGTATAGTGCTTAGTCAATACCCAATAATAGGTGGTCGCCGCCCAAGTATCATGTACCCAATGTTTGAGACTAGCGGTAGGGTTAAGTCGTATCAATTGGCCATATGTCCTATCAACAAAAACACGCCGTGTATTGGATGACTCTCCGTTTCGTGAAAACCATCCGGTGGATTTTTGTCGCGGGTTGTTCTGACTTACCCCCGACAGTAACAATAATACTGTACACACTCCTTAAAATTGTGGATACTTGATTAATTAGTGAAACACCATTTGAAATAGACTATCTATAATACTATAAAATTCCAGTGAGCCCTCCATAACCCCGCAACATATTATTAAAAAACAGAACATCCGAAAACAACACAAGAAACTCCCAAAGCAAATCCGAAGCCATCTGCCATATATATAATATACATTCATGTAAATATATATATATATATAATATACATTCATGTATATATTATATATACATATACACATACATACATCATCTCTATCTCTATCTTATATTTATATCTATATTTATAGAGGTATCTATATCTGATACCTATATCTTTGATACATATATCTGATCTTGTTGGACATCTGGATCTGATCTTTTTCTTCCCCGCAGCCAGGAGAACGAACACATGCAGCAACTTGAGGACCTGGAATGGCTTTGGTAGAGACTGTCGGCAAAAAACACTGAAATTCGATGGTTAATTCATGCCTTTTCCCTATGAAAACAGCACATTGATCACATTGGGGGGTATACCCTATCTAACTAGTCATCCACTGGTTAATCATAGTCATTCTTCTTCTTAAAATGGTCATTATTGAGAGTCAAACCAATTTTCAGACACAGCCAAATAGAAATCTGGTTGGTACGCCGCGTCTTCCCTCTTTTTTTTGGTCAGGAGATGATGCCAGGGATCAATGAAAAGATTCAGAATGCCGAGGATGAAGTCGAAAAGGTGAGGTTTTTGTTGGGCCCCCAGAAGCTGGGAGATTCTCAGGTTGCTCCCCTGACCACGTGGGATCCCCAACAATAAACCATCCCAGCTGACCATGTGGGGCTACGGTCAGACGCAAAAAGGGATGGTGGCCCCCAAAATGGGGCCGCACATATCATCCATCCACAAGATTATTATTGGATACATCCACAAGAGAGGCAGGGAGACTGATGTCAACAACAAGATTCACAACATTGGCGTGTGGTTTGTGTAGTTTACAGTTTGCTTTGTGTTGCGGTCTTGTTTGGAATCGGGCAGCTCGCCTTTGGTCGGCTGAACATTTGCTCATTTAGCTTGCAGCATTGTGCTGCAGTCAGAACGGCAGCAACAGCAATTGAAGACAGGCTAGCGCAATAGTGATGCTTGAGGGAAGGTTTGGCATATCTCAAATTGTTCCAAAGAAGTTGGTGGTTACATGTATTATGATGGGGGCGAACATGTCTGTAGACTGAAGTGCTGCGACAGGCTCTGGATGATCGGTTTAGAATATGATCGGTATATGGCAGTTGTTGTTAGAAATGCAGAAAATGCTGATGATATATGTGTGGCAGGTTGATGTGATTGGGCACTCCTAAATGAATCAGGATTTTGGCTTTTTGTGCGAGATTTCACGAGAGGGACTTGGTGAAGCATTTTTTCAAAACAATTTTAGTCATGTTTCAGCGGTTGTGGGACTTTGAGTGTCATGGAAAAGGCGATAATGTGGTCATGTGACTTTTGCTAGCTGATACTTGTAGCTGTGCTGGAGTAGGTTTGTGAATGTGAAACAGTCATCTGAGAGATTGCTTTGGTATATATATACATGTTAAGTTTCGTTTGAGGAATATGTTTAGGTGGTTCTCGGGATTCTAGTGGTGCCCCAGAGGCCGCGAAATTGTGAGCGTGTTGGAGATGGAGATAGCGCGGTTTGGGCATTGTTGATAGCTGATCGTTATCTCTGATTGTAGCAGTTTTATTAATTGGAAAAACTGATGAAACATGTGTATATATGTTTTGTCGGCAAATTCGGGCTCAAGTTGGTGTTGCGGTTGAGACCTGCTGACGATTGTGACATATGTTGAATTTCCATTCAGTTAGTGAATGAATGGGCACAAATCAAAATCAGAAAGTGTAGGGCGTTGAAGAACGACATCCGTCGGGCTTGTCATGTCCAAGTAGCATCGACTGCCCACTTTAGCCGAGCGGCCATGGCAGATGTGACGTCGATGCAGGATTTGTACAGGCTGCTCGTGGTGGTGGTGGTCGACCTGACGTCGGACCAGCCAGTGCTCATCCGGCGCGAGGCAGTGAACGTGGCCCGCCGACACCTGCCCGCAAATCTTTCGTGATGGTGGTGGTCGACCTGATGTCAGACCAGCCAGTGCCCCTCTGGCACAAGCCAGAGAACGTGGCCCGCCGACACCTGAGACTCATGAAGCAGGGTTCCCGCAAGCCTTTCGTGGTGGTGGTGGTCGAGCGTGTCGTGGGTGAATGCCCAACTCCACCTGGAAGGGGCACGAATGGTGTGGACAATGTGATCCATGGAATCCATGGCCCAATTCAAAGGATCCATGGTTCGATCTGGACCGACCACTGAACCACAGGCAGTGATCCAGGCTCAGCTTTTGGACAACGCTGCTGAAAACAATTCAGTCAGTCAGAGAATTTTAAGGCGAACAGCTGCCCTGAAGAAACATCAGAAAAAAACAGCCACAAGATTCACAACATTGGCGTGTGGTTTGTGTAGTTTACAGTTTGCTTTGTGTTGCAGTCTTGTTCGGAATCGGGCAGCTCGCCTTTGGTTGGCTGAACATTTGCTCATTTAGCTTGCAGCATTGTGCTGCAGTCAGAGCTGCAGCAGCAGCAACCGAAAACAGGCTAGCGCAGTAGTGCAGCGCATTTTGGCGATCCGTTGGACTTTGTTGCTAAATGTCTGTCGCATCAAATCATTTCGCAGTGCCTTGAATTTTGCAGCCGAATCTAAGGCTTCGACTGGCTTGCGATGGTCGGTGCGCTGTTTACAGCAGAGTTTACATCCTCGATGAGCAGAAAAAGCTTTCTTTTTGCATTTGACAATTGAAGTGGTTGTCTCGTTGGGCTTTTTTACTGGTTTACCAGTTTGTGTTTTACTTTGAACTATGGAATATGTCAGTGAGACGTTCCATGACATGTCTTTACATTTCCAATTGAATCAGTTGAACTAAGTACCAATAATGACCATTGACAGTGGCCATTGACAGTTCGATGTGGGTTGGCGCATTTGGGACAGAATTGGGCTTCCTGAATCGTGCGCTTGAGACTTGAATTGACGTTTCTGCGTTGCTCGAACCATTCGCTTGCAACTTGCAACCCAGACACAGTCAGTTGCAAGAGTATTCGTGTCTTGGGGTTTTGGCTCAGCCTTGCGCAAAGCACTGTGCTGCAGCCTTATGGCGTGATGACACTTGCTCCCACTGAGCAGTTCTTGGACGAACGTAAATGTGATCACGACTTCTCGGACGATGTGGCTTCGTGGAAGAAGATTGGTGATGTGCTGATGACCGATTCCGAGAGCCAGCCGAGATGCTAGCTGAAGTTGTTTTTTGGTAGGCTGAAGAGTGAATCCAACATCTCGTAAATAGGCGGTGGTTGAGGTGTGATTTTTGATCGTTTTTACAGGTCATGTACCCGAAATGGGTACTTATCGTGCGTGTTACCTCGCCGTAGAAATGTACCTATATAGACATCCAGGTTGACTACTTTTTTCGGTTAAACCAAAAGAAAGTCAGTTTTCGGTTTAACCAAACACTTCGTTTTCACCCAGGTCCGAAAAAGACAATTTTCTTTGCCAAATTTTCGGCAAATACGCGCCCCCCTTTTTTTGTTGTAACTTTCCAGTGATATATATAGTATAGTTGCAAAAATTGCAGTTTTCTTTGCCAAATTGTCGGCGAACACGGGCCCCCTTTTTTGGTCGACTCGATTCTTCCCTATATTCATAGAATAGATATGTTCGTAAAGCCGACACAACTTATAGGGAAGAAAGAAAAAGGAATAGAAAACCGAACAAATGAAGAAAAGGGGGAAAAAAGCGAAAAAGAGGCGAAAAAACAGAAAACACCCCGGTTTAACCCAAAAAAAAGGAAAACAGAGAAAAAAGAAACAATCATTGGATTTAATTATTTGTTCATTGACCGATGCTTAGTCGGTCGGCCGATCATGGATCCAATCAGCCGAGAAGTGCAAAACTAAATATTTCTCATATAAGGTCGACTATATTCCTCGTAACACGAAGCGAAAGCAAAAACTATCAGATAATGGCGATGCTAGAATTCAAGTCGCGACACCTGAAAATTTCATATACGTGTGAAATTTACAGCCAAACTCTGCTTTTTTTTGGGTCCGAAATTGACTTTTTTGGAGAAAATATATCAGAAAAGAATTCGACGGATTTCGCGTCCTTTTTTTGGTTTAACCAGTTTCTTTTTAGTCATCCGACGGTTTCCGACGGTTTTCGACGCAAGGTTTTTGCCTTAGCTTTTGCTTACTTGTGTCGTATGTCCCCTCATCCATGCTTCTTTGAGATGTCTCTTTCACGATTTGAGAACTGAAATGGACCCGGCCCCTTTGTTGTCATTTTTTCGTGTGAAAACTTTTTCCATGGAAGTGACAGGACGACATGCATACAAAAATGCAAGTCTGGAACCCTCAAAGCGCAGAAATGGATTATTTGCTTTGGTGCAAAGCAAATTCTACATCACATTTGTGCTATGAAAGCTAAAAGGAATAGACATATATATATATATATATATATAGATGTTCCTTTTTGGTACTGGGAACCATATCACATGTTTTTTTATATCCTGAAAGATTTTTAATGTTGTGCATTTCGACCGTATATATATATATATAACATCATGTGCCACGATTCCCAGCACGAAGGGTTTACCTGTTCCAAAAAAGCAATCACATTACTTTACTTCGAGTGATCCCCACCATGACATTTATACGTTTTAATATTGGCAAATCTTCTGGCATTCTATCTGACATATCTTCTGGCATTCTATCTGGCAAATCTTCTGGCATTCTATCTGGCATATCTTCTGGCATTCTATCTGACATATCTTCTGGCATTCT
>Ga0126342_10017612_pt1 | contig 12337 bp, 8 predicted proteins | sample Cyp1metagenome_FD_92528 | JGI IMG/M metagenome (GOLD analysis project Ga0126342, IMG submission 92528) | Coral microbial communities from Lord Howe Island, Old Settlement Bay, Australia - Cyphastrea 1 metagenome | ecosystem: Host-associated > Invertebrates > Cnidaria > Coral ... | reverse complement strand
TATATGTATATATGTATATATGTATATATGTATATATGTAAATATGTATGTATGTATGTATGTATGTATGTATATATGTATATATGTGTATATCTGTATATCTGTATATCTGTATATGTGTATATCTGTATGTATATATATATATATGTATATATATGTATATATATATGTATGTATATATATGTATATTATGTATATACATATATATATGTATATATATATGTATGTATATACATATGTATATATGTATGTATGTATATATATATATGTATATCTGTATGTCTGTATATCTGTATATCTGTATATCTGTATATCTGTATATATGTATATCTGTATGTCTGTATATCTGTATATATGTATATCTGTATATCTGTATATCTGTATATATGTATATATGTATATACGTATATATATGTATGTATATATGTATATATATATGTATATATATACATATATGTATATATGTATATGTGTATATGTGTATATGTGTATATGTGTATATGTGTATATGTGTATATGTGTATGTGTCTATGTATATGTATACGTATATGCATACGTATGTATATATATGTATATGTAGATGTAGATGTAGATGTATATTTTTATCTTTATGTATATGTACATATGTATATATATATAGGGTTTCAACGAACAAACACGGGGCTTTAAACAGAAAGAAAATCGTAGGGTGCATTCAAACAACTGTTTGAGTGTTTGTTCCGAGAATTGAACCTGTTTCATCCACGTTATGTCGGATATCGTCCAGATTTGTTTGGGTTTTTTGCTTCCTACATTAGATGATGTTACGACATCTTACAACTATCCTCCCTGGCAATTGGTTTGTTGCTTCCTGCGGCTGCGATGGTTTGTTGCGGAGAATAGTCCCTACCTCCACTACCTCAAAAAAATTGCCTTCTCATATCTTGGGCTTGAGAACTTGGAGATCAGCGTCTGCCAGGTCGCTGAAGGTTTTGAAGCTTGCGAGGGTTCCTTGATGGATTGCACACTCGGCTTTGAAGATCCATTGAACCTGCCGACCAAACTGGGCAGCAACTCACCACTCCAAGAATCCGTAGAAAATCGTCCCATCCCCCATGATTGCCCATGATATCCCGTGATGTTTTTAAACATTGTTTCTTGGTTCAAATGGGTTCGTCTGAAAAAACATATACATATATAATTATATATGGATGGATGGATGGATGGATGGATGGATGGATGGATGGATGGATGGATGGATCAATTTTCCCATTCAAATTGCCATAAATTGGTCCCAAATCTCCGCTTCCCTCGCCTCGGCTCAGCCTCGCCTGGCAGTCTCTGGGAGCTGTGGGTTTTGGTCACCGGTGTGGACATAACAACTACACATGTGTGTATATATAATTATCTTATGTTATTTTATATTACATTATATCATACTATATTATATTGTTATAGTATATTGTTATAGTATATTACATAATATGTATTATATCTATTAAATTATACTATACTATACTATACCATACCATACTATACTATACTATATCATATAATATCATATCATTTCATATAATATCATATTATATTAAATCAAATTTCATCAAACATTATCATATATCATGTCATATACAGTATACATGTTCTATAAACTGTATACATACAGATACCCCTTTCCATGCACTGGTTCATCATCATTGTCCCTAATAAAATGGCCACAACTCACTGCGGGGGCCCCCATTTTCCACACCCAGCTGTCCAGCTGTCTGTCCGTTAGATCGTACCATGGCACCCCCATAGTACAATGGGAACTGGGGATTTTCCAGGGGGATGGAACGGATGGAACTATGAAGCAAGAATTTTACCCTCTGGTAATGGCTGACATAGCTATTGAAAATGGCCATTTATAGTGATTTTTTAATAGCTATGTAAACGTTTACCAAAGGGTAGAGATTGGGAAAAACAAAGAATCCCTTTTTGGGCACGTGACTCTTGATGTTTCCCAGACTCGTCTTCAGCCTGAGTCGTCACCTTCATCTCCATCCAGCTGGCGCAGCAGTTCCTTGCCGTCCAGACCCCATGTCAAACAATAGATTTACCCTCTGGTAAGTAATGGCAAATAATGGTTGATAATGGTTATATAATATTGGTTCATAATGGTTGATAATGGATAAACTAACAGTTTGCGAACTTGAAAATTGCCATAGATATAGTTGATTTACCTATTAGACATGGTGATTTTCCTTAGCGAACTGTTAGTGTACCGGAGGGTACACAAGGCCAAATCCATTGGAAAAAGTGATCACATCCCACTCGATGTCTCGCTCCTACGGGATGAGAACCCAATTAGTCGTGTTTGTTGGTTTATAATCACCATTTTATAGCTGGGTAAATCCACTAGAAATGGCCATTTTCAATAGCTATGTTAGTTTACCAGAGGGTAATCTAGTATTACTACTACAAAGTGGGGCCCCCAGTCGATAGCCAAGTTGGTGAACATAACTCCAATGTCACTATGGTTTATGGTATGCAAATAATTATAGTTACTGGGGCGAATCTAAACCAACTTATATCTTGGGGGCCTCATATTGTTACTATAGTTAGATATATCCCCTAAAAACCATAGTTTTGGATCCCCAGGCTTCGCCGCTGTCCTCCATGCTTTGAGTCTCCGGAACTGCCTCCCGATCCACAAGTTGATTCATCCCCTGGATTGAGTAGTAAAAACAATCATAAACCATCCCCCAGTCATCACCATTTTTATAGGTGGTATAGACCAATCCCAAATGGCTAGTTTATGACATTGTTTTAACCACATTACCACAGTCCACACTTTTTACCAGAAAAAAGGTCAACTGGGCACTGCTCAATCTGCTCAGCAAACGAGGTTCATCCTCCCAAAGCTGATCCCCTCTGGGCAAGTCGCTATCATTCACAAACCTGAGGTCCGCTTCGGTATGCTGAGGTCCGCGTAGGAGAAAAACAAATCAATTTACCCTCTGGTAAACTAACATAACTATGGAAAATCACCATTTTTAATGGGAAAACTCACTATAAATCACCATTTTCAATAGCTTTGTCAGCCATTACCAGAGGGTACCCAGCTGTTGCGATCTGTTGAATTCCAATCTTTGAGACTTCAATCCGTTCGATCCCTGTTTTTGACTAGATGGATCTAGATCCCAACCTTTGATTGTCAAATCCCCATGTATACCCTCTGGTAAACTAACAGTTTGCTATTGAAAATGGCCATAGAAATAGTGGATTTTCCCATTAAACATGGTGATTTTCCATAGCTATGTTAAATTTTCCATAGCTATGTTAGATCCCAATCTGTGATTGTTAAATCCCCATGTATAGTTATGGTCATGGTGTACTCCCATTGTATGGAATTCCCAATTCTGGTTACATCTCCCCAAAGGCAACTTTGCCTCAATCGTCTTTTCGGATCTCACTTGACCTCGCCGGTCATGGCGATTTTCTGGCATCTCTGATGATACAAAGTGGGGCCCCCAGTCGATAGCTAAGTTGGTTTATAACTCCAATAACTATGGTTTATGGTACTTATAACTATATTTATTGGGGCTTATAAACCAACTTATAACTAGGGGGCCCCACATTGTATCACAGTCACATGCAGCTTCGTGTTTCGGGTCCATCAAGAATCTTTACTGGATATCCAATGAAAGATGGTTTGCTGGCAAGTCCGCCATTTATTTCGATGATTTTCCCGATTTTCCCCAACTAGTGACCGTTTGGTTCAGGGATTTTCCAGCCAGCCACATTTGATTACCAGAGGGTACTCCATTTAAAACTGTCCGGACTTTGGGTGTGTAATAAAATGGTGTATACCCCCAGTTATAGCCATTTAATGTGTATACCCAGTTGTAGCCCCAGTTATGGCCATTAATGTGTCATAAAATGGTGTGTACGGTATACCCTCATTCCCCATGTAATGCTGGGGAAATGATGATACCTTTTTTGCAAAATGTTTGATTATTATATACGCCATCCAAGAATGGCTATAATTTGTGATACCATCAAGGGGAATTTCAGGACCCCAAAATGGAGGTACTGTACCATATAACGCTATATTTTCGGGTGAGTATGGCCCTTACATACGCCTTATGTATATATATATATATGTATATATATATATATATGTATATGTATATGTATGTATGTATGTATATATATATATGTATATACCCTCTATTAATTTAATATAGCTATGGAAAATGGCCATTGAGTTCGTGGATTTACCCATCAAAAATGGTGATTTTCCAAGCCATTGATACCATGGGATAGCCAGCGGAAGGTTCCCCACCTTCCAAGACATCCAGGTCGTGCGCCATCTTCTCGTCCCCCTCCTGGCTCTTCCGCACTGTTTCACCTGCGGCGATGCGGTGATGCCACGCAATGCATATACCATATATATATATATGTATGTATGTACGTATATATATATATATGTGTGTGTGTGTCTGTATGTATGTATGTATGTATATATATATGCATGTAGGTATGTAGGTATGTAGGTATGTAGGTATGTAGGTATGTAGGTATGTAGGTATGTATGTATGTATATGTATATGTATATGTATGTGTATGTGTATGTATATGTATATGTATGTGTATATATATGTGTATGTATGTATATATATACGTGTATATATAAATATATGTATGTATGCATATATATATAGATGTATATGTGTGTACATATGTGTATATATATGTACATGTATATGTATATAGGTATGTATGTATATATTTATGTTTACATATACATATATATATATATATGTGTTTATGTATAAATGTGTATATATGTATATAGAAATATATACATACATATATATATATAAATATATATATACATACATACATATATATATATAGGTATGTATGTGTATATATATATATATGTATATATATACACCAGTACATAGGGGCTTCCTAAAATGGGGGGGGCAGCCCAAATTCATCTAAAATTAGACCATTTTAGTAATGCAACCAATGGTTTCGGGGACAACCCATTTTAAGAAACCGCCATATATACAGGAATATAATGATTGACAAATAGGATATAACTTTTAGGATTTACGATATAGTGAATAATTGGCATGTAGGATGTATAAAGAGTGAACATGTTAATGATTATGGTGGGCACTTCAATACTTAATGTTGGGGGGAACTGTCTTATAGTAAATGATCTCAATTGTGAGGACTGTGTTAGCAACATATGAAAACTTAGGTGGTGAAGCTTTCGGATATCAAAATATTCATACGTTGTATTTCAGCGTTGCTGGAGATTTTTGTTGGTCCGACTGTGGGGATGAGATTTGGAGAAGCTGATGGCCAAAGTCACCAGGGGCGATGCTAACCAGCTAACCACCACTACACTGGGATGGGGATATTGGAATTAAAGCCTGAGAAGTGGAGTATGTTGGGGATATACCCCAACTGCCCATCACGTATTCATATCAAGTTCAGGGAACATTCATTCAGATGGCATGACCAGGTGAGCAATTATTTTCCGGCTTTAAATGGTCATCAAGTAGATGGTATACTCTATTTTCACGAACAGCCGAATCTATTACTGATAAAATCACCATGGTTCAGACCCATCTTTGATGACATAGTCACCATTTTTGATGATGAAATCGCACTTTTTGCTCCCCATTGGTATAATTTTCCCCACCAATAACAAGTCTTCACCAAGCAAGAGGGGCCTTGGACGTCTTTCGCATCTGACCTCGGTCGATCCCGCGAAGGAAGATTTCCTGCAAGTCCCGTTCACATCTTCTTCCTGATGCTTAGCAGGGAATGGATGGGAATGGGGGTTGCTGGGATGATTATTACTAGTGATTATGGATCATTCCCGAAAATTCCCTGCTAAGCACCGGTAAGTTATTATTCCCGAGTCCCTTCAGGCCCTTCCCCCTGATGTGTGACATCTTAGATCCAAACCTGGAATGTGCCATGGCTGAAAAGCCTGGCGCCAGTCTCAAGATTTGGCAGGTTTTTCGAGAAAATGATGATGAAACAATGGATGGAACGAGTTTTTCCCACTTTAGGACCTTAGACCCAAAAAAATGAAGAAACAAGTCTAAGTATTGAGTTTTTTGTAGGTAAGTTCCCAAGCCTGCCAGATCTATTCTGGGATTGCCGTCATGTTTTTTCTATTGTTCCAAATGATTGGGTCAAACTTCCCTTTGGGCGAGTTGGGGTGATTGAATCCACAGGTTTACTGATCACATCCGCTAGTGTCTTGTATACATCTCAAATCATCTCAACACACAGTTTTAAGAATAAATCCCTACCTCTTCGTGGCCAAATAACAATATTGTGATCCGCATATTTGGTGCATAACTCCCGACTGTTGCACTAGAGATGCCAAAAAAATAACAAAACCTGAAAAACTCAAGAATGCACTTTTTGACAAAAAAATAATCCTCAAAAATCCTCAAGCCCTCCGATCTGCTTCGCCTCGCCCACGCCGCGCCGCTTTGGGCGCCGGTGCCGAGGGTGCAAAAGGAACCAGCGGTGACTTTGAAGGTGCGGTTCCCTGCGGATGGAGTTCAAACAGCAAAAAAACATATGTTTTACCAACCAGGACGTGTTTTTTAGCAAAAATGCGGTGTTGTTTAGCAAAAATGTTGTGTTTTTTTGCAAAAATGTGTTTTTTTTTAATACGAGCAGCAAGGATTGGAGTTGTACCAGCAATAATTTTGTTTTGATCAGCAAAAAGTAGCACTCTACCATTCTACCAGCAAACATTGCAATGGTAGCAACAAACAAAATTGGACTCAACAAAGAAGAATTTGGAGTTGAGCAAGATTTTGCCGACGCAAAATTGTATTCAACATGGATTGAAACCTACTGTAACCATGGTTTCCTACGGTTTTTCCCATGAATCAATCTTGTTCGTTGGAGAAATTACATCGCGAAAATATGAGTCATCTCATTCAATCATCCCGTTGATATGGTTGAAAAACAACCCCAATGTATTGAATGGTTCCCTTCAATGAAATATGAAAAACCATATTGTAGGTACAGTACAAAAGTTATATGTATATATACCATACATGTAGTCTATCCCAATATATATATATATATACTTATTTTTTTACATGATATGATTAGATGTATATATATATATCCCAAATGCATCCCATTGATTCTTGGTTCAGTCCACATCTTCCCACGCCTCCACAGGCTCCAAGGGTCGAAGTTTGGACCTGGCGACCTCCACCATATCGGAGGAACTTTCCTGATGGAGATGCAAGAAGATCCGGGAAAAAATCACCAGTAAAATCACTTTCTTCGAGTGATCCCCACCCTGAAACAGTATTCTGCCATAGCTTCTGACATACCATCTGGAAGTATGTATATTTATATATATATATATACATGTGGCATATTTCTTCTGAAATTTTCTGACATACTTTCTGGCATATACTTTGACATTCTATCTGGCATCTATTCTGACACACTTTCTGGCATATATTCTGACATTCTTTTTGGCATTCTGTCTAGCATCTATTCTGACATTCTATCTCGCATCTTTTCAGGCATTCATTCGGGCATTCTTTCTGGCATCTATTCCGACATTCTCTCTGACAGTCTTTCTGGCATTCTATCTGGCATCTATTCTGACATTCTCTCTGGCATTAATTTTTCAATTACATATGTATATATGTTCAAAATCAAAATAGAAACACACACACACATATATATTTATATATTTACATATATATCCATCTGGGAGGAGCACAGGTAAAGCAAAGAAAACCCATTAAACCATGGTCGAAGCATAGAGGTCGAAACTTCGACAGGGGGTCGAAAAGTCGAAAACGATCTGTCAAATACATAGAATTCTGTCTAGTAGATAAACAGGTATGAAAATTTCTATCTAAAAACAAGATTGTTTTAATCAAAAACTATCTAATAGATAGAATTTGATATGTATTTATCAAAATAGGTACAACCCTTAGATAATCATTTATTTATACTATATATGTAAATGTGATCGAAATAGAAAATAGTTTAGACAAGTCATAGAAATATCTACAACAAAAAACGTCGTAAGATTTTGTCTAAGCTGGTCTATTGGGTGCCTTCTAAGTTATCGTTCAGGCGCCGCTCCTTACAGCTGGCTGCTAAGCGATTATGCCGATGTGCTTCGTGCCACAACGGCGTGCAATTTTTCATCTCTCATCTACCCAGACGGCTCCACACCCGCCGCTTTAGCGAGCCTACTTTTCGACCCTCTGGAGCCACCAAACATTGGAAAACACAGTGTTTCGCGACTTTTCTACCTTTTCGCGCACCTGCACCCTCTTTCTTCTGACTCTTTCTCTTCTCTGATCTTCTTCTTCTTCTTCCTCCTCTTCTCTTCTCTTCTCTTCTCTTCTCTTCTCTTCTCTGATTCTTCCCACCTCTGCCCTTCCATCTGTCCATATTATCGGAAGCTTGACTTCTAAACTTCCTTCGATAATTAATAATTAATAATTCAAGAATGATAATCATTGCCATAGAAACCAAGAATCGATCAGAAACCTGCTTTGAAATCTTTAAAGCCATAAAGTCAAAAGAAAAGTCCATGGTTTCCTTATATTTCCATATACCATCTGGCTACTTAACATAGCCATGGAAAATCACCATTTTTAATAGGTAAACCCAGGTAAACCATCTATAAATGGGCCATTTTCCATGGCTATGTTAAATAACCAGAGGGTACTTCCTTCTTATGGCACCCATTCATGTCGGACATTTCAGCTCCCGGCCCACCGGCCACAGCCCAGGTCGGTGCCTCCAAGAAGACGTGCGCCAGGTCGCCGTCCTCATCCTCCGCTGTTTAGGAAATCACCATGTTTTTTTCGCCATTTGGGTGTCCTGAAAAATGTTTCCTGAAAATAGCAATTGGTTGGTTCCAGAATGTTTCAATCATTGAGTATACCCTCTGGTAAGCTAACATAACTATGGAAAATCACCATTTTTAATGGGAAAACTCACTGCAACTTGCCATTTTCAATAGCTATTTTGACAAATTACCAGAGGGTATAGCTATGATGGTTTCTTATGGCGGGTTCCCCACTCCTGGAAACAACCATTGTTATGTAGGGATTCTTGTGTATACTTCCCAAATGGCATCTTTCATAGGAAACTGACGATTTGCCATGGGATGCCACAGGGGGCAAAACCCCCAAAAAATCAGACAAAGCCAGGCTGATAGCTAGGGCCCGTCCTCCCAAAGTCCAGGAGGCAAGGCGCTGGCCTTCGCTTGCACCTGGCGCTGAAAATCCCCAGTTGTGGCTTTTTTGAGGACTCTGGGCATCAAAATTGGGGAATTCAGGTGATCTAAATGCCGTCTTGATGAGATAATCATCGTGTTGAATGTGGATTTAAGATTCTCTAAACACATAAGAATATCAGGGTTGAAGTAGTTATTTGTTCTTTTGCATTGGTGGGAGATATATTTACTCCCTTGATGCAGGATTTGAGTAAGTTCAGGGATAGAACTTTGGGTACCAGGTATTTCCTCCAAGGAAAATATGTCTCACATGTGGGTATGTCCCTTGTTCTCTCGGACATCTCCACAACATCTTGTTTTCATCTGAGCACTGCCCAGCCGCAATGGATTAATTCATCGTCCCCACTGGGCCAACTGGTATCAGCACAAATAAAATGTGGTTCATTGTGTTTCTAAGTTTCCTCCCCAGAGCTGTTGGTTAATATTGATATCTATATCCCTGGTTTCAAAGGTGGATACCCTCCAGTAAACTAACATAGCTATTGAAGCCATAGCAGAGTGATTGGTGGTTTGCCGTTGTTTAAAATTGTGATTTCCATAGCAAACTGTTAGTTTACCAGAAGACAAAAAATCCACCGAATCCTACTAAATCCAGCTTTGTTGATGGTTAAACCACCATCTCTTCCATGAAATCCCTATTACCAGTGGATATTCCCAACAATCCCATGTTTTTCACCATCCGGGTATCAGGACCACCGCCAAAAAAAAGAAAGGCCACCTCTTCCTTTGAATTCGCCGCGATGATGTCACTTCCCAGAGGCCTCCCATGGGGATCTGCCGTGGTCACGAAACACCAAGGCTATGCTCGAAGGGTCCGCTGAAGGCCTGCCACTTCGCCGCGCATCCTGGCAGAAAATCACCCAGGGCTTCTCCAGATGTCTGTGACTTTTTCTTAAGGATTTGACTTACTGGTGCGTTTTACGTAGGGAATGGATACAATGTGAGGCCCCCGTTGGATAGCTAAGTTGGTGAACATAACTCCAATGTCACTATGGTTTATGGTATGCAAATAACTATAGTTACTGGGGCGAATCTAAACCAACTTATATCTTGGGGGCCTCACATTGTAGGAATGGGGGTTGCTGGGATGATTATTACTAGTGATGGCATGGATCATTCCCGAAAATTCCCTGCGTTTAGCACCAGTAAGTTGATGGTGATTTTCTTCCACACATGCCTTTTGAAGCATGATAAGGGAGGATACAAGCTTGCAGGAAACGAAGGTGCGCCAGTGCAGTAGAGTAACTTGGAACTGAGGCAATGCCTTTGCCCTGAGATAAACTCTCCTGACTAGGGGACCCAAAATGAATAGATTCAATACTAAACCATAAATTCATCTTAAGGATGGTATGTGACATCTTGAACCTGATAGATAGTACAAGAAAAAATGCCATCAATCTAAACAAAAAAAACATCTATAATCATCCTCCCCATCTTAAACCCTACTTCATGGCAGGGGAGGGGATTAGTTCACGAAACATCACATCTTCAGCTTTTCTCCTCCTCATCAAACATTTTCATGAAATCATCCAAAGATGGCCTAGGACGTGCAGGACGTGGCTGATGTAACCATGGCGATAACCATGGGTAACAACCCCAATAAGTTGGGATATAAGATGATATATATATATATATAATATATATATATACCTCATATTAATCGTGGCCATATACTCAGTTATTACTGTACCCTGCGGTAGTCAAACGTGGCAATGGAAAATCCCCCATTTGTAGTTGATTTCTCATCACAGCTAACCATGTCTGATTACTGGAGGGTCAGCCCTATAACTGGCGCGAACAAGTATAGGGGTTAATAAACCCCTAATAGGAGTTGAGAGAGATAACCCCCAAACAAGGCATCCTTTTTTTGGGAGCTGCCTTTGCGGGGAGTACTTTTAGTAGTCCATGATCACCATTCCAATGGGTTAGACCACCAGAAGCCACTGGCTATCACCCTTTGGATTCAACTTTGAAACCGCCAAAAAAAAACAAAAAAAATACCACCAGGACAACAAACTTGATAAACTTGGAGCTTTTGGTGAACCCCAATTTCCTAACGTCTGAAAACCATGGCTGCTGGTGATTGAAGAGTTTCAATGAAATCATCATCGTGAATCCCATGAAATCACTATCAGATCCCATTATATAAATCTCCAGGTTTTCTACAACAAAGTGCAACAAAAGGGTGATTTAATGGGATTTAATGGTGATTTAATGGTGATTTAATGGGATTTAATGGTGTTTAATGGTGATTTAAAGGGATTTAATGGGATTTAATGGTGATTTAATGGGATTTAAAGGGTGATTTAATGGGATTTATCACCATGAAATCACCATGAACTCACCCTTTTCCATCGGCTAAATAGCCCTTCGCAACGGCGCTCCCAAAAAAAAGGGCCCCGGACGTGGCCACCGGTCGACTCCCATTCCTGACCTCCCATTGGGACGTGACGAAATTCGTCATCTGCAAATATCGGATTTGATGGGGGTTTGATGGGATTTAATGGAGATTTAATTCAATATACATAGGAAACATTAGTAAACCAGAATAAGTTTTACCAATTCTTGGACAGCCCTCCTGCAGATGTTCCGGGCCATTCCAGGAACCAATCCTCTTTGTCATAGTGGGATATGAAGATGACATTTGATGAAGTTCGCAACAATGAGAATTGGGTATGTCAACAGAAAAGATACCAGAAGAAATGGGAACACACGGTGTTCCTCAGTGAAACTTGCCCTGAGGTCCGAAGAAGGCCAGCCTTTCATGTGATGCATCCAAAACGAGTAGCTCTTGAAGCTCTCTAATGTCAAACCCTGGGCCAAAAGGGCCCTGACTATCAATTAGCAAGGTAAAAATTAAAGGACCGGATAACCCCACATGTTACCAACTTCTCTAGATTTAGACTGGGCATAAAAAAACAAGAAGGGAAGAGGAAGTATAAGAGTGATGGAGCGGTGATGGTGGGTGAGTTTGTGTGTGTGTATGTATGTTCAAGTACAGTGAGTGAGTGAGTGAGTGAGTGAGTGAGTGAGTGAGTG
>Ga0126342_10017611_pt1 | contig 12337 bp, 11 predicted proteins | sample Cyp1metagenome_FD_92528 | JGI IMG/M metagenome (GOLD analysis project Ga0126342, IMG submission 92528) | Coral microbial communities from Lord Howe Island, Old Settlement Bay, Australia - Cyphastrea 1 metagenome | ecosystem: Host-associated > Invertebrates > Cnidaria > Coral ... | reverse complement strand
TTAACATCCCACCCCACCCCACCCACCCCCCCCACCCCCCCAAAAGAAAACACAACACGCACATGGCACATCAAAACACGCAAACCGCCTGGGGTCGTTAGAGGCGGCGTGAGCCTAAACAAGAGAAGCACAGCCAAAGAAACCTGGAGGATGACTCTGAAAGGAAGTGTTCTCCCGCAATGTGAATCTCGTCCGCGAACTAACTTGTACCACCTGCCACCTTTCATCTCAGTATGCAAAAATGCCTGGCACACGGTTGAGCGATTCCATGCCATTCGACGCAATTTTTCAGCACCCAGCTATTTCTTCTGGCTCAGCCTGGGTCGAGAAATCCTCCGCACAGCCATGCAGGTACTTTGATCAGCTGCCCATGGGCCGTTTCTTTGACGATTCCCCGCAACACTGCAACGCCTGGAACGACCTTCGAAGCGACACGCCAGCCTACCATGTGGCACGGGAGAGATGGGGAGGGGATGCGGATGGCACGGTGAAGGAACGGACACAAGAGATGTGTGGGGAGGCTTTTCGAATATGCTTCGGGAATGTTAGGGACTTGTGACTTGTGTCGTTTTTGGAAATGATGTGGTCGAATGGTGGTGTTCCTTCAATGATTCAAGGGCACCATTTGCAACTCTGAGGGTGAACATTTTTTCGCGTCTGCTCTTGACTCGCCCAATGTTGCTATAGGTTGCAACGTGAATTCAGGCAAGATCAAGATTTTCTAGCATTTAGATACTGTAGTTGTATTGACATATATATCATATATCATCATCAATCTTTTTGGTCATTTTAAGCAATAAGCTACCCGAGATAGTGGGAAACCAGGAGACGGATGTCATGACTCTTGTGGCCGACGCCCTGGAGGCCGGGTTTCATCAATTCCGGCAATGGAAAATCATGGAAAATAACCCGTTATAGAAATTTATAGAGGATACCAATGAAGGTTTAACATGGTTTAATGGGGAAGATGATTTCATATTTTTTCGAAATAACTTTAAACTGACATCTAGACTGTGGGACCACACGATGGCGAAGTCGGTTTGCAACCCCCATGAAAACTATAGTTGCAAGTAATAAACCATAGTTATTGGACTTATAATGACTTATACATATGTTCAACTTAGCTATGGGGGCCCACTTTGTAGAATCTAGACTGGATGAAGCTTGCCTAATTTTCTTCCACTTCTTGCATGGTTCTCCTGTATTGAAAATAGATTTTGGCCATGGCCGACAATTGCGATCGCAGTTGGGGAGAGGTTAGGAAACCAATCATGGGAGTGTATTGGGTTTCATGCTCACACTCTTAGAATGTCTGTGTCACATTTTGGTATTGACATCAAAACGAGTAGATGGTTTAAATGTCAGGTGAACAAAGACATACGTACTTATATATATATATATGTTTATCTAGATAGATAGATAGATATATAGATAGATAGATAGATATATATATATATGTATATATATGTATATATATGTATATATATGTATGCGTAGATTACAACGACCTCACTGTGACCTCACTGGACTCGTGCGAAAATTTTCAGGGGAATCATCCCCAAATGACCCAAGAATCTGTGGATGGCTGTGTAGGTGGTTCCCCAGTCCTGGCGTTTGCAGAAGGCTCCCTACTTACAGGCGCTGCCGTGCCGTGAATTTATCATGGGATCATGGGAAGATCTGGGATATTCATGGAATATGGGAGAATCTTGGGATATTTAGCCTCTGGTTATTTGTTACATAGCCATGGTATAAATGGCTCATAGAAATAGATGGTTTACCTATTAAGAATGGTGATTTTCCATGGCTATGTTAAATAACCAGATGGTATGATTTATGGATATTTCCTATCGAGGGAGCAAGTCGGACCCCGAGCTAGTTGGAGCTACGAATTGAGTGGGCCCCAGCCGCATCGTGGCAGAGATTTTATGGCGTTTTCGTTTTGCCATCAGCAATTTCTTGTTCCTGAAGAGCATTGATTGGCACGTTTTATGGTGATTCACCAGTAGTTGGTAGCTCCACTATTTTTCCGTTTTTTTTTCTGAAGCACGAAAATTTAGAGCCCCAAATGGATCAATTAATTGATCAACATCCCCCCAAAAAGTGCAAGGTCTAATATCTCAACATGAGGTCCCTTGGTACACAACCCTGATCCAACACGGTCATGGCCAATGGCCATGGAAATAGTCGGCAAATGATACACTATATAAATAAATATACAATTATACACAATATAAATAAATAAATATATATATATAATATAACATATTTAATTGTATTTAACAGAAGCATCATGGGATTTCATGGGATTTCATGGGAAGATCATGGAGGTTTTAATTGGAGAGTCCTCTCTTTCTGTGGGTCATTTTCATTATTTTCCCATGGCTATTTGTCAAATTACCAGAAACTAACCTGTTCAGGGCCAGCCCAAAAACTGAAACATGTTGACGACTTGAGTAAGTTTGAGGCCAAAGAGCTTGATGACTTGAAGAGCCTCAATCAGGCGCCCGGCTAACGTGGCGAACGACCCGAGAGAAATCCAGGTACCAAATGTGGGTTTAACCATGAAATATAGGCTTTAACCAGTGATTGATGGATTTGGGTGTGTTTGAACATGGGTTTTTTAAAATGGCAATTTTTCATGGGGAAGATGATAAACCAGTGGATGAAATGGGGTACTCTATTTTCAGTCAAACTCATATCCAGACTTTGAGGCAGTCATTATATAATATTATATATAGTCTTCAGCATCTTCAGCATGATGCATGATGGATAACAATTTGCATATATGAATCAAATTCACAGCCAGGTTCACAATTCAGGGGCGGAATCAGTTTTCTGTTCAAGTTTTCCAGAGAATCACAGCTAGATCCCATGGAAATCACGTCATGTTGAGAGTTTATTTCCACCAACATCACCAACGTTACAGCGCGACGCCAGGATGTCTTAAGACGTCTCCGGCAGGAACTGGCAGCCTTCAAAGGTCTTCTGAAGGGTTGGCCAATGTCACAGCACCATGATTTCGATGCAAAGCCTCAGTGCCACCGGTGAAACCGCAACTTGAATCCAGTTGGTTATTGGCTTTGTTTCAGTGAACATGTCAATTTTCCGGACCCCATCTTTGCAAACACCTTGAACAAACCTTTTCGCCTGATGTTTCCTATTCTCCTTTCATGTGGCTGAAATTGGCAGGTGAAGAAATTCGAGTCTTGGACTTGGGCTGCGGCTTTCTCAGTATGTTACCGCTGCTCTTGGAGCAGCTTGTACCTGCAGGCGTGGCATCCATGATAATCCATGATCATGGGCGCTACACAAGGTGGTGCCCCCCAGTGGTGAAACGTTGGTTTATATTTTTTTTTATAAACCATACTGTAGTAATTAACATATAGTAACTATATATAGATTTAACAGCTACCATACAGCCTAGTTATCGCTAGTGAACTCGGAGTTAAACCTTCACCAACTGAGTTTCCAACGAAAGGTCACCACCTCGCATGGAAAGCAAACGTAGCTTGAAAATCCCCCCAGATCTACAGGTCTACAGTAAATGGGAACATCATCTGTATACAAATGGTGGGTTTTCCCATGCTATATACCTGGAAAAAAGATAGGTTTATAGCTGGAACAATCATCGAGCTCTTTTTTTGGGGGATTTCCAGCTCGCGGCTGCACACAAATATTTTAAACCACTCAACAAATTGCCAGTCTGTTGTGGGTTGAAAAAGAACCAATATGTTTTTGGTACCATAGTAGTACCCCCCAAAAAGATGCCGAAAAGATGGAAACGTAATCATCAAAGCTATATCCTAGTACATCATAGTACCCGTATATAGATGATGGCGATGATGGTATAAATTTATAATATTTTATAATAACTCCTAAACTAAGCACAGAGTTGGTTGCTCTTGGCGCTTAGGCAATTCATTTGTACCTGTTTCTCGCTTCGTGAGAGTGAGAGAGAGAGAGAATTACCCCATTGATATTGAATATCCCCTATTATATCCTCTAATGATATGTCATATCCCCTAGTGGTATTCCCCTCAGCCTTAGCTGAACCTGCGGGATGGCGATGGAGAGAGAGATGAAAACGATGAAATATCCCATATAGATTATAGATGAAATATCCCATATAGGTTATACCTCAGTATAGATTATATTAATCTCAATATGAATCCCCAGTGATCCACATGGTGAAAGCACCACGTTGGGAAACCAACGACGCCCCGCCAGGTGCGCGGCTGCACTACCTGGGCGTGGACCGCGACGAGGAGCTGCTGACGGCGGCACAAGCACGGCTCGAGAAGATGGCGGCACCGGAGCTGCAGGCGGGGCTGCAGGTGATCCTTGAAAGGATACTTGGGGGTGCCGGCCGCACTTAGGAAATGGGTCATACCATCATACCTTATTATACCCCTAATAAATCCTAATTAGGTATAATATATATATATATAATTTCAATCGCGATTTCATTTTTGGGTGTGTATGATCCTCATTTCTGGAGATGGGAATGGGTGATTTCAAACTGCCACAGGTGGAGCTGCAGTTGCTTGGAGAGAACGGATTTTGGGTGCTGGTGGACTGTTTTGACCAACAAAAATTGGATTTGATGCAGCAAAACATGGTGATTTTACCATCCCTACCCCCTTAAGGTGGAAAAATGGGGGGACCTTCGGAAAATGTAACTTACATTTTTCAGGGGGAGCGGGGGGAAGAAAAACATGTAAATTACATTTTGCTAGGGTGTTTAAATGAGGAGGGGTAAAAATGTAAGCTACACCCCTCCTAGGTATGGTTTGCTAGTTATGGAGGTCATTGTCTACATAAAACTATATACAATCATATATGGGAAAAAATGGGAGGGGGGGGCACACAAAATGTAAGTTACATTTTGGAAGGCCCATGTTAGTCTAATATTAAGGAGATTGCCAAAAATATAACTTATATTTTCCCAAAAATGTAAGTTACATTTAGGCAGAACCCCCCGGTTTTTTTTGGGGACCTCAAACATGTAACAGAACATCTTCTAGGCTTCAAAATCACTGGGAAAAAACAAATGACATATTACATTTTCTAGGTCCCTACCCGTGAAAAATGTAAGTTACACTTTCCAGAGGTCCCCCCCCATTAATTTGGTAGGGATATTTTATCCACAAATTTGGGGATTTGTTGTAGGACTGAGCCAGCAAAAGAATGCAAAAGACAAAACGCTGAGAAACATCTGGATTTCGCCACAAGAACTCGGCAAACCGACTGATGTGACGGTTGGGGGATAGAGGTATCGGCACTTTTCCGGTGAGGCTGAAAATGAACCTCTGTGTAGGGTACCCAGGGTTAGGAAAATTGACTCCCTTGAAGTACATTGGGGTTATGAGTGGCAATGTGATGCCCAAAAGGGTGATGGGGGTGACCACTTGGTTTCAATTGGGCAACAAAAAGCTGCTGCGAATCTGCGGACCGTTGATACAATGATGCGCCCACAACTTGGGTATTTGAAGTGTGGTCACAAGATATGGGTATGGGTCAAAACCTACTAATCATGTGGTTTTTTAGGGATGACCATCAACCTTGAAGTTCACTGGGGGTACAGGGTTTTGACCCACATCCATAGACTTATAGAACTTCTGATACTTCTGGCTGCGAATGGGGGCCCATTCTTGTAGGGATTCTTTAGCCAGATCTGAGGTGCGCGGATGCCGTGAGCGCAGTGAAGACCGCAGCGCCGCAAACCCTGGCTGGGAACTCGGAGAATGGCATGGAGTCCATGGGAGATGTGTCTTATGTCAACCAACAGTGTTCAATAATATACCCTCTGGTTATTTTATCATAGCTATTGAAAATGGCCATAGAAATAGTGGATTTTCCCATTAAAAGTGGTGGATCTTTCCATAGTTATGTTAGTTTACCAGAGGGTACAACCAACCCCAATAAAGGTCAAGAACATAGATAGATGTCATGTTTTCCGTTGGTTGATTACTAAAGGGGTCATCCCCAACAACCAGTAGGATCCGATAGGTCCAATCAATCGATTCGAAGCCGGTCCATCTATTTTTCCAACAAGGACATCATTATCATTCATTATCATTCATTGGTCAAAAAAATCCAATGATTTAATTGGTTCTTACACTCCATGAATTCCGTTTGATCACGGGTCCTAGAGGTTGACTCGCCCTGGTTGCTTCCACTGGAAGACCACTGGAAGCCCAGGTCATGGGCTGTTCCATTCTAGACCTCATTGACGTGAAGGCTTTGGCACTTGCCCTGCGCCAATCACAGGCTGCCTTGGGAGATCCCCTGGGTGCGTTTGACGATTCGGAAATCACCTTTTTTTAGCGCTTCAAATGGGAAAATCATGGGAAATACCGGGAAAATCATCGAACTAAATGCGGGCATACTGTGGTATCATGGTGTAATCTGGGATATAATATAGATAACCAAGAATCAATGGCGGGCCGCTGGGCATTTCTCTATACTGTAAATGAAGCTTTTGTATGGGAAAATCATCGAACTAGATGGGGGATTTGTCAGCAAGCCATGGAGCTGATTACAGGAGGCTTTGGGAAAATAGATGTCCTATCCTGATGGAAAATGTGCAGGAAAACCCTATGGTCAAAACATGTAGTTTCCTGAACATGTTCCATTTTTCAGCAGTCAATTGATGGAAAATCCATGGAAACCCATGGGAATTTCCAATTTTTCCCTGGCAAAATGATGAACAGAGGAACAACATGTAGGGATCTTCCGCGCACCAATGGTCATCCCCAGGACGTGGTGAACGTAAGTTTGCCAGGAATTCTGGCAACATCAATGTAAGCAGTATGCAACATATATATTTTATATTTCTTTTATGTAAGTAACATAGTAATAATATGTAGCACCAATTTCATGTCGATAGTTTGCCTTTCCCCTTCCCCTGAAACTGGCCTTGCTAGCAGTATGTTGTCAGTATGAGAGGCTGGCGCATTGCTCTATTTTCCCATCCATTATGCGGGCACAACCTCCTTCAAAGGGTCGCTTGGGCCGTCAACTTGCGGTGAACATGGGTGAATGACGATGCCATCCTTGACTTCCCACTCCACAAGTTAAAAAACATCACGCACACACACACATATATATATATATATGTATAATATGATTTATGTACGTATAATATGATGTGATATACTAGGCCAAGAACTCTGGACGTCATTTGGGGGCATCGTTCACTGTCCCAAAGGGTCTGCACGCAAGTGCTTCACCTCCCAGGTAGCAAATCCGGGTTGTTCACCAGCAAGATTTGCAGGGTGTAGCCCTACACTTGGGGGTAAGTTCACCATGGTTTCCTGTAGATTTTCCCTGAAACCAATTCATTGACTAGCATCTTTGGTTCCATAAAATCCCAATTGATGATGGGTTCTTCCCTATTTTTTCCAAAGTCAATCCCTATACCCCTTTGGTAAATTAACATAGCGAACTGGAAAATCACCATTTTGAATGGGTAAATCCACTATAAATGTATAAATGTGCCATTCTCAATAGCTATGTAACAAATTACCAGAGGGTAGTATGAACTCATCTGGGGTTAGACTCCCAGGCCACTAGCTGCCATGGCTGAACCCTTAAGCAGCCGCTACAACGAGTCCTTAGAGACGCGTGGCCAGGCATGTCGATGAGTGGATGAGTGGTGAAGTTTTTTGGGGAAAGTCTCCTAAGCCTTCATTAGCTTACTATTTGGACAAATTATTTGGGAATATTATATTCTTGTTTGTGGTTTGGAAATGTTTGGAACATTTTTTATTTTTCCATATGTTGGGAATAATCATCCCAACTGACTAATATTTTTCAGAGTGGTTCAAACCACCAACCAGTATTGTATATTGTGAGAATTAACCTATGAATATTAACATAATTTACCCAGATGATATGTACATGTGCTACATACATACAATCATACATACATTACATTACATTACATTACATTGCATTGCGTTACATTACATTACATTACATTACATTACATACGTACATACATACATATATATATAGCATATATAATTTGGGCACTTGGTAGTTAGGAGTTAGCAACCTTCATGCAACAGCACTATGGATGACGTTGCCGAAGATGGTTTCCTTTCCGTTTCGGATTTGTGATGGCATGCCCAGATGCACTGAGCATGGGTAGTATGCGGTTTTTTAAAGCCACAACATGAGGTTTTAACCAGGAAATGCTTGATACAAGCAGCCATTCATGGGGATTTTACGTGCTAAATCTGAATTTGCGGATGAGTCAACAGCTCTCATCGGAATGGGATGAACTCCCAGGTCCATTTACCAGCTATTTTGGTGTGATGGCTTGACGGTTTCAAGCTGAGACCGGTTTCTGGATGGGTCCCCAAAAAGAGAGGGAACAGGTGAAGAAACCTGGAAACCCTGGAAATTATAAGCATCATCTACTGCAATCTACTGCATTAATCCTCCTGGAAACACTGTTCTATCTTATTTTACTCTTAACTTTATATATAAGTGGGAAACATATATTTGAACGCTGACCAGCTATGTTTTTTTTTTTTTTGCAGGGTATTGACATTAATTGACCGTGCATTGGGGATGACAAACCCAGCTTTCGCAGGTCCGGAATGTCACTGCGCTCTACAGCTTCTTGGGGGAAGAATTGGCCTCAGGCCTGCGGTCATTGGTGCCACACTCGGCTGATGATTACAGGATGCTGCCACAGAATTAAATAATAATTGGTTACCCTTTGCTAAATTAACATGGCTATGGAAAATCACAATTGATGATGGGTTCTTCCCTATTTTTTCCAAAGTCAATCCCTCTACCCTCTGGTAAATTAACATAGCGAACTGGAAAATCACCATTTTGAATGGGTAAATCCACTATAATTACTGTAACTGTGCCATTCTCAATAGCTATGTCTATGTTAAATTACCAGAGGGTACTGAGTTTGTTTAGTTTATTTACAACTAGTTTCACTACGGTTTATGGTGAGTATAAACTCTAGTTAGTGGGGTAATGGTAAGATTGACAACTACATCTGGCGGAATGAGTTGAAGCCAACCGTCACCAACGAGTCTGACACAGCCCAAAAGGCTTTGCTAGTGCTACATACAGCATTTCATCTATATTACCCTCTGGTTATTTAACATAGCCATGGAAAATGGCCCATTTATAGATGATTTTCCCATTAAAACCTCACCTCCATTTATGAGGGATTTTCCATGGCTATGTTAAATAACCAGATGGTATATCAATCAAGTCGAGTTATATTTACTCGAGATCGTCCAGTTGCGTATTCTTGTGGGAATGCGGGCAAAATCGTCGATATTTTTTTCCCCAGTTCAGTCGTGCCAGTTCAACGACCAGTTCAGGACTGTTTTTGGCGCCTACATCCTCATGAGTGGTACTTTGGTTGGTTCCCCTCCAGTGTCATCAAATGTGGCTAGCGGGGAAATTTCTAGGGAGGGATTTTCCAAGCAAACCATATTCGATGACACTGGAGGGCACATGGGGATATTCATATTCTTCAAGAAATTGAGGCTTAAATACCATGAAACACCCTCGTTTCATGGGATTTTGGATACTTTATATACTTTGGATAGGAGTTAGCTATTGAGACTATCAACATCCAAGTGGTATTTTCATGGGATAAAAAACTATCATCATGACATCATCCTGGATGCTCCTCTGAAGGCCCTTCAGACTGGCACCTCAGAGGCGACAATCTCCTGCTGAAACAGCTGGGACCGAAGCTGGGGAGCCGGGCTGGGTAGCGGTGGAGATCAGATTTTTTATCAGATTGGCTGGGATCGATTTCCGATGATTTCTGGATATCCTTGGCACTTCGGATGCAACAAAAATAACAAAACATGAGGGGTAAGAATAGAACTCATTTTTAGGGAAAAAAGGTTGATTGAAACAACGCAAAGATCACAAAGTGCATGAATTTTGGCTATACGCTTGAAGTTCTTGCGGCGAAAAAATGGGTCAAGAACCTGCCCCACTAGCAGTTGAATGGACCGGTTGAGTAACAGAATAGGCGTATCTATTTGCGTCCATGCGAATATCATGCAGCTGAAACAAGTGAAAACATACACGGTGATTCCCTATAGGTGGACATTGGACGGGTAGCGGTAGATGACTTCGCACGTCATAGTATACGAAAAAAGTGATGGGGAGATATCTCACTCCCATCATTCAGTCAGATGGCTCAACAAACTATTCCGACATTTTCCTGCCACTCGTGGGAAAGACGAATAGGCCCTATGTCATGTCCCTTTGGGAAAAAATGAGACACCAACAGTGGCAATGGTCGACCCAGTGTTTGCAGCTTGTTGATCTGTTCTTCCTCAAGCTTGCTTCAAATTGCCCACTGGTCGGTGATATCACATATAACTCATCATTCCTTTCCGTCTTTGAATTGAATGACTACAGCTGGTTACAGCACTGAAACTGACTGTAGCAGTGGGCCGCTTGATGGGTACCCTCTGGTAATTTAACATAGCGAACTGGAAAATCACCATTTTTAATGGGTAAATCAACTATTTCTATGGCCATTTTTAATAGCTAACTGTTAGTTTACCAGAGGGTAGAGCCTGGAGATGGGCCAATCTTTGCACTGCTGAGGCTGATCTCGTTTATGGCGACCAATGCCTTAGGTTCCTGGGCAACTGCTGGAGAACTGGCTCGTTCCAAAGGCTGATGAAACTCATCCAATGCCAATGATTACCCTTTAAGGTAAACTAACATAGCTAATGCTATTGAACATGGCCATCTATAGTTGATTTACCATGATTTACCCATGAAAAATGGTGATTTTCCATAGTTATGTTAGTTTACTAGAGGGTACCAGAGGGTATCTCCAATTCTGTGCTGCAGTTTTGGTGCTTGCACTATGCCAAGTGGATCCAAGTGGGCCCCTGGGGCCCCTGGGCTCAAGTCACAAGGACCTCGCACGGAAATGTGGGCCCCTGTCATATGACTTTGGTTGCACTATCAGACACTATCATTTGCCACACCATTTTGACCTGTGTGTATAACTATAAATATCATCATATATGTAGGCACGGTCCAGGCCTTTCAAGAAATACATTCTCAAGCTAGTTTAAATCATGTTCTTTAATAATGCAAAATAAACCATTGTTTAATACATCATTGTTTGAAAGATACGCATCTTTAATACGAGGCAATAGTCCATTGAATGCAGGCTTCTATTACCTATGAACATTCATGAATCATGAACGACTCATTGTTCAAACATTGTTTTTTCCCATTATTCTATGACATGGAAATATAATTCCATAATTATTTAATATTATCCCATATTATCCCATTATTCGTTATTTAAACTATTTTCCCATGACGGCCCACGACGGTTGTTTCCCTGTTAGTTATCGCTTAGGCTTCCAGCCGCTACAGACATTGCGCGAGGCTGTCAAGGCCTTGCGGTTTCTTGGCACCGAAAAAACGGGTGGGTTTCACGTGGTGATCTAAGCATCCAAGATTGGGATGTAAAGTTTGATCCAATTGGTGACTACTGGTGACTTGATTCCTTTAAGTCACTCTGATTGATGTCAAGATTGGGATGTAAAGATTGCAAAATCGTGAGTTTATAACTGATTTACTGTAATTGAGTTATGGTTATAATATGTCCCATTAGAAACCATCCATGTTAGGTCACTCCCATGACTACGGACCCCCCCCATTGTGAACAACTGGGATTTCACTTCAGAGGCGAAATGTGTGTAAGACTAAGATTGGCTGTGATTTTTGGCAATGTGCCGATCAAATGATCCCTCCCCAAACGAAATTTTGGTAACCACATGCCAAATGCGATGCACCACCTCACTATTCGTCAGTTTCACGCACTACGGATCAGAATTGAGTACCCAAGACCCGGATGATTCGCTACTAAAGATGGACCAAAATTCGCGGCCCCTGGATCTCACATTCTTGACCCATACCCCTGTCATACATAGATGATGGATGATGGTGGCAAGCATCCCAGAATTTTGACGGGTTGACACTTTGGATCCATATGTTTAATTCCCAATCACCCCACAGATATCCATGTTTTTTCCAACATTTGGGCATGTTTTTGGGATGCAATCCCAAAGAAGTCCCAATGTTTGCTGGCGACGTTTAGCGACTTTTAACATTTGGTTGCTTAAATCCACAGTAATATGTGTTGATTGCAATCATTTTTTGTTTGGTTTACAGTCTATAATCATTTTATTGAAGCACAAAAGTCGATGGGTCAAATCCAAAACTGCTACAAGGTGGGGGCAAAGATCGCCAAGTTGGGGCTTGCAACTAGGCTAGCTCTGGTTGATGATATATATATATA
>Ga0126342_10017610_pt1 | contig 12338 bp, 13 predicted proteins | sample Cyp1metagenome_FD_92528 | JGI IMG/M metagenome (GOLD analysis project Ga0126342, IMG submission 92528) | Coral microbial communities from Lord Howe Island, Old Settlement Bay, Australia - Cyphastrea 1 metagenome | ecosystem: Host-associated > Invertebrates > Cnidaria > Coral ... | reverse complement strand
GTTCTTGTTGTTCTTGTTGTTCTTGCTGTTGTTGCTCTTGCTCTTGCTCTTGCTGTTGTTGTTGTTGTTGTTGTTGGTGGTGGTGTTTGTTGTTGTTCTTGTTGTTCTTGTTGTTCTTGTTGTTGTTCTTGTTCTTGTTCTTGTTCTTGTTCTTGTTCTTCTTGTTCTTGGTCTTCTTGTTCTTGTTGTTGTTGTTGTTTTTATTGTTGTTGTTGTTGGTGTTGTTGGTGTTGTTGTTGTTCTTCTTGTTCTTCTTGTTATTGTTGTTATTGTTGTTGCTGTTGTTGTAGCTGTTGATGTAGGTCTTGGTGGTCGTGTTGGTATTGCCCCTGCAGTTGTTGTTGTTGTTGTTGTTGTTCTTGCTGTTCTTGTTGTTGTTGGTGGTGGTGTTGTTCTTGTTGTTCTTGTTGTTCTTGTTGTTCTTGTTGTTCTTGTTGTTCTTGTTGTTCTTGTTGTTCTTGTTGTTTTTGTTGTTCTTGTTGTTCTTGTTGTTCTTGTTGTTCTTGCTGTTGCTGTTGTTGTTGCTCTTGTTGTTGTTGTTGCTGTTGTTGTTGTTGTTGTTCTTGTTGTTGTTGCTGTTGTTGCTCTTGCTCTTGCTCTTGCTCTTGCTCTTGCTCTTGCTGTTGTTGTTGTTGTTCTTGTTCTTGTTCTTGTTCTTGTTCTTGTTCTTGTTCTTCTTGTTGTTGTTGTTGTTCATGGTGGTGGTAGAATAGAGGTGCTGGTGCTGTTGGGGTTGGTGTTGGTGTTACCCCTGCAGTTTTTTGTCTCGGTTCCGTAGTGGCCGAAAATCGTCAAATAGGTAGTGTTTTCGCACGTTTTTGGAACTCTCGGAGCAAAAAAAAATCGTAAATACCAATGTGTTGGGTGGATCGGAAGCCCAAAACCACGGTATTTACGATGTTGTTTTGCCTCTGGTAGCAAAAAGCACTGTATTTACAGTGGTTTTTGGCCAGCACCTAGCAAAAACACTGGTATTACGGATGTTTCACCATATAACAAAATGTGGTTTCTTGATCCGAAAAGAGCAAAAATACTGTAAATTACAATGTTTTGAGTCTGCTCTTAGGGTGCGTGGGAGGCGTGGAGGGGGGCGGGTACTAAAATGACTAGCAATCTCCTGAATAATCAGGTAACGGGGCTGGCCGCCCTCCCCTTTACTTCGTCTAGCTTTCGTGATCTGAATCGACTCCTTTCTCCCAAATAATTTTTTTGGGTGGTGGGGGTGCCAGTAGACCACCCTATGAAATCAATACCCTAGCCTGGCAAATTTCTTCTGTACAGTCGGAACTCTGTGAAATAATTTCCCTACTCCAACTGAAAAATTATTTTCGGGTGCCTTGAGTTAGTTATTTATAATTATTTCACGGTGTTTCAACTCCCGTAGGTGGAAATTTATTTTGCCTCATCAGGAGGTTACGGGTTCATAAACTAGATTTTTGTTAACAAATGTCAACATAGAAATGATGGAAAAAATGGCAACTATTTTTAGAAAAAAATATCCCAGAACCTGGTTCCATACCAAAATATTTTTTACGGTGGGACGCAAAAAAAAAAATGTTTTCAAAACAATTTGCAGGTGGCTGCTGCGCACAATTTGTGTGATCCACCGAGCTAGCGTTGCAACCGCGCACTTTACCAAACATAATGTTCTTTGCGGTGTATGAGGGTTCAAGATTTCGAAAGTCGATATTTTTGATTGCAACACATGGGTTGTAAATGCTGGTCTTCCGCAGGCAAGCTGAAAGTCAAAATTCACATGTTTCACCACGTGACATCCCATGCTTACAGTTCACGTCCTACACATATTCCAGGGCGCCCGTGACAACAAGGTCGAAAAAAGGACTCAAGAAAAGGCGAAAGAAACGTCGCCATCATCATCAAGAAATGGTGACATGCTACGCTACAAAACCCTTTCCTTAAACTCGCAGGGCGACTTGATGCTACGCTATATATTTTTGATGGTGTTAAAATATTATCCCTGGTGCTGTGGTACGGATTTTTTTCTGCACCCTTGCACGGCAAAACTTCACGTTACGCTACGAAACTTAATCGTTCATTTGCACAGCACCGGGACGTTGCTACGAGTTTCTTCCCTGCACTTGCACAGAAACCTGCCGCTGCGAAATTCTCTTGCACTTGTACACTAATGTTACGCTGAAAAATGCGCGTTTCCGTTTGCAGAACAACTGACGCCAGATAATTTTTCCCCGGCACGATGACGCGAAGCTGTCACAAGATGGCCGTTTCCCTTCGCAAAACAACCCGACGCCGCGCTACATACAAGACAAAATCCTTCGCCTTCATTTGCGTGAAATTTTGATGCCAAAACAAATGTTTTCCACTTGTTTAACAAGTTGACGCTGTGCTGAAGGCTCTCCGTTTGCTAGCATTGCAAGGCAACTTGACGCTGCGCTACAAGATGTGCGCTTGCACTTGCATAGCAACAGAACACTACGTTCCAACATCTTCGCTTGCGTTTGCAAAGAATTTTGAAAGACATGACGAAATGGACCAGCGGCACAAACGGCAGAAACAAAAATGTGAGGTCGCATGATCATGATGTTTATGACTACTTGCAAGGAGTTGATGATCGAAGACCAAAGCGAAAGCGTCCCGCGCCATTATGGGTGGCGTTACCTTGTTCTTGTGCTTTGTTTTTTTCACCTTGTCCCTCCTTTTGTCCTTGTTACTTTTCTTATTTTGATTTGGTTCGGTTTTTTATGTTGTATTTTGTTTTTTGTGTTTTTTTTGGTTCCTTTCTGTTTCATTTTTGTTTCGGGGTGTTTTTCCCATTGTTTCATTTTTTTGCGTTTGTTTTTTGGGTTGTTGATTTGTTTGTTCGTCTTACTGTTGTTCTTCCAGTTTTTCCTTTCCCTTGTTTTGTTGTTTGTTGTTTCTTGGTTTTTTTGTTTTTTGTTTTTGTTTTATTCCATGTTCTGTTGGGTTGTTTTTTCCATTTTTCTTTTGTCTGGTCCTTCGTTTTTTCCCACTGATTTTTATTTTTGTTTTTTGGTTCTAAACCATCATGTTGTTCTTCCATGTTTCTGTCTGTTGTTATTGTTTTTTGTTTGTTTTGTGTTCATATGTTTTCTCTATGTTTTTGTTGTTGTTTTTCTTATTTGTTTGTTTTTCCCGTTTTTTTTATTTTTTTTATTTGTGTTTTTTTTTTGTTTCTCGTTTTTTTTCATTTATGTTCTTCATTTTTGTTATCCTACTTTTTGTCTTACTTGTTTTCCGTTTGTTTTTCCTGTTTGGCTCCTTTTTTCCTTGTTTTGTGTTCCTATTTTGGTGGTTTTTTCCAGTTATTGTATGTTAAATTATGTTGTCTTTTTGTTTTCCATCGATATTTGTTTTGTGTTTGTGTTGTTTTTCAGTTGTTGTTTTTGGTTTTGTTTTTTGTTAGTTGTTGTTTAATCGTATGTTTTTTAATATGGTTGTTTGTTTTCCATGTTTCCTTGTTTAGTGTTTTTGTTGTTGTTGTTGTTGTTGTTTTATCGCGTGCAGTTCGATATGTATAATATATTTATATAATGTATCCTATGTGTATGTATATATATATATATACATGTATATATATATACATAATATATACATATATAATATAGGTTAATATAGGTGTATATATATTATATATATGTATGGCATGTCACGCTAAATAAAAATTGCAATAAAATGTTATCCCTGCGTGGAACAAGTCCATCTAATTTTATGTCTGTTGTTACCTGTTGTGTTTACTTGTTTTTAATCGTGATCATTTGCATGTCCAATTTTTTTTGTTCCTGTGGTTGTTACTGTTTTCCTTGTTATCGTTTTTTCCCCTCCACTGATTTTTTTTTGTGTTGCATGTTCCGGGTTCGTCTCTGAACATCGGGGTGCCAATGCGCCCCATTTTGCGGAGCAAATACTGCCACTGAAGTAGTGTTCAGCCGTGCGGGTATATGCAAAGTTTGCATTTTAGGGACCACCTTGCAGTAGCGGTACAATCGTGTTTGATGCAACCAAGCCAATGCGTTTTGCAGGAGGGTATACATGTTCTTTCCAACATAGGTTCAGCAGAACGAAAGGTCGCAGAAAATAAGAGTTTTGGCACAACAGCGAAATCCAAAACGAACCGCAAGGACAAGTGCGCAAAAATTTCCCGTCGCTACTGTCTTGAACATACCAATTTTGTTTCACACAATTCATATAATGCTGTTCGCAACAGCCGCATGCCTCTACTGCCGACTGTTCCGAGGCAATCAAACGGATATTTTTTTGACAAGATCATTTTTGTCCGTACGAATTAGAATATTTCCTTCTTGACAGCCACCGCATCGACGTGGACATAGTCTATCGAAACGAAAAATGCGGCAAACCACTCCAAGCGCTCAAACGAACACATGTCGTATGCATCAATGAAAACAGCTGCCTCGAGGGGTTCGATGTCCAAACGTCCAAAGCACTGAAGGACTGAACAGGTGACTCTCATCGACTTGTTGTTACCACATTTATATCGCACCCCGTCTCAACCTACATGACCTACATGCAGGGACGCACTAGGATTGACATTTGAGGTATGTATCATGCGTTTAAGGTACCGGGACAAATATGAGAATTTGTTGTCAACTTTTGATTTGGCAATATGGTGATCACACACTGAACTCGGGTTGGCGGAGTTTTGAACAACATATGACGCTATTCTGGGGCAAGGCAGGGTTGCTACAAGATTTTGTATATAGTATATACGGTAAGTTGATGTTTAGTGATATTTTCGCTTTGTTGTCACGTTGTTGCACTGCATCATTGGCGAACAAAGCTGGGTTCTATGGAGTTTCCATGGACCGGTTTGCATGGGAAACCATACTGGGCACCAGTCTGCTAGGCGACTCAGCTTACGCCATCGGAAGCATCCTGCACACTTTGGTCACCACCATTTCCCATACACATCTGTCGCACCATGCTGATAGGAAACAGTTCGTAGTTCACACTTACAACAAAATCAAACTGGGTTGTAATGGGGGAATACTATTTTTCCAAAACCAAAAAGTAATTGCATAATTGTTGATGAACCCTGGACAATTTGCTGCCATATTTCCCCCAAAAAAATGTTTGCCTTTAAATATGAGGTACATTACTTTTTACGGGTAGGCATGTAAAAATGCCGAAGTATGATCTCTGGTTTCAACATATTTTTTCTTAGATGGGTTGTTTTGACCCCATTTTTTTGAAAAAACAAAAGCAAACAACGCAACCAAATTTGAATCGTGCAACTACAAATTCAAACGGGTAAATTCATTTTTTCCGAAATTAGGGTTCCATTTTTCTGAATGAAACCATGTGGTCTATTCCTTTGAATTTGCATGTTGATGTTGCGCTAACGATCCATCAAGTAAGGGGAACCATGCCTTACCCAATGTCTTTGGAATGCGTTCGATTCCTTCTTTATGGGGGTCACATACTTCGTATATACTTTGTTCTGGTCAGTTTATTTTGATACGTCAAACCAATCCTTTAACTTTAAAACAACATTGTTTGCGAAATAGTTTATCAAAAGAAATTTAAATATCAAACTTCCGACAATATGGAAAGATGGTGCAACTTTTGTTTGAGATACAAGCGCCTCAGGATATGAACAGATACTACACCTGCTATGTGGCATGGCATGATTGATCCATGACGCAAAATGAATGGTGTGCAAACAACGTCAAATGGAAACACCCCGCTTGGCTGCAAACTTTAGTCGGCAGCACCAAACGTTGAACGCCAAGTCCCTAAAGGAAGTCTTCAAACTAAGTGTCTGAACTGTGCCGCAGGGACGCGTTTTGCGTGCCTCTACACGGCCGAGGTCTTCAACAGCTACTGTCAGATTCACTTTTCCAAGCTGCTATGGCTAAGGACTACGTCTCTTCGTCATCGCTGCTAGCTCCATCCTCGGAAACTCCATGGTGAATTTCCATCCAGGTTTCTGGATCACTGACTTCACACATCTCTGATTGAGCGTAGCATTGAAATCGTTGGGACTCCGTCTCCATTGCTTCATCTGAATTTTCCTCCTCCTCTTCTGCATTTTCATCCGTCATGGTGTTGTCCAAGTTTTGGAGTAGGGCCCGTGCAATGCATCCATATGCGCACTGCCAGAACTGGTAATGGGCTCACCACCTATCAGCAATTCTTTGTCCCACTCCAACTGCATGCTCGACCTCATCCATGGTGTTGCAAAATCCTGCCCAACTCAGATGACTGTTTGGAGAATTTTCGTCATCTGAAAGATCTGACATCGTGCGTGTCCTCTCTGCAGCAGCCAAACGAACTGATTGATCTCCACTGCGGCAGGCATCCATCACATTGCACAGCAACTGCAACCTCTCTTCATACAGCTGCCTCCTTCCAGTTGTTGTAGCAGCTGCACGCCTTCGAAGGCATCTGCTGTACATAAAGGCCAGCATGGCTTCAAGGCTCCATGCAGCATGAAGTTCTGGAAAATCACTTTCATCACTGAGTGCTGGCATTTCAATTGGATCTGTACCAGCCAAACCAGTGGGCACACTTGAGCTCGATGCTGCAGCGCTGCTCGGAGAGAATTCAGCATTGGCTGCAAAGATCGCAGCACCAATTTGAGACATCGTGATCATTTCATCTTCAATGTGGCTTGTTGCGGGCTCCTCCATGACAGGAACATCACCTTCTGGGAAGCTTTCTGAGGTCCTGGATAACCAATTGAAAAACCAAATCATTCCAACTCCAGCAAACAAGGTGGGGAACATGATGAAGAAGCTGCCACATCCTTCAGAAAATGAATCACAACCTTGCAAATGGAGCTGGATCAGGCTCAAGGCGCTGGCCAAGGCTCTATTGCCTAATCTTCGAACAAAAACACGTCCAAGATCGTCAGCTCCTTCGAGGCATCCAGTTGACCTGTTATACAAACCAAGCACACGCATCAATGATCTCATCCGTGGAGCAGCCAAACGCTTTGTGCCGATGTCAGCGGGATTTGAATGTCCGCTGATGCTGCAAAGTTTCAACATAATGAACATGCCGTTATCGCTAAGATGACTGTGAGCAGTAACTGAGTCCTTGTTTGAAGTGTCTCCGATTACATGGCTGTCGCTAGTATCACCATGTGATATCGTGAGTAAGTAATGTCCTGACCCTCCAATATCTCAGGGACAAGTTCCTTTGATTTGTGTCAGGCCTGAGTTTCTCTTGGTGCAGGGGATTTAGGGTCTAGTTGATGGGCCCCATGCACAGTCGTTAAGTCGATGCCCGGTCGCCTGTTGTCACAATTGCCAATGGGACACGTGATCGCCCTCAGCTACCCAAGCGGTCATGCGAATTGCCTTCATAGTGGCCACTATCACCAAGGAGACCTTGGGCAATAGTTGGTCTTTCCGCCTTGGATCGATCAACATGGTCCGCTGTATGGGATACCCTTGAAGCCAGACCACGATTTGAGGGCCCCTCTCAAGTACAGCAAGCGTTCCAGAAGATTGATTACAACCCCCGATGTAACTGGGAATTCCCTAATACCTAGCCCCGCCGAGCTTTGTTGCCGAGGAGTATGGTGATGCTGCCCCACACTAACCGCCACCACCAAATGGACTTGGGATAATATAGGCGGACTGATTTTCTTGAATTAGGCAAGGTGAAGAATTTGTTTGTCTCAAGCTAAGGTGTTCACCACCGCTAACAATGACTGTCCAAGTATGACGTATGTACCTGGCGGTTAGGTGCGATAATCCTGCTCTCATGACCAATAATCTAAGTGAAGACCCCAGCCCACCTGACTGATTAATTTCTGCCAGGACACGACCGCTATCACCAAGGAGACCTTGGGCAATAGCTGGTCTGTTGGTGATAGTTTTCGAATTTTTGCAGACTGCACTACCAGGGTTGTCTCCCGACCACGACGAGATCGGTCCAATCAAAGCTGACCGTTAGCTCACTTCCCGGAGAAGGTATCTGGTTGTCATGCTTTTGTCGATCGACACTCTGTGGTAAGTTTCTCCTCTGCGAAGAAGCCCTCGAATGGCTGGCCTTCCCACGTACATAACCGGTCAGTGTGTTTTTTTGGTTTTTCCTCTGCCAAGTTTTGCACGTGAAACATGTTGCTTGATTATTGATTAACTAGATGTGTTTCACCTCTTCGCCACTATCACCAAGGAAACCTTGGGCAATAGTTGAGGATTGTCAATGACCAACATCATGCCTGTTGCCCTGAGCCGACTGTCTTGCTGAACAGGTTTCGGTTAATATTGGTTTTTATCAAGTAAAATAACCGATCGGAACTAGGGGGGCTGGTGTTCAAACGTCCTGTACCCTATTGCTTAAGTCAACCATCGATAACTTAACGCATGTTTAATTGAGACCGTCCGGTCCCACACACGAGTCACGTCCAGTCCTATCTGTGGCCTGCCTACCTTCCCCATGTTACATCGTAGTACCATTGTTGTGTCAGAGAGGGGGAGAACCTGCTATTTCAGTACGCCTGACCCCACTAACGACCCCTCCCTTTCCAAAATGATTTTTGCTTAACAGTCGAGGTAATCCGGAAACACCCCTGCCTCCAGTCAATCCTTCATCGCATCTCCACATTATGTTTGGTTCCACGTTGGCTCCTCTACGTACCCCATACCTCAAAGAACACTTCCCTCCCCGAGCCCACACTCCCCTTACATGCGTTGTATTGGCTGTCACCCCTCACGTGCCCACTCTTCTTTTATTGCCATATGACCATATGACCCATGTCAGCTGTCACGCCCTTCTGGTCTCACTCCTCTGTTCATGGGCTACTCTCCCCGGGGCGTTGTTATTCTCTTCTGATCACCCTCCCATGTGAAGACGTTTTAGTTTTATTGATCAAATCAAAATCGCTACTTTATTTGATCAGGTCAGTTGTCACAAGCCAAGAGGTCGAAGAAATGGTGCTGCAGTTTTGGCTCAAACCAACGTGGGATACCCACTGCTTGGTGACCACTTCCACGGGTTGCTGCAAAGCCAGTGATAAACTCGTGTTGCGGTCGCCTTCTGTCTAGGTTTTTGCCATACCAATCTGCGGTGATTTTGCTTGCTACCACTAGCAATACTGCTGTGCACCCGCCAGTGACTGCTAGCCTCGCAGCCGTACCGACAGCCTTGTGAACAAACTGAACCAACACGGGAGACCCGTGGCTGGTGGTCAAAATGCCCCATGGAATCAAACAGGGGATATGTATGTCGTGGACCAGAAGGAAACGAACATCACCGCTGGCCTAGATTTACGAATGCCACATGCTGACCAAATCAGATTCTTAATGGTGTCTGGCACAATAGCAATTGGAGACCGTCGGGCACGATATGAGTAGTTACATATTGAGGAAGTCCCGTGGACCATATTTTCAACACTGGGTGATGCACTGGAGACTGAGTTCTATGAAGAATTTTGGCAAATTGTCAACTATAGGCGTAAAGGCAGGCCGGAATTCCTTGACGTTACGTGGATTGACACTGACTATGCATACGATGTTTCCAAAGCATACCTGGATATACGAATGTCCATTTTTGATCGCAATGGTTGCACCTTGAAGGTTGTATGTCCATTCAAGTATAATGACACCTATTTGAAAGTGCACCCCAATGGAGCCGCCGTCTACTCTGACAACAAGAAGTTTGAGTTTTTGCTGCCGTTGATTGTGCTTTCACATGACCTGCTTCCCCACCGCTCTTCTGGGCGCTGGAAGAAAAGGGAATCAAAACCATCGGTCTGTCTGCACAGGACTTCGCTATGGCTGCATGAAGAAACCATTGAATGGCTTGCAGAGACCAATGAACCTTTTCCGCCTGAATTTCGTGACAGTATAATGCCACGACTCCAGAAGCGGTTGCCCAAATCACAGGCCAAGCCGCCTGGTAAGACACAGGCCTCTCCAGCTCCTAAAACAGTGAGATGGTAAAAGCGCCCCACCGTGGAGACCGACAGGCAACCTGCGCGAGACCCAGATACCAGAGAAGCGCAGCCAGCGCAATCCACGACCACGGACCTAAATGATAGTGAACGCTTGTACCTGCAGATACAAGCAAGCTATGCGGACATGTGCCAAGCCTCCAACCCCACCGGTCGACCGCCGATTGACCAACAATCGAAAGTTGGGGATGCTGTGACCAGCCATGACAAGCACGCTCAAGCGTCAACAGTTCCACCGCCTGACGCTACTATGCATTCAAAGCAGGTGACTACTGACTCAGCAGATACCACCGTACCTGCAACAGAACCAAATGCTACTGACTGGCTGGAGAAGAAGATTGAGGCACAAACGTTGGCGGATGTCAGACCTGCCACTCCACCAGCGCCCGCAGCACCTGATCCAAAAGAGGTTACCCCGGAGACCGGTGAGCTTTCCTCAGTTAAACCAAGCGACGCTTCTGACCAGGCCACGCAGGGAACGTCAGCTAATCTGCACCCACCTGCCTCACCCTTTCAAATTCCAATGGAATTGTCTCCAACTGAATCTCCGGAGGCATCAGTTGCCACTGCAGTCATTGAAAGTAGCCCGGAGCAGGAAGAAGGAGACGACATCACACAGCTAGACTTGGGTGAACTCACAGCTCGCCATTTTGCAGCACTGGCGGAAGTGCAGCAAAAATCTCAGGAATTGTTTGAGGCGCAAAATAGAGCATGGCGCCTCACCAAAAGGATGAGAACAATGCAGACTGCTCAAGCAAGCCTGGTGCCTCACGCAGTGGCGAGGCTAGACATCCCAATGGAGAGGTGTGACTAGAATGGCCAATTATGACGGTGCATGGCAGCACTCTCAAGGTAGACAACATCCTCATTGTCATCCTACATTTGCCCTTTAGATCTGCTTGCGATTGACAGGAAAACACTGACCGTGCTGCGCAGCTCCACAGCGTTCCAATTTGTTGGTTAGTCAAACTTGTCTGTAGTATGTAGGCGCCACATTCTAGGAAACAAACCAAACAGTACTATTCCATGAGCAATCAATCCACATCGTTGTAATATTGAAAAGTTTCACAAATCTATTTAGGCCAAAACCATGGAAAGTTGTCTCTGTCTTATGAACGAGATGTAGCATGTACAATCAGAACTATACCCCACAAGATGTTGATGGTTAGTGAACTTTTTCTCACCGTCACCCACCTGCAGCTATAAAGGCTCAACTGGGCATCGCCTAGTATTGCCGTCTAGCTACCCGTTTTTCAAGGTATAAGATATATTTGGTAAGGTTCACAGCTTTTTGTAAGCGGAACTGGGCATTCAAGGGAGAGCCGACGCCGGAGACCGGCAGCTCGGCTGTGCCCCAGGTGTGCTATTGTATTCCCTATTAGTTGTGATATCTTCCAAGGACCCACTGTGTTGCCAAGTGAAGCTTTCTGCTCCCCGACGCCGGATACCGGTTGCTCGAGGGTTGTGCCTTTTCACCAATGATTCAACAACTCCGAGTAGGGAACAGATTTCACTCCTTAGCAACAGATGATCCTGACAATTCGGACACCGACACTGATCAGACACCGAATACTTCGATGCCACTGACGATGCACTGTATTTTCAGGCAGGAACCGACCCACCGCCTCGTGAGCAATGGGATGTAGCTGTAGCTCCCCCTGTCAATTTCAGCGATCTGCCAGGCATTGCAAGGCTCATCCACCAGATCGATGAGGCGTTTCAATCAACCAGAGAGATTGCAACCCCCTTTGGTATGGATGACACAGGTCAGACATGGGGGTGGTCAGGTGTCGGGTCATGCCATATGCCTCGGGCACCACCAGTTCTAACAAGTAAGCATTCATTAGCTACAGCTTGAGGAAGCGAGCAATTCACTGACATACAAACTGACCAAATAAACATATACATATATATATATATACATAAACATAAAACCAAACAAACCAAAAACACAAAACTGGAAACAACTGTGACCAAACCAAAAACATCAAAACACTCGCAAACTCAAACAATGGATTTGCGGACATGTGCACTGCCACTGAAACGAAATACGCCGGATCCCCTTTTGCTGTTTTTCCATTGCCAGTAAGATGTGGTAGCTTCACATCAGAAGTCAGTTGGATCGATGGATCATTTCACCCAAATTAAACTATCGAAACAAGGACTTCTTGAACGCCAAAAATAACCCCTTCAAAATAGTGTGAATGAAGGACTGGCAGTGGAAAAAGAAAGGAATCAAAATCGTGAAACTGGAAGTTTCCAAGCCACTTTGGATCCCTTTGGGAATACAGTTGTTCTTCAAGGACTTTCATTTGTTTGAGATAAGATCTAGAAACCGCAAACGAAACGCAAACAAACTAAAAACACAAAACACAACTGAAACTTCAATCCTCCCGCTTGACCATGTCTCGCTTCC
>Ga0126342_10017609_pt1 | contig 12339 bp, 10 predicted proteins | sample Cyp1metagenome_FD_92528 | JGI IMG/M metagenome (GOLD analysis project Ga0126342, IMG submission 92528) | Coral microbial communities from Lord Howe Island, Old Settlement Bay, Australia - Cyphastrea 1 metagenome | ecosystem: Host-associated > Invertebrates > Cnidaria > Coral ... | reverse complement strand
TCAGTATAAAGAGAGTTGCAGGTTACAGCTGCGCTACATGTATCGAGACACCTTAACCCATTCCACCCTGCCTACATGCACAAGAAGTGGTGCCGCAAAATCGACGCCAACCGTCAATGGCACCCCTCCCCCCCCTCCACGCCTCCCACGCACCCTAAGAGCAGACTCAAAACATTGTAATTCTTACAGTATTTTTATTTTTTTCGGATCACGAAACCACATTTTGTTACATGGTGAAACCCCGTAAATACCAGCGTTTGTGCTAGGTGCTGGCCAAAAAACATTGTAAATACCGTGTTTTTTGCTACCAGAGGTAAAAAAAAAATCGTACATACCGTGGTGTTGAGCTTCCGACCCGTCAAAAACATCCGTATTTACAGTGTTTGTTGGTCCGCGAGTTGTAAAAACACGCGAAAACACCACCTATATGACGATTTTCGGCCACTACGGAACCGAGAAAAAAAACTGCAGGGGTAACAACAACAGCAACAGCAACAGCAACAACAACAACAACAACAGCAACAGCAACAGCAACAGCAACAGCAACAGCAACAGCAACAGCAACAGCAACAGCAACAGCAGCAACAGCAACAGCAACAGCAACAGCAACAACAACAACAACAACCACAACCACAACCACAACCACAACCACAACCACAACCACAACCACAACAACAGCAACAGCAACAGCAACAGCAACAGCAACAGCAACCACAACCACAACCACAACCACAATCACAATCACAATCCCAATCACAACCACAGCAGCAACACCAAGACCAACACCAACAAACACAACCACAACAACAATAACGACAACAACAACAACAACACCAACAACATCAATAACGCCAACACCACCAACACGACCAACAACACCAACACCACCAACACCACCAACACTACCAGCACCAACAACAAACCCAACCCACACCATCAGCACTAACAACACCAACACCACCAACACCAACAACACCAACAACACCAACACCAACAACACCAACAACCCTTTCTTGCTCACCTACCTTTCGTGTTCCCCCTTTCAAGTTATCGCTGTATACCAATTTTTTGGGTTGAAACGATGTTTCTTTCAGCTTCGCAGCTCTCAACAGATGAACTACATATCATAGTATTACAACTTTTCAATTATGAACCATTCATAGTTGTAACCAATATATTAACTATTACCCAGATAAATAACAATCATTCTAGAATCATTAATGGTATGTAAACCATTATCTACCAAAAATAGAATACCCCATGAAAAACCGGGCTGCCCAGGAAGTGACTGCAACTACCTTCTGCTGGCTAAAAAGTTGTTTTTGGGTTGGTTTAGGATTTACTCAGGAGTGGTTCATGGTTGATTTAGGGCTGGTATTAGGGTTTACTTAGTCACTTAGTTACTTCGTTTTTGTCTCTAAAAGGGGATGTAAGATCTAGAATTTGATTACCAGCAACATGAGGGGCCAAAAATGGAGGGGGGATTCACATTCACCTCACCAAAGTAGGGGATGAGATTCGGTTGGACAGTTCATCCCCAACAATAAGTCAGAATCTGCCACACTTCAATCAGAATTCAACTTTGCCACCTGAAAACACCTTTTTGAGCGGTAGAAGAAATGTGAGGTTCTCAACTTGGACTGTGAAACGTTCGGATCCGAGAAGATCAGCTGAAGCACACAGTGTTGGGTGGTTATTCCCCTCAGTGCCATAGGTTGTGGGGTTCCATTTTTCGACCCTGGCTGCAGCTAAGCTCTGATCGTTTAGAGCTTGGGCCCATCCGCTATGGCCTGGATGGCGCGCTCCTTGGCAGATGCAAGCGGCTTCCCTCCAATGGAGTTAAGCGCCTCTAAATCCCAGTTCCTTGAAGAAATCCCAGTTATTTTCGATTTGTTCGATTTCAACTGGTATTTTGGGGGACCATCTTTTCAGAAACCAGGTGGGAAGGGCCGAACTTGGAACTACATGCAAGTCGTCCAACCTCCCGACACAGAATTGATGGAGACTAGTATTTGAGGAGTGCTCTTTCCAGTGCATACAATCTCGCAAATGCATAGGTGCATAGAACATACCTTATCCTGGATTGGTCTGTTTTGCAGTCAAGAAAACAGGGACAGGACGAACGCTCCCACCAAATAAAGTGTAAGCTGTCGAACTAGAGTAACTAGAGGTGGTGCTTGGATGCACATCCCATTTGGTACGCGGTTTCAAGCCCCGCAACCCTGTCATATATGGAGTGTTAACACATTCACGGTTCCTGTGATGCACATCGAAATGGACCTGTCCGAAAATGGGGTGGATCCCACCAACAACATCTTCGTCGGAAGATGATGATCAAAAATGGCACTGTTCCCCAACATTTACAGACAAACCCAGATACAGAATTTATCCTCAACAACAAGATGTGGAATCCCTATAAGCTATAACGAGATAAACAATATCTCTATGCATGTACACACACGTATATATATGTATATATATATATATATGTATATATATATATATGTATATATATATATATGAACATGCAGCTTCACATAAATCATCACTATCTCCCTGCAAAATGGCTGGCTTCATCCCCCATTGAAAGCAAGAAATTCTGTACCAAGGCTTGGAGGAGTCCGGCACCATTGCTGGACGCTTCCAGAGACGGTTCCTTGGGCGGTTATGGTGTCCGATTTTCCCGCAAGAAGGGTTTCCACCAGCTCTAGATGGCATGAATTTATTAGAAGTAACTAGGATAAAAGTGGGCTCCATGCCAGCGTGCGCTTGCAGCTGGTTAGGGGCCCCATGGTCCACCATTGCATGTTTTTAAGCAAAAGCAGATCTTCAAACAGTGTCGCACCTGAAAAGATTCTGGAAGTCCTCGTTTTGAAGGGACACATTATTCCCTTAGGCAGAGCAAACTTGCATGGCATGCTGCAATGCTTTACAGAACATGTCCATCGAATTGATAGCATCGCAGATCCATTTAAAGGGGATTTTCATGGATTTTCCATTGCGATGTTTTATTACCAAAAGGTTAGCGTTTCTTTGATTTGGGAAACAGAGATTGTGATCATTCATACGCAGTTGGGTGCCATATGCGGCACAGTAGGTCCTTTGTGAGAAGTGCCATGGGATTGGAAGGTGATTGTACCATTTGGAGGGTGCCATTTTGAGGTTTCGCATCAAACTTTCGAGTATACAGGGGACATCTCAATTTTTGGCTATATGCGTGTGGACCAATACCCACCGATCCAAGCCCTCGACGTCAAAGGTGATACAAATCCGATCTACATCCAATACCTTTAATACCCTCCTCCCCCAGAAAAAAAGGGCAAATCCATTGCTTTCGGTCTATTCATGCTGATCCCTTCCATAGACTTCCCAGGAGCGCGCGGAATGCCTGGCTGGCAGTTCCCTTGCTACTTTGTGCTGCTCAGGCGGGCTGGGTCATTCCATTGAGTTGCCAAGCCACCAATCTGTCAATGAACCAACGTTTTTTTTTCAACCATGGGGTACACCCCCCAGTGGCCGTTTCAATAGGGAAAATTATGATTCAAATTTGGAGGTACACCATTTTCAGACAAGACATGACAAAAAACAATCTTTCACATGGGATGGCTTACCACTGCCAGGAAGCCAGGGCGATCGGCAGTGGACTGGTTCAAGTTGTTTTGGAATTCCGAAATGCCAATAGTATCCTCTTAACCCACCCAAACCTATGTTTCACAGTTTCACCATGTTATAAGTGCTTTATAATATCTGTTTTATCTTCATATGCTGACATCTCATCTCGCTTATCACCAAGACGGGTACAGCATGGATCTATGGAATCTATGGTTGGGCGGAAATACGATGTTTTCCCACCACAGACTTGGAGAAACACACCCACTAAGCATGTGGGCAACAACCAACGGGTGATATTGTTAATATATACATCATTATATATACATGTTGTTTTTGTCATTCCATATCTGGGTACCACTTGGACAGCCGCATATGAGCACCAACATGGGATGATTCATGACTGAATGTCCAGACTGTTTGTGATCCGCAGAGCCGAAAGGAGTCGATGAATCCCTTCATCGAAGTTCATAAAGACTTGATGGAAGTCTTTTCCGAATGATAGAAAAAGTGCATTTCTCACCATGGTTCACTTTTCTATCATTTAGACCCTTGAAGTCACCTACAGTCACTTCTGGTGCTATGGATGGATTGTGGTCACTACGTTTTGTTTTAGTGGGAATTGAATGGATTTTCCGATTTACCACATATCCCACTGAAATAATCAACGATCAACATTTCTATTCAAACTAATAAGGCTTGTCCCAGAATGGAACTTTCCTGTCACGTTTCTTGCAGGCCTTTGTCTCTGGTGCGACTTCATGGCAGGATGGGAGCAACGGCTTTCGTCCGTCGATTTTTCAAATGGGGCTTTCTCAAAGTGCCCCCGAAAATGAATAGGGATTGCATATGTTTATGATTTTATGGGTCCATTTTAAGTTATCATAAATCCAAAGTTATATCATATTGCAAATATGTTTATGGATTTCAGTGGGGTTTCCCCAATGATTTCAGTGGGGCAGACCATGGTAATTGGGGTGTCGCCATGGGGACGCCAAGACGCCAAGACCCAGAAATTGGTGTTTCCCTCGGCTCGTGGGCATCTAAAGTGCCAAATCAGGTTGGCAGTCTGGCAGGGACAGGGCATGTTTTGGTCAATGCGGGACATAGAGCTGGGTTTGTCTGGAAATGGGGCATCAGTTTGATTTTTACAGGTGCATTTTCAACCAAAGTGTTTGAATAGATACACACAAACCATTCAAATCGGGGATGGAGAATTTCACATCCAGAAATTCCAGAAATACGGCACCCATTCCGGCCATGAAAACTTCAGTTCTGATCTTCTCCCGGCCACTGGACTCAGGCGTCAAGACGACATGGTCGTATTGCCAGACACGGAGTGGAGGAGTGGAGTGGATTGCACCTGTTACGTGTGGTTACGGCGTAGCGGGCGAACTGGCTCACATTTGTAGAAACACAGACTAGTTACTAAGTTACTAAGTTACTAGTAGTGTCAGATGATAATAATTCAATGATGACTTCCATTTGAATGATGTTGAATCTGAATGTATCTTTCGGCATTAGGACTACATTTTGAGGCCTTTTGGCGACGGAGATGTCGCTGCCTGGTCAATCCAAATCCCCTATGAAGCCGCAGAGAGTCCCCTAGATACGTTGGTTCATAATCCTGCTGTCTAGGATTCGAAGTTTTTTATTTAGTAATTAATGAAATAATTCATGTATACTTATATATACATAATATTATGTACGATTATATATGTGTATATATATATATGTAACATGTATTGATTATATAATATAACAAGTATAGCCAATGGTGTCGCTGGCAGTAATTCACTGTCTCACGCATTCCTGGTGATTTTATTGTATTTTTTAAAAGTTCCTGGATTTTGCAAGTTGTATGCTGCTTTTCCGGTTGATAGCCATTGGGATCAATTGGAAGCAACTGTTAGCAATATCAATTGTTCGCAATGAGCATTTGTTTGATCGGGTTCAGAATGAATGGATTTCATTTATCCTAACCATATTTGTTTGTTTCTGACCGAAACAAACAACGGTATGGGTCAAAATTCGGCACCCTTAGAACGGATTATTTACTCGTCAGAATAGACTGCGCTCGTTTAATTATATTCCCATGTTTATCCATCACATACATATATATATATAGACATATGACATATATATATATATATTTATATATTTATAATATACAAGATGAGATTAAGATAAGGTAAGATAAGATAAGATAGACACTGTACATAGATAGACAGATAGATGACCTCCTTTCAATCACCATCCATTTCATTGTGGGTGGTTATCTTTCACCTTCTTGTTAGTTTAAAATACCACGATATTCCCACCATATCGCCTGTGAGGAGCTTTATGCCGAAGGCATGTCGTGCTTGAAGTCAGGGTCGGGGGCCCCACTTTCCGCATCTTTAACAGTTGTGCTTGATGGTGCCTCCCGGCTGCATAATGGCTAAGTCGGCTAAGGTAGGTACTTTACCAGCAAACATGCTGGATTTCATGGGATTTAGTTGGCTGGTTATTTCACTATGAATTTAATGGTACATTGCATATATCGAGTTGATGGGGTTTATACCTCAACGAACATAAGTGGTGGGGACTACCAGTACTACCAGTACAGTTAAAGTCAAACATTTCAGGACTGGAGATGGGCTGGTGACTTTTTGGGGTCCGAAACTGGCCCACTTTGTGGCACCCCTGATTGAAAGGTATATCATGAAATGAAGACATCACTTTTACCAAGGGAACACTGTATCTTTTGATGATTTACACGGGTGATGAAAGGATTGCTTTTGCAGCTCTTTCAAAATAGTTTACCTTATTGGGGGTGTAGCAATCTCTCAATACTGTCTCGCTCACACTGACTATTTGTTGGTTTTACTGTTTTGTTGTGTCTGTTGGCACCTTCGTTTGGATGAAAAAAATGGCAGAGACATAGGCATGATGATGTTTATGAAGAATTACCACCAACAACTTACTGACAATAATAAGACTGCTTCCATTGATTTTCAAAAAACATATGTTTAGATCAAATGAAAACACGAAAAACATCATGTCAGGAATGGGAAAAAACCCAAAAAATAGTTTCGAACCAACTTCCAGCCAACTTCAACAACGTCGATAACTTCCAGTTACAACTTACTTGTGAATGCCAACGAATTATGACATTCAGCCTTACTAACAAAATATAAGTTGCCCCACTTGAATCCCGACCATTCAGAACATGGTTCCATGTTTTTTTTGCGCGAATGAGGGATCAAGGTTCGGGTGGTTTCCTGAGTCATGGTGGTAGCCCCAAATCATAAATCATCCATGTTAGGACTTTCCATGAAAACCATGAAAAGCTATTGGGTACCATGACAGTAGGAAACCCTCTAAAATGATTTTTCAATCGTCCCGTTTTCCTGATGGTATGTGGTTGCTTGTCCACCTGACAGCAAGGTCAGACTTGGCCAGAGGTGTGCGATGTATGCAGGAGGTGGGGTTTTGCGAAAGCTGGAGGTCTTCGGAAGTCTTGAAGGAGGGATTTAGCCAATTAGAATCGGAGTTCATCATCCAAGAAAACATTTCATGATCATGCATTGTGAAACATTGGAATGTAATGCTCAAAAATTAGGATCTACCTCATAGATGTCATGTTCCCATGCTTTTTAGAAGCACAGTGACCCCCACCATTTATGGTTTTCAAACCTGTCCATCCACTCTCCATGGGGCATTGATGGAGATGGATATCAGTAGGTGCCATAATTGATGGAATCCAAGCAACCAGATGATTTTTTCCGCAACATCAGATGGCTGGGTTGTGAACAACCAATGCGGAGATAGAAAGTGCAAAAGTGGGGTCTCAACAAGAAAAATCATAGGTATTGGCAAGTCTTAGAATGTAAGGGCCATTTTTATTGTGGATGTATCTAGTGAATCTAGTGAACTGGTGGGTGTAACCAATAACTTGGGCAGGATCAACTACCATCTGTGGCTTGTGGGGTAGATTTTTGTTGAAAATTCGGACCCCTGACAGACCGTACTTTCGGAATGGCATGCACAAAGGGTCGAGAGTCCGCTGCTTCCCAACTATTTGCCAATTGTTTCCCAGTTGCATTCCTCGGTTCCTCTAGTGGAAGGCTTCGGAGAAGGGATTCGCGCCAGCAGATACCGTGCTTGGCAGCGCTTACGCGGAGTACCTGGGCCTTCCAAAACCTGGGGAGTGTGAAATTTCACCGGGATTTTCCAAATTTCTGGGGATTTTGATTGATCCAATTGATTTTACCGTCAAGAATTGGGTTGAAGTTCACATTATGTAATCAATGGATTTGGTGATCTGTCCAGAAGATGTTTGCCAAACTTGTAGCAATTTTGATTGGTTTCAAAAACAGCAAAATTATTTGCAGGCTTTTGGATTTTTCCTCAAAATTTCAGTCAAAGCTGGGCGGGCGTTTTGATGCAGTAGTAGAGATGACCAATTCTGTAGGTCCCAAACTGTGCAGCGTTCGTTCCCAATTTGGCCAAATTGGCTACCCGCCCAGAGGGTATCAAAGGCTAGCTGTGACATGGATACTCGGGCGGTAAAGCATTGGATTTTGGTGTACTCTATTTTCGCAGACAGATAATATAATATACTATAATATAATATACTATAATATAATATACTATAATATAATATTATATTCTATTATATTATATTATAATATTATATTCTATTGTATTATAATATTATATTATATTATTCTATTCTATTCTATTATATTATATTATATGATATTATATTATATCATATTATATTATATTATACTATATTATATTATATTATATTACATTTTATTATATTATATCATATTATATTATATATAGATATATGTAAATGTACTTGTAGTCATGTGGAAGCAGACAATCTATCTTGGAGTGTCTCAGATGTTTGATCCAACTTTTGCTGGATGTGTTCCATGAACCAAAACTGCCATGGAATGGAATTGCATTTCACGGTGACTTGTGTCAGTGCTAAATACTGTTTTATTGGATCGCAAGCTTCATGATTCTTCATGATGTTTTAAACAAACGCAACAAACCGAGACTTCTTGCTTTTGTGCGCAAGAACTATTGATGTTTGCTAATTTTTGGCCACATTCTATGGCTGGATTTTCCTCAACAACAACACATTACCCGACCAGCAGGTTGCCGTTGCCCGACCGCGCTACCGCGCTCAGGGGGATGTTCGGCGTCCCAAGGGACTTGGACCAAGCCAAGTATTACCTGGAGAGAGGAGCTGAGGCCGTTGGGGAATTCCTCTGGTGTCAGAATTATGATGATATGGTACATCTATGATGAATAATTAGCAAATCATGAACAGAAAATGATGAATTCTGATGGTCATGATTTACCCCAGATCATGATTCTTAATCCCGGTCCAAGATCATAATACAACCACATCCAAGTTGACCCTGATGGAATGTACTGTGCTGGGCTTGGCTTCTGTTCACCTTGGGCGAACTGTGGTCCCAAGATAGACATCGGTCAACCATTTGAAGGAGCGACATGAAGGATCTGAGCTGGTCCTTTTAATATGCGGATTGCCTGGTAGGTACATAATCTAGTTTATGTTTGAATTTATCCCAGTTGGTATGTAGTTAAGTAATGTTAAGTAACATGCCACTTCACCCAGGCTTACATACATATATATTTAATATGTATATATGTATATGTACATATGGGCTGTACATCTATATAGAGACAGTGGTTACTGATCACTTACCCTTGCAGATTGTTTTGTGGGCCTCCACATGCCGTTGATCGATACCGGTTTGATTGGCTACTCTGTAGAGTAACTGGCTGAATGCTGATTGAAACTCATGAGGGTTTGTCCGAAATTTTTGGAAAATTCAAAAAACCAATGGATTATTTTTTTTCCCAGTATTTTTTTGCATCCACTTTCCCACGAAAAATTACAATTTTGGTCCATGACTTGGGTGGTTAAATCCCCCATTTTTGACGTGGCCAGCCATGCAAATCTCGCGTCGGTTTTGCTGCGCCCCGCGTTGCTAGGGAGGTGACAACAGGGCACATTTCAACCTCGGCATCCTGAAACTCCGTGGGAAGAACGGTTTCCCACAGGTGGCATTCAGGGTTGCTTGCAGGTGAATGTGGATGAAAACAAACATGTGGATTTACCCTCCAATAAACTAACATAGATATGTAAACCCACCATTTAGAGATTGTTTCTTTTGGAAAACCATGGGTTTTCCGTATTTATGTTACGTATTAGTTTGCTGGAGGGTACGTTAGCACTTTGTTTGACAGGAATTGCAGTGAATGTGTCAAATGTAGTCTTTGGACCATTGATGCTACAAAGTTCAGTGCTGCTGTAGTGGGTGTACTATGATGTACTTTTCCGCTGTATGTTGTCAGACAATACAAAGTTTCGGGTTGACATCTGACAACATCCAAATTTGGATGCGATGTACTTTTGTTAAAAACATCATGCTTACCGGTTCTTTTCAATTACTACCCAGTACATCCCAGTACACTGTCATCGCTATGAAAATCCACGGCTTTTCCCTTGGAAACGATCTACAAACTGTGGATTTTTCCATATTTTCCATATGTTGGTTTATTGGAGGGTATCGGGTATCCACGGGTGACAAGACGGTGATACGGTGGGCTGTGGTGACCATCGTTAGGACAAGAGGGCCGCAGCAACACACTTCCGCATCGCCGGCGAGGTCCTGCCAGATGCGAGAAGTAGACGACTGGGTACTGGGACTTCACCACAAGGTCTCCATAATATCTAGTCTATATATGTATATATATATATAATTTAATTACAATTATGTACATATGATGTAGATGTAGATGTAGCTATATTATACATCTTTACCGGTCCATACATTATACATAGTGAGTCTAAACATTGGAGGGAAAGATACGCACAAATGATGTTTAGCAAGGGGAACCTCCCTTTTTGACAGATTTATATGCAGATGTATGACATTATGTTGACCAATCTTTCACCAAACATGGCCAAAGCACATGTAGGCAAATATACGATGCATGGAGCATTTTGTTGCTGCAAGGGGAACACTGACAACGTGTTTTTAAATGCACTTGACAACGCCTACTTTGTAGTTATTGTGCAAAGTCATGCAAAGTCTACTTTGTAGTTCTTTGTAGTTATTGTGTATGTTGGAGAAAAACGACACCCATACCCATCATTGTTAACCATCCTCACAATTGGATACAATGAGTTTCATTTTTCCAACACCCAGCTGAGACTATCATTCTCAGAGGCTATGTCGGCTATGTCCCTGCTTTTTTGTTGCTTTATTCCCAATTTGCCAAGCATGTGCCAACCATTTGCCCAGCATTCAGCCGAGACTTTTAAGCCGTCACTGTGTAAGGCACGATGCTAAGGAGAGAACGCTCTCCGGGCAATGGTAAATTTGATAAATCGTTAATTTCTTTAAATTTCGCCGCTCTTCGGGCCATGGTAAATTGGATAAATCAGTAAAGTGGTAAATTTTGCTGTGTCCGGGCAAAGGTAAATTCGGTAAATCGGTAAATCTGTAGTTTTTAATTTCGTAGTATATATCATGATACAACTTTATGGATTTACCGTTTTACGGTTTTACCGCCTCTTCCTGCTCACGCTGCAGTACATTGATACATTATGCCTTTACGGGTTTGCGGTAAATTTTGTTTACGGTAAATTTTTGCAAATTTACCAAATTTACCGTTTTACGCTCCGAAAGCGGCACGCTCAGATCGTAAATTTACGAATTTACCGTTTTACGGGGCGTTTCTCGGGAACAATGGAATTTACCATTTTACGGTTTTACCGTTTTACGGCGCGCCTTAGCAAACGACGTGCCTTAGACCCGCGCCTTACACACAGACACCACAGGTGTCGAAACTTCACAGGTCCACTTAGCATCATCATCCGTTTGTGGAGCCTGCAATCTTCGTTTGGGTTTGTCTAAACATACGGTACCCGATTCCATCGGCGAAGAAATCATATTCCCGGCCATAACATGGCCACAAATTGGATGGCAAGTCCCGGATTACGGAAAGCGTTTCCAAGGCTTGGAAGTTTTTCCGGTAGGTGAAAAGGGGGGGGTGTGGGGGGGGCGGTACAGATTTGCAGATTTTGGGGTTCCAAATGGGTGTTGAGGAGGTGGAAAAAACACTGTAAATTACAGTAAAATGTGCTCTTTGGGGAGAATTACAAGGAGTCAAGTTGCTGCAAAAAGTGTGTTTTACCTGCACGAGAGCCAAATTTTGTCGTTTTTGTTGTTTCGAGGGAGGCGGACCTAAAACGTGCTATGTGTAAAAAACACTGCAAATACCGTGAAAAAACTGGCTTGTAAACATGTTTTCATACAACTTTTGCACTTTGATGTCTTTTCTTCCTTCTACATAGCCCCAAGACGGCGCACCATAGCCCCAAGATAGGCCAACACAGGGCCAAGATGGCCCAACATAGAACCCAGGAACGCCCAACATAGTCCCGAGATGGGCCAGCATAGGCCCAAGACGACCCAACAAAACCCAACATAGTCCCAACATAGTCCCAAGATGGCCCAACATAAACCTAAAATAAAGTGAACGTAGGCCCAAAGCAACCCCGGGGGGGCAACATAGTCCCAAGATGGGCCAAAGACAACCCAACAAAACCCAACATAGGCCCAAGACAACTCAACAAAACCCAACATAGTCCCAACATAGTCCCAAGATGGGCCAACATAAGCCCAAAAT
>Ga0126342_10017608_pt1 | contig 12339 bp, 9 predicted proteins | sample Cyp1metagenome_FD_92528 | JGI IMG/M metagenome (GOLD analysis project Ga0126342, IMG submission 92528) | Coral microbial communities from Lord Howe Island, Old Settlement Bay, Australia - Cyphastrea 1 metagenome | ecosystem: Host-associated > Invertebrates > Cnidaria > Coral ... | reverse complement strand
CCCATTAAACCTCCATAAACTATGGAGGGGTCTTAAACTATGGCCCGTAAAATGATGGCTTTTCCCATTGATCATTTCACCAATATCAAAAGGATGGTGGGACCATCCTTAGGCCACGGCGATGTGCAGTCTTTGGGAAAACAATTCGTTGATCAGATTCGTTTGCTGGAATGTATATATATATATGTACAGTATATATATAATCATAATATCATCATAATATTATCAATATTATCATAATAGTATCATATATTTATATCTTAGATTCATGTTTTGTATTTAATTTGAACATCAATAACAATGAATAGTACATTCATCCTCACACAACAATGCTATTGATTCAGTTGCAGTTTCAGCTTGGGCATCAGTTTCGTAACATTCAGTCCCTGGAGGTGATTCGCTGAGCAACAGAAACACCTCGTCACCTCACCAAAAATACGACGTTGTACAGAACACGAAGATATTGGTAAATTATGGGAAATTATGGTAAATTATGGCAAACTATGTCACTATGTGCTCTATTTGTTTCATTCTTTGTTGTTCCTGTACTATCCATTGATCTTTTGGATGGGAATCCCTCTCTTGGCTGCCCCACTTGATGCAGGCGTCTTGCATCCGTTCCATGGCCAGTTGTTGCTGTGCGATCATCCTCGCACCAAGGTTTTTAAGGGTGACTTGGATCACTCCTGGAATCACCGAGTTTTGATGGGTCTAAATGGACTGCAAAAGAAGTGCAGTCCCTTGCTGTTGCGCAAAAAACATGGTAAACGAAATGACCAAAGAGATGACGGAACCTGATTTTCTGGGCAGTCGGGGCTATTGAAGCTTAGTCTGTAGCTCATGGTCACCATCATGTGAAAACATGAATAACTAATCATGATTGCTTGAATAAAACTTTAAGTTGCTCCAACTATGGTGGATCATTTTGGGGTATACTTTTGATGGCACTCCCATCCCACGTCGACGAGCCATAGTGATGAACAGCCACTCCAAAACAAAGGCTGCGTCACCACGATGTGGGAACCATGTTCAACCTCCAGCCTAGAATGGAAAACTTTGCTCTTGATGGAGAGATAATGGGTAATCGGTAATCGGATTATATATAATGATTTATACATGTGTGTATATATATATATATATATGGACACAGCCAACAATATGTTTTTTAGATACTTTCGGTATCAACCTCACAAGATTTCCCCACCGCATCGCGTCGATCCAGGGATCTTTAGAAATCGCGCTTGTTCATCCTGCAACTCACTGAGAAGGGCCTGGAAAGTGGATGGAGGGATGACAATGAAGATGTATCTTGTACCTGGCCCCTCCAAGAACCTCAGAATATGAGGTTATATACTTTACTGTATGTATATATATATAATTATCCCTATGGATCCAAGTACCTTCTTAGGAAGTGTTTGGGGTATAATTTACTATAATTTTGAGGCTTAAGTACCTTCTCAGACAGTGTTTGGATCCATAGGGTATATATATATAGTATGAGTATATGGATGTGATTTTGAGACTTCTACCATCTCTTGGCGATGTTTCATGGGCACTTGAAGGGTCAAAGTACAACAATGTACAAGCACTTCAAATATATACTTAGGCCCTCACAGAACAATGGAATCCCCGTGTCTTTCATGGTCTCTCAAACTGCTCTGTTGGTTCAATGCTTCCAGAGGGTGGCAGAAAGCTTTGGGAGTCCTTCGAGGAAAGGAACATTGCCTAACTATGGCCGCACACCACATGCTTCAGATTCTTATTTGTATAATGAGTGAAATCTACGCACATCTACACGCCCATTTGCTCCATATATGCTTTATTTACCTATACATGTGGCCGATTGTCATCGGAAACGTTGGTAAACACTAAGCATCTGGGACACCTGATAGTGGCTTGACAACATGTGGCATGATGATTCTGATGCTCGCAGTGATCCCGTGACATAGCATCCAGCCTCCATCGGTGTACAGCGTCCGGATAGCACCCCGTTGCAAGCAGAAATCGCAGTTGATCGAAGATAAAACATGATAAAACAACAATGGCCTCTCACATGGTACAACTTGTACGAGCAGTACTCTCTAAGCCAAGAGGTTCAATTCTATATATGTAATTATATATATAAGTATTTTTATGTAATATAATGTATGTATATTATATATATATATATATATATATAATATGAAATTCTCATGAGCATGTGGACGCTCATTGGCAAGCAGCAACAAGGGCATCATGGTGCCTTCAAAAACAATCATCAGCTGCAGGGAGTCACCACAATGCACCGAGCTAGAACGACAACGGCCCCGACGGACGAGCCCACACGTTCGGAATGTCGGAATGTCCAATCATATGTGAGGTGTATGGGAAGGCCATGGAAATAGAGGTTTCAAATATTATCTAATCATTCCAAATTCCTTGAGGTTACTGAACATGCAGAGGGAACTGCAAAGTATGGACCCTAAAAACATGCAAGATCCATGGGTTTATCTCAGAGGGTATCCCGGTATCCCTAATCTCAGGCTGCATCATCCAATTTTCATTCAATTACCATTGGATTTGATGGTTACATCCCATTTAAAAAAAAAAAAAAACATCAGTGAATCATCTTCATCGGCTGGGTGGCGAACTCCAAGCGGGTTTCCTGAAAACGGTGCCTGTTCTCTTCTTCGAAATTCTAAGGGTTGTTGTAAAACGGCCCAACTGTTGGGAATAGAACAAGCAATACAATAGTTGATACATATACATTCCATATTTATAGAATCTATAATCATGTACAGTATATATATAATGTATATAAATTCATATGTTATACTATACGTGTATATACATATATACAGAATCATATATATATAATATATCATATATATATATTAATATATATATATATTTATATATATATATTAATATATATATGACATATATCTATACATTATATACTGTATATATATATATATTATAGAATATGATATTGTGTATATCATTTATACAAAACACAGATGGTCCTACTTCTTGAGACTCCCGTAGGTTCTCCACCCTTTTGTAGTGAACATCAACCTTCCAGCCTTCATTCCACCCCAAAGGTTATACATGGTTATACCAAAGACTACCTGGTTGGTGGTTTTAACCATCTTGAAAAATATTAGTCAATGGGAAGGATTATCCCATATATATATATATATATATTTTGGACAATAGAAAATGGTTGAAACCACCAACCAGCTACATATTGAAAGAACCCCCCAAAAAAAAAACAAACATTCATCTACCTATGTTTGAGAAACAACAGCGCACAGCTGCCATGTCGTTGAAGTTTGCGAAAACGGTGGGCCAGCCTGCATGGGATGCCAAGCAACACCAAAGACGGCACTGGGATGGGTCAACCTGAGAGGCGACGACAAGTCGATGGCACCCCGGCAACAAATATGGGAGTATCCAGGGAAAAGCGTATCAAAATAGCTCGGATTGATGGATCTGTTCATCCCCTCAAAATAACAAGAAATGATTATATATCTGGTTGGTGGTTGACCTACCCCTATGAAAAAAAAATATGAGTTCGTCAGTTGGGATGATGACATTCCCAGTATATGGAAAACAAATCATGTCCCAAACCACCAACCAGTTATGGTCTGGTATTTCAATGAATGTGTAGGTTTTGATCCATGCTGACCTAACGCCTGGATCGAAGTCAGAGTGACCAGAGTACAACATGATGGGAATCCACAGCGGATCTGATGAGTGTACCAGATCGGCAGTTCCAAGCCGTGTTGGTGCGGCTCCCTGCTGAATCTCAAACTCAACCCAAACAAAACTGAAGCAAATGGGTTTGTCTAAAAATATGGCATTTCAAAATTTCAATATCCGGTGGTTTGCCACCATTTTCCTATTAAGAGACTATTTTGGGGTATACCCCATTTCCTCGCACACCCTTTCTTTCAACCCCCCAGCAAACCACCCAAACCCAGACGGTTTTGCGCCCCAGTTCTCCCGCCTTGATACCACTGAGCCATCCTTTTCATTGACCACCTGAGCAGGGAACAATGCTGGTTGGTTGCTCGGGATAGAGTGGAGCATACATTAAATTATAATTATGAAATTATCTCTTATTACTTATTAACCTTGGTGTTTTTAATGGCTCATTCTCGCTTACATTACAACTCATTGACACGCAACTCCAATAAAACTACCTTGCGGTGGGAGTGTTTTCTTTCACTTTTGCACAGCCAGCACTGAAGTTGGATCTTACTTGGCAAGAAAAGCACCTCATCTCCAAACCTGTCTTCAATTCTCATTGAGTTGCTGTCAAACTCATAAAAACAGCAAGTTTGGTGGTAATTGTACCCAATGTTCAGACAAACCCAAATGATGCTCACATCTGGCTTCTGTTCAACAGCGAGGCTCAAAAGGCACCAGGGAAGGCTGCAGCAGATTTGACGTTTGCATCGGAAGCCGCTCTTTGTCCACCAGTTTTTGGTGCCGTGCTTCAGGTATAGGCAATTCTCCTGATTTTCGGTCCATCTATACCCCCTTATCTTTGGCTTCGATCACCATGGTGAGGCATGCCCATGTGCAAACGGAGATGGAGATGCAAGCAGTCAGCCCATCCGTCGGATGGAAATCCTTGTGATGGGTGTATGAATCCGTATTGATGATTGATGACCATCTGACTGTAATCTGACCATCCCTGTTTTTTGGGCACACATACTCTCTGCTGACGGTGGAACATTGCCACACGACGGTGATAGTCTAACAGAAAAGAAAAGGCATTATTCGATTGACCAAGTTGAAACATCAACAATACTGTACGGAAATGCCTCTACCATCTGGTTATTTAACATAGCCATGGAAAAATCCCTTATAAATGGAGGTTTGAATGGGACAATCATCTATAAATTACTATTAGTTTTGCCATTTTCCATGGCTATGTTAAATAACCAGAGTGTAAGTTCGACTCTAGGGACCCAGCACAGGCATAGCCATCGTTCCCGCCAGTGGCGATGTAACATGGACCTGCGCCGCTGTGCCAAGCGATCTCCAAAACGTTTGGACCTGGTTTCGAGGCCAAATCTATGGTTTTTAACATAAAAAAATATGGGTTTTAACATAAACATCAAGGTTTTAACATAAACATATGGGTTCCAGAAGATTCTCCCTTAAACCAAGTCTGGGAATGGTATAAGAATATGTGATTCGGGTGCAAATGATGGAAATTGGACGTGAGGAATTGGCCAAATCTTACTGATCAATGGAGAGAGTCCAGCAATGGACCACCATGAATTTTGGCTGCTGGTACCACTAAGCATTGCTATCTGGAAACACCTGTCCATCGTTCGAATCCAGTCACACGGTCACATTCCTGAAGCCGATGCATATCAGAGATGCAAACAAATAAAACAAGGTAAGTTCCCGATCTATATAGGGATGACACCTCAAGCTTTATATAATGGTTGCCATACCATCTATCCCTATGATTTGTTGATTGGTTCACTGAGCTCGATCATCAACCGATCAACATGCATATATAAAACATATATATATAGTTTCATAGCATATAATTCCTATGATATTATATATATATATATATACAATATGTTTTTACAACATCATCATATATCATCCTGGTTACTGTATATCATGTCACGCTTCCCATCCTCATTGGTCATCCAATTTCCGGGTTGGTACCCACCCAACTCCAATTTCCGGCCAGCCTCGTTGGTTCCATTCGCATCGAAAGCCCTGCACCGCTGAAACCACTTATGTGAAACCACATTGGGGAGATCCCCAATCTTGAAAAACATGAAAAAAACAGTATAGTATATAATAGTATGTAATAAAAAAACATGTGGTGACTATTATAATCAACCAGTCACACAATCTCGAACATGTTCGAACTACAAGGTCTCACTTTGCACCGGCCCGCCCCTGTACGATCGGCGGTATCTTGTTCTCGTGCGAACATCTGCACACATTTTTTGAAATCGATTCACTATGCTACAGGAAGTGCCACCCCATCTACAAGTTGACTTCTGAACCCATCCAATTAATTGTGGATATATCACACAATCATGTAATGTCCTGTATATATATATTATAATAAATATATATTATAATATATATATTATAATATATATATATTATAATATATATATATATTATAATATATATATATAAACAAAAATAAATAATTAATTAGTTAATTAATTAATTAATTAATCACTATATATATATATATTTATATCAATACAAACCTGTGGCCCATGTACAACCGGGCCCCTTCTGTACCCACTTCGGGCCTGACCGGTATGAACTTGCTGCCTCGGATTCAAACATTTGGGTGAAAACATCAGATGAAATGAACCACATTTTACCAACATGATGTTTCCATCATGAAATGACCCACGAAGTTTTTTTGGTTTTTTTCGTTGTTCGTCATGTGAAGCCCATCTCTGGTACACAAAAATAGCAAAAATCAAAACACGTTTGGCGAGATTAATTGTACTCGCCAATGCTGATTGTTCATTGCCAGCATTTGCCAGCTGAAGTCATTTTCCATTGCCTCAACCGTTGGTAAATCAACCGATCTTATTTCGCAGGATCAACTCAGTAGATGTATAGATGTTGTACAAGTGGCTTGCCACTGTGTCAACTGATAGCTACTCTTGGATGACCTGCAAAAAAAGAAAGCTCTGGCAAAACACTGAATATGTATCAAATATTATCAAATTGTATATGTCATCAAAGCGGCTCAACCTTTCACCAGTCCATGATTTCTTGGTGATATCAAACGCCAGTCCTGCCGAGCAGCTTCACTAAGGTTTCACCCGTGTCAACCTTGAAAATGAACAACATCCCCGAGCCGCTCACCTTGACAAGGATACCGGGGGTAGTTGATGGCCAGGCGTTTCGGGCTTTAGGGTTTACTCGTCCGGGGTTGTCATTAGGAAGCAAATATTCGTGTTTTTCTAAGGAGAAGCACATCGAAGACTGGGGATTCCAGCAGCTAAAAAAATAACAGTTTCTTGTTTAGTTGTTTTATTAAATCAAAGCATAACATAGCATAACTAGACTATTCTGGGTCGAATTTCCCATTCAAACACTTCATGCCTCGCCTATCCATCCCTTGTTGCCAGAATGGGTCTCTTCAGATGTCGGGAAAACGCTGGAATATGGTCATTGTGTTTTAGAGAAGCCACCAAATGCCATCAGACAATGGATTATTTTTTTCGGGAAAATCTACACCGGAAACCATAGATTCCCCATATTTTTAATGGGGCTTTCCGGCTAAAATTGTCCCAAAAAAACAGATCCATTGAATCAGACATGAGGTTTTTGCAGATCACCGAGTGACGCAGCATACCTTGGTGGCTCCAGGGCCAAAGGCCAAACCATAGAGGAGTTGTTCCTGGCGATGGCGATGACAAAAAAAAGTGTAGTATTATTGATATTAGTTCTATCAATAGTATTAATAATGTCCTTATAGTTCTGGGAATGTTTATTGATGTTATCATTATCATATTATCATGATTAATCATTTTAATAACTATTATCAATATAAATTACACTATATACAGGCTTTGATGTTGTATGATCTATTACCATCATGGTTGTGATGATTGCTATGATTATGATAATTGTGATGCTTGTGATGATTATTACGCTTAATATGATTGTTACTTTGCTGCAATCACAATGATGCTTTACAAGACTTTGAATTCTGGTTTCCCCTGCCCTACCAACAGCAACGGATTATGATCTGTTCAAGGTCCTGATGCCAGTACTGGAAGGCCAAAAGATGTCAATTGCTTCCACCAAAACTAAGGCTCGTAACATTTCGATCTGGTGTTGACAAAACATGACAATGGTCATTCAACACTATTTCCTTCACATGCACACTGTACTGTACAGCAATGTGTGTGTAATGATTAATGTCCAATCAGTTTATTACAGTATCTCACCGAGTAGAGAAAACACAGCTTCTGAGGAAACACACGCACATGCACACATCCTGAAACAGTGAGGTGGCTTCATATCAAACCCAGCCGCTGGAAGTCCTATCCCTGAGTCGTCCCTACTCAAATTTGAGGTCATCCATTCGCAAAATAATCATTTCTAAGTTGATTTCCCCAACATTTACAGACATCGTCATTTTGAGGCACAGTGTATGTTCAATTCAAATTCAAAATCTTCTAGGGTGAGCGTAGGTGAAAAGAAACATCCATGAGTCTTACCTTTCCTTGCTCCCCAGTCGCAGCCTTCCCCGCATACATCTCACGGACGCTCTCGTGCGTGGAGATGCGCCAGAGCTGATAGCGGGACAGGGGTAGCTTTGATGTAACTTTGCTGGGCTATGTGATACCCTTGTGAACATCAAATTGGCTTGTAAATGGATGTTCATGAAGTTCATCCCCTCCGAACAACTGGTAATGTCTTAAACCCAAAGCCATGAACAACTACCATTTGGGGATGATTTTGTTGGCATCCATTTAATGATTTTGGGGATGGTTACCGTATGATTATATAATTATTGGGTGTACCAAATTTTACCAATATGTATATATATATATATACATCTTAACCCATCCACATATATCATATATGTTCAAATGACGAAGACATCATGGGATCGAACCAATAAGAAGAGCGACAACTTACCCGCGACTGGTGGGATTTAACTTTAACCAATTTGACCAACAAACGTGGAGACGATACTTCGCAATTGCAATTAGTTTGTGATCTGTTTGGTTGTCGGGCCGCCCATCAGAGAATATTGAATCTATCAGCAAATTCGGAGCCGCAGTGATAGCTGGTTGGCTGCCACATGAGAAGGATATGCGTCAAAAGTGCTGGTATCAGTAGACCCACAAAGTTTGTCATCTTGGGTGCAAGACCATTTATTTGGGTCTCTCTGAAAATGGGGTATACCCAATTTGGGATCCAACTTGCCAGTTCTAGGCATAAGGATTCTGAACCAATGGATTTTGGTTTCTGTAATGTCCAGGTACCAAACAATGCTCCCAGTCCCATCATAGTACCTTGACGTAGCCATCATACGAAGCAGTGCCAATGAGGTCTTGGTCCTGGTGCGATGCCAAGATTTTGTTTTGGTGATTCCTTCAATTCATGCCATTGAGAAGAAAATACATTAATCAAAAATAGTTATAGTCATAGTAAAAAAGAGCATTTGATTTATCATGACATATCATGACAATATTTCCACAAAATAGTCATACATATAACATCCTGTCCCACACAATATTGCTGTAGTCAACGTTTATTTGTAATATCATATAATTATATATATTATAATAATAAATAATGTTTATATGATATATAATTATATTTATATAAACAATACTACCATGTATTACTGTTTATATCAACTGTTTTTTTTTTAATAAATAAACAGTATATATTCATAAATAGTCTACAGCAACCTGTCCCACAGCTCATACCAACTGGGTCCAGCTTCGCGAAGATCACTGGAGTAACCATGACTACAACAAAGTGTTTACAACTGATGCGCTCGCTCAAGGAATAATAATCCAGGTTAATCACCATGCCCACTGGTAATTGGCTGAATCCGGAGCTGCTATTAGTACTAGTATAGATGTTGTTAGTTGATGTGGCAAACAGAATCTTACAACAAAAGCATCATGGCAAACTGGCAAACCATGCACTGCGCCATGCCTTTTTCCGGCATTCAAATTCGACCATCACTCAGTGGCATGGTGACCTGCCAAGGTTGAAAACCAGGCCTCCGCGGGATCTCCGTTGGTACCCCGACTTGTGGTTGACGCAACCGGAACAACTCCATCATTTGATCTGTGTTTACCCATAGTCTTAATATTGCCATGATCAATCGTTATCATTTTGGGGTATATGCTTCGGACAAAGTCATCAGTGGTAAACATGTGAAGCCAAAAACAAACCATCCCCGAGTTACACCACGTTTTCCTTTTGAAGAATATCAAAAACATTCCAAAACCACGTCCTCCAAATAGGTTTATTGTTGGCATCATGTAAACAATGTCCATCATGCACGGTGTTCATGCAAGCCGTTGACCTGGTGTTACCTCACTTACAAGTTGGTTAAAACCCCCATCAGCTATGTTTATGTATGTATATATATATCATAATGTGTATACCATAATAAACGCCCATTAGGAAAAAACTTAGTTCCATTTATATAGAGGTGATTATTAATACGATACTTCTGGGGCCCTAAATTATAACCATAGTTAATCTATGGGGCACAAACCCAAAACGCTGGCCGCAGGTGATTCTTTTGACGCCGCCAGGTCTCTAGGGTTCAACCTGCGGGCAATCAACGGTACCCTGGGGTAAACGAACAAAAAGATGTGGAAAACCCATGGAGAAACCTCAGGCAAATGACAAAAAAGTGGGGAAACTCCACATCGAAGTGTTATATAAGTCGTCTACAGGAAGCTAATGCAATTAATAGTAGGCTTATATACCTGGTAGTCCCAACTATTCATAGAACTGATGCGTGGGTTCAACAAATACTAGGACTACCTATAACAACTACCAGGACTAGAACCGAGGAATATCCCTACTAATAGGATTCCTTCAGTAGGATTATATAGTTACCAGTTAAGCCAATGAAATGGGACAAATGGGACCTAAGAAAGGACCTGCAGCGGCCCAGCATTAGACAAATACAAGGACTACTATTGACCGAAGCCATGAAACGCAGTGACCAAAACCTGTTTTTGAGACAATGCTCTCGACATATCAATAGAATAGACATGGCAATAGTCTCCAAAAAAATGAGCAATCACAATGTGTTGTGGTCAAAGGGGCCATTAACAAATCATTGGATATCCATCTCAACCGACCTTGGAGAGCGGCCAGCTCTTCTTCTAAAAGGGGCCTTGGCAGCCAGTGTTTGGTGGGATGTCGAGCTGGAAGAGGAAAGCGGAAAGTGCAAGATTCCAGCCACATTTTGGGCATAATAAATCGCCAAAGAATGGCCAGCCTTCGATGGATTTACGCCTACGCTCCGCTCCACTTACATTGACCACCACTTGAGGGGTGAAAATCATCAAATATCATCGACCTCAAATCCCTATCTTAAAAGATAGGAAAGTATAAGACACCCAGGCCGCCAGACTTACAATCTCCAGGTTTCCAACATGGTTGATCAGGATTCCCATATTTTTCACAAGAATTGCCCATTTTCAAACAAGGTTTAGTATACCAAATACCTCCAAAACATATTAATCACTATTAATAAACAACATTTATCCATTACCCTCTGGTAAACGTTTACATAACTATGGAAAATCACCATTTTTAATGGGTAAATCAACTATAATGACAATTTTCAATAGCTTTTTGTATGTTTACCAGAGGGTACATCATCATATTGGAGGTGTCCAAAGTCATGCGGGTACCCCCTTGCCTCATCCAGTCGTCATGGATGACCATGACGACTAGTATTGAAAGAACCATGGTGAATTGGGGCTTCCCCGTTTTTAGAACCTCCAATATTGACAGGGATTCGCCTAATGGATTGCTATATTTCTCTCCACTACACCTCATTTTATCCATTAATTGTCTCACCATATGGGGATTTCCATAAATAGGGGTACCCCATCCATTTTATTTTCAGAAAGTCTCGCCACCAGGGCCCCAGTTTTTCACGTTTGTAGAAATACAGTGAAGTATGAAGGAAGTGAAATGTGAATAGATATAGTAAGTTCAATGCACATTTACATCTCAAGAATGTGAGGAAGGCATAAAGAGTATGCGTCAATATACTGGATCAAATGCCTGTATCTGACACTTTCAGTTGCTCAGGCCAGTGCAAAACAGTGGATAGCGGAGCGACTTCATTGGGTATAGCTGGAAAAAAAACTGACAGAAATATATTCTTCCGTAAGATCGGGACCGAAAACTGAAACAAAATGTACATAATTTTCTGGAAGATTGGGACCGAAAACTGAAAAAACTGAAACAACTGTACTCCTGTAAAGATGTAGAGTCTGTACATTCTGAAAGCAATGCTGCACTCTTTGCAGAGGCCTTTTGCACTTGTTTGTTTTGTTGTTTTTATCTATTATTCATGTTTGTTTTGGTTAAACTTATGTATCTATGTATGACCTGGGATTCCATGATAGATGCAAGAGACAATAGTGAACATGATGAACATGTTCCAAAAACAGCAGAAAACACTGCAAAACATGGGGTTCTCCCATATATAGTGACGGACAATCACTTAGAACGTAATTTTTTTTCCATTTTTTTTTCGTACTTAGAACGTAGCAAAATTTCATCACTTAGAACGTAGGGAAAATTCATCACTTAGAACGTCAAAAT
>Ga0126342_10017607_pt1 | contig 12340 bp, 11 predicted proteins | sample Cyp1metagenome_FD_92528 | JGI IMG/M metagenome (GOLD analysis project Ga0126342, IMG submission 92528) | Coral microbial communities from Lord Howe Island, Old Settlement Bay, Australia - Cyphastrea 1 metagenome | ecosystem: Host-associated > Invertebrates > Cnidaria > Coral ... | reverse complement strand
CGACGAGGACGACGAGGACGACGAGGACGACAAGGACGACAAGGATGACAAGGAGGACGAGGAGGACGAGGAGGAGAGGAGGAGGAGGAGGACGAGGCAGGAGGCAGGAGGAGGCAACTGACACAAAATCTAACAACCCTCACCTGGCAGGTGGGGAAAAATCACTAATAACCATGGTTAGAACCACTATTAATCACTATTAGCCATGGTTATTGCACCACCAAGCAGCTATCTGGTTGGTGGTTTGGAACATGTTTTATTTTTCATAATGTATGGGATAATCCTTCCCATTGACTAATATTTTGCAGAGGGGTTGAAACCACCAAGCAGCTATTGTTGATGGCATAATCCATCTAGAATCTAGAACTAGATCTATCCCTCTTCGTCCCTGTCTCAGGTCAGGACTTGATGAAGGAAATTCTGAGGCACTTGAGCCTTGGCGTGAAGGGCAAAACGAGTTTTGGCCAGGGAAAACTGGGAAACTGGCGGTTTTAATGGGAAAACCATAGGAAAACCATAGGAAAATGGTGGTTTAATGGTGATTTAATGGTAGTTTAAGGTGATTTACCCTTTGGCTATTTAACATAGCTTTGGCAAATCACATTTTTTTAGGGGTAAATCATCATGTGTATCATCTATAAATGGGTCCTTTTCTATAGCTATGTTGAATAAGCAGACGGTAAACCTCCATTTTCCTATGGTTTTCCTATGGTTTCCTATGGTTTTCCTATGATTTGGATTTCAGTGATCTAGTCACTGGATAGTGGATGTGGGTCCGAAATGGTGGTAACCGGACATCCAGTGGTTAAGACGGTTAAGAAGATCACCCCCAAATCGAAGGGATACAAGCAGGAAATGAAAACTGAATTGTAGGAGTCATAGAAGTGGCGTAATATACATGTGTATATATATATATTGATATGTATAGATATATTGATATAGTATAATATGTATATATAATATATATATATATATAAATATATCTATATATATATCTATATATATATATATAGATATGTATATATATATTTGCATGCGTATGCATGATATGTGGATAGATTTATCAAGTGCTGCCATCAACTGAGCGTGAAGGGTGAAGGCATTTGCCCTTCCAACACACCAGGAAATGGCGCTTTGGAGAGTGCGCCTTTCACATGTTCGACAATGGTGAAATTGGCGCCAAAGTCCTGCAAACTGTGGCGAACCACGATGTCTTTGTGGTGATTCTGAGCATCTTGGCTTAGTGCCAACGATTATGCAGCGCTGAAATGCAAAGATATATGGATTGATTAGTTGGGCATTGCACTCATGCAGATTATGCAGGTCATTGGATTCCAATCGAGTTTTTTCCAGGCAATTTGGCTTTGACTTCACCTTCATTTAATTGGCACAAAAGTGGTCTAGTTACTAGTTTTTCACAGGAGAAAGGCACAGTGATGCCACAGTTCTTCATATGGAGCTAATGACAGTCGTGGAGCAAATGACTTTCTTCATTTTGCTTTCTGAGAGAGTCGAGCCCCGGTGGACCCCATTGTTATTTGTGGTTATATATATATATATGGATGTTTATACCCAATATGTCGGGGTTGGTAAACTCCCCATTTCTGTTGGTGATAATTCTGATCTTGAGTATATCTTTAGATGTGTTTTTTTCTTTTGGCTTTTGTCGACGCCGTTGGTTCGTTGGCGTTTGGCGTGGTGGTTTCATTTGCGTTTGCACCCTACAAAAGCGAAAAGTCACTATGTTGCACCCTCAGCAGCCTAGACCACCAACCCCAAGCATGAGTAATGAATCAATGGTCAATCCCATATTCAATGTTGAGTAGCTAAGTATAAGCTAATCTTGGGGTCAAACAAGTTGACACAGCTGAGTAGCCTTTACAGACAGGGTTTCAGGCTGGCTATGCATAATATGGGAATCCATTCGTTCAAATATTTTTGCCCTTTCAACTATAGACCATCAAATGAGGCAACTATATAATTAAAAAAACGTATAGTACTGAGAATTAGAAACCCACTCAAGTCCATTTAGAAACGACATACAGTTATCGGATAATACTTTTTTTTAAAATATGTTTTTGGGCCTCGTCTTGGCGCCCTTGAAACCCTGACATCCCCCGCGGCCGAGGAAACGACGCGATCTCGGAGGTGAATTTCTCCCTGATGAGTCCCTCGATTTGTGTCCGGCAGCCGCATGTGGTATAGCCGAGTTGTGTCAACCATAGGAAAACCATAGGAAAACCATAGGAAAATGGAGGTTTAGCCTCTGGTAAACTATCATAACTATGGAAAATAGCTACCCTCTGGTAATTTGTTACGGTTTGCTATTGAAAAATGACCATTTATGGTGGATTTGCCCAGCTTGAAAATGGTGGATTTTTCCATAGTTATGTAAACGTTTACCAGAGGGTGATTTATATAAGTAATAGGCTATGCATGATAAACCACTCCCCCCTGCCACGAGTCCGGACTCTGAGAATCAAGAAATCTGAGAGGAAGGTATGAATTTAGAGCCTTCAATTCAACGTCTATGTTAGTTTGGGGAATGGTAATCAGACTGTTCCAATTAGTTGGTTACTGTCAATCACTAATGCTGGTTCAGAAGTGAAATTGATTAGTTGATGGTAAATGCTGGTTCCTGTTGATTTAATATGCACAATCACAGCGGGTCTATTTGGGTGGTGTATTGACTTGTTGGACTTTGATAGCGCAAGGTTGGCGGTTGGCACACACTGAATTCGTACAACCAGCGCATTCAAAGATGCAAATATGCATGTAAAAATGTGCTTGTTTTATCTTGTTGCAACTATTGCGCACATGCACATACCAGCACAAATGCACCATTGCAGAAATGTACACCTGCCGAAGTGCTAGATTTAACCATCATCCATCCATTGCGTTTGGCCAGTCCCTACATTCAGCAATCAAACATGGCTTGCTGGAAGATCTGCAGTACCATTTCATTCGATGATTTCCCATTAAAACACCATTTATAGGGGATTTTCCAGCTACTCATGTTGATGACACCGGAGGGTACCCTCAAAAAACGATGCTCCACTACACCCAGGATTACTGCTCACAGTGGATGCGTTAAGAGGAGAATCTCCACATCGTCTCACAGTGGTCATGCCATGTTGCTTGGTGATGTCCCAATAGGCTTGTGGCATCTTGTGGCGTATCGACGGATAGATGTGGGGTCTCAGTCTCAGTTGACACCTACACAGTTTTAACATACTATATATATATATATTTATTTATTTATATACGTATATATATATATATATATATTTGATTACGTGATTGGTAAGAATTATTATAGTCAGTAAATGCAAAGCCACAATTTATGAGATGTCAGGTTTTGGTCCCGTATTTTACCAAGTAGGGTTGTGGTGGGGGTTTGAGCCACTCAATTTGCACTAATCATGGGCCCTTCCAATGACGACATGGGGTCACCAACACAATGCTTTGCAGGATGTCACTAACAATGATAAAACGTACCTGCTGCGCCTAAAACATGGGAACGTGACCACAAAAAATTGGTTGTAGGTGACCAACTGTAGCGTGAATGCAGGGCTATGCAGAAAACAAAAAGGGCTTTCTTGTGTGGCACTAAACCTGGGCCAAATGAGGTCTGGTTGGTGAAACAAATAATTCAAACATCTCATCCCAACCAACCTGAACTCCCCCATGTTCACCCATTTTCCCACCCAAGCCACTAATCACCACCAAGCACCAGCATTCAGGCTGGTTACACACACACACACATATATATACACATTATACAAGATATTGCATGAAGACTGCATATAGATGCATATAGTTTTGAGATGTGTGTGTGCACATATATATATGTTATATCTGTGTGTGCGCGCGAAGCCCATTGGACCATTCCCAACCCTCCGCATCGCTGGTGATCGGGTTCGGTCCCGATTCATGGGTTATCTCACTTTTCTTGATGGCTTATAGTTATACTTATGGTTACTAATTCAAACTCACCACTAAGTGCAAGAGGGTGCCCCCTTGATAGCTAAGTTGACTTCTAACTTGCTTAACTAGGCTTTTTGGTGGGTACAACTACAGTTAATGGGGTTTATAAAACAAATTATGCCCCAGGGTAAACTAACATAGATGTGGAAATTCCACAATTTAAAGATCATTTCCTTCATAAACCCACATCTCTTTTCCAGTTTCCCCAGGGGAACTGGGCTTTTCCACCGATCGTGACTTATAATACAGCTGGTTTATGATATAACTTTTAAAAAACATTTATATCCCTTAAGCCCTTCACATCCTTAAGCCCAACAGACATCCCTTCAACGTAGCCGCTTGCGTCAAACCAGCTCCAGGTTTGGAATACGCCCGGCAGGACCGGAAGCTCGTGGCAGGGGAAGCCATCGCGCCCAAGCTGCTGCTGCGCTGTATCCGAACGGCCGGCGCCACGCGCTTCGTGACGCTGGACCTGCACAACCAGGCGGAGGCGGCCTTCAGTGACCTGGACTCGAAGATTTCATGGGATGATTATTAATGGCAATATTAAATGGGGTATATATATTATATTATACAAAAATGCTGGTTGGTGGTTTGTAACATGTTTGATTTTTCCATATATTGGGAATGTCATCATCCCAACTGACGAACTCATATTTTTCAGAGGGGTTGAAACCACCAACCAGTTTGTGTATATATATATATATACGTACAGTATATGTTATAACCAACTAAATCAAGAGTTGGATATATATATATACATATTCCAATCGAAATAAAGGATTGAATGGGACATGAAAGGTTTTTTTTTTCATGGCGATAAGGGGATAACCGTAACGAGCGAATCAAATGTGTGTTAGGAATTCCCCCAGGGGTTCAGGGAATTCCTGAAACAAATCATGTTTCCTAGTGTTTGTTGATGTTTCGGATGTTTTTCATGGAGATATTTTTCCCAGATCACCGTTGGGCCCCAGTGTTGTCGAAGTTTGTCGTTGGCTCAATTTCTGGGATTTAATCGGCAGTATGGGAGGCCCCCCGTTGTGATGTGAAAGTTGGTTTATAATTTATAAGCCCCAGTAACTAGTTCGTTATAAGATGTTATAAGTCTATAAGTACCATAAACCATAGTTATTGGAGTTATAAACCAACTTAGCTATCTTGGGGGTCTCACATTGTAGGGAAAATGATGATTCATCAGATGGAATGGGGCACCCTATTTTCAGACAGACTCATGTTTTGATTCTCTGGATAAATCTGTGTTGATTTGTTTGTTCGATTTCATGGGGTGATAGACCAGCAATAACAGGGATTTAACCAACAAAGATTGACATTACATAGTGGGATTTTTTTGGTGTAGACAAACTGGATGGTTAATGTCAACCTCGGATCTTGCTAAAACCCGAGGCTGTTTCGTTGGGGGGTATATGTTAAGTCTTATTTGAAGTGTGCAAATCATCACTTTTTGAAAGGAACCTGCGTAATTAGTCCACCCGGGTTTATTTATCCAGGGTTGGCATTATGATGGCTGTTTAGGTGCTATATGGGTAAACGTATATGGTTGAGTAGAGATTGCTGGTTGCTTCTTCAAAGTTTTATGGTATTTATGTGTTTTTGTGGCTGATGATGTGTTTTTGTGGCTGATGATGGTCATGAATGGTGACTTTGCAAAGGATTTAGGAGGGACATTTATTGCCGTACAATATAGTAACCCCAACAAGATAGAACAGGAAGAGTGTACCGTACAGTACTTACCTTATGATTTTAGTAGGATTTTACTTGTCTATCTATCTTTCAGGGTGCTTTTTCGTGACAGGGGATTTCACTTGAAAATTCCAATATGGGTATGGATCAATACCTATTAATACCATTTTTAGTGGGATGAACATCCATTTACTAGCTATTTTGATGTTCACCAGGGGTACAAGGTTTTGACACACTGCCACTTGAAAATTTCATTTTTTCGCCAACTGCAGTGACCTGGACCTTGGGACGGAAAAGCGGCAGATTCACTGATTCAGTTTCTGGACCATCTGCCCCACAGAATTGTCGGAATTCCCCTTGTTTTAATGGGAAAACCATAGGAAAACCATAGGAAAATGGAGGTTTACCCTCTGGTAAACTCACATAGCTGTTGAACATCACCATTTTATAGCTGGGTAAATCAACTATTTCGACTGGGCCATGTTCAATAGCTATGATAAATTACCAGAGGGTAGATGCGCTAAATACAAACAGAAGGAGTTCCACTGGTAATGATTTGACAGGCTTCGACACATCTCGCACCCAGGTCCGCAGGGCATGGTTTTGGACGAGTTGAGCTCAGAGACTGGGCATCAATCCGTTAACATAAGAAAGACGTGCCTAACATGAGTCAACCAATGAGGTTTGGGAAGCATGTTCATTTGTCCGGTATGAATGTTTAAGAACCGCCCACAATACTTCTCTTACCTTACCATACCTTAGCTATATACTGTAGGTAGATAGACAGATAGGATCGGGTCGGGTCGGTTCAGATAGGATAGGATAGATTAGGATAGATAGGATAGATAGCATGGATAGGATAGACAGATAGATTCGAGAGATAGCGAGAGAGTCTTCCTGCCCTACATTTCATCCATTTTACCCTCTGGTAAACTAACATAACTATGGAAAATCACCATTTTTAATGGGAAATCCACTATAACCATCATATTTCATCCATTTTATCCCCGGTGTCAGGATGGCTATTTGGCGGACTTCATCAAGCGCAACGTCTTGGACTTCGACGAGGATCACACCGTGGTCTGTGCCACCAACGGCGGCGGCATGAAGTTCACACGACGATGCTGGGCCGGTGCCGACTCATGACCTGGCGAGGTCGTCATTGGAGCAACGTAAAAAAACATGGGGAGAGATTGGATACCCTCTGGTAAACATACAAAAAACATCAAAAAACTATGGACAATCACCATTTTTAATGGGAAAATCCGCTATAAATCACCATTTTCAATAGCAAACTGTTAGTTTACCAGAGGGTAACTCATGGATAATTGGTTATAATGTGGGTAAAACAATGCCGTAAACCACCCCATGTTTGATGGTTTATACCACCCATTTATGGTGATTTTGGTTGGGGATGGTTTATTATTGTTTTAAGCATATTAATGGTTAATATATGTTAAGATTGGTTATAACTATGATAAAACCTCTAGAGTATAGTCTATATTTTTCGGGTAATAGGTCCATAATTATAAGCGAAATACCGTATGGCTAGATAGATATACCAATCATAATCATCATAGAACCTTTAAGGAATATACTGTATCTATTCTATATCATACATGGGTTATAAACACCAGAAAAGATCCTAAAAAAGTACAGTAGGTGTCTAAGACAGTCTAGAGATGTCTGGAATCTGAGAGATTCTAAGAGTCTAAGATAGAAAAACCGTGGAAAAAATCATTCCATGATGAGTGCCACAGGGGCAACGTCTGTAGGAATGGCTGATATCCTACGCGTTGGTTTCATCATGGCGGATCGATTTCGACAGAAGGGCGGTGGACGAGGTGGGAAATGGTGGGAAGATTGACTTAAGGTGATCCAAGATTGCTTGGATGGTGGGCAGGTACCCTTTGGTAATTGAACGTAACTATGGAAAGATCCACCATGTTTAATGGGTAAATCCACTATAAATTGCCATTTTCAATATATAGCTATGTTAAATTACCAGAGGGTAGTGTGTGAATCATGATTTATTATTGATGTTTTTACTGAATAGTACCCTCCTCATCATTGTCATCGTTGTCCTCATCGTCATTGTCATCGTTATCATTATCGTCGTCATAATGATTATGACAATTGTTTACCGTACTTGAAGTATAACATCACAAACAGATACAAACGTCATTTTCATTTCTGTTCCACTCTATCATAGACCCATGAGAGCATGTTTTCCCAAGCAGGTGATGTGAAGATCATCTCAGACTCAGAGCTAAAAGCTGTCACAACCGTGATCGTCATTGACGACATGTTCGACACCTGCGGCCACTCAGCTTTCATGCATTTTCATGCTTTCCGAGTCCAGGCCGTGTAGTAGGGATCTGGACAAGAAAACATATCATGAATGTGGGTAAAACCATTACTGGTTGGTGGTTTGGAACATGAGAATGTTATGACTTTCCATATGTTGGGAATAATAATCATCCCAACTGACTAATATTTTTCAGAGGGGGTGAAACCACCAACCAGATAATAAACCACGCAGTTTGGGAATAGTTTATACCACCTATAAGAATGGTGATGACTGGGGGATGGTTTATGACATGATTTTACCCACATGATTTGGGATTGACAGAACCATTGGGCCTAGGGCTTACTGTATTATCAATGGTTATCATCATTCAGAGTGAACCAGAGCCATTTTGGGTTACACCTTAGGCATCCGTGTCGGAGAAACTTGCGATTTGGGATAAGACGGAGAAGATACCCTCTAGTTATTTACCCTTTGGTAAACATACAAAAAACTATGGAAAATCACCTTTTTATAGCTGGGTAAATCAACTATAAATGGCAATTTTCCATAGCTATGTTTGTTTTCTAGTTATTGAAAGCAATGGAAAACTGCCACTTTATAGATGATATATGATGATTTTCCTCTTAAACATTGTGATTGTCCATGGCGAACTGTTAATTTACCGGGTAAAATTTGGGACACCGTTGGCGTGTGCCAAGCTTCCAAGCATTTCACTAAGATATGGGGCTGATGGGGGGGTTGCCAATTCTTGTGTTTCAGCCACATTCGAGCTGAATTCGGACACAACCATAAGTTCCGCTTGCTTTTTCAGTCCCACCCAAAATGGGCCTCAGGAAATTTGGTCGAGGTGTGCTCCGCATTGCATTTGCTTTTGCCAGAGGCTCGTTTGTATGGAGTGGCTCCACACGGTGGCTCGGTCTGGCTCGGTCAGTGTCTGGTTCTTTGGGGTAAAGTTCCCAACGATGCCAGCGAATTCTGTGGCAGTAGACCCAGCAGTTTTTTCCCTTCTTTCCTGTGATGGCCCCAACTGGCATTTGTGTGATGGATTGAAACCACCGTAACCCAGGTAGGCATGGCTATCACATCGAAGCTAAGAACATGCCTGTTTTCAGAGCTGGTTGGCGCATGTAACATATATTAACATATCAACTAGTCTTGGCTGATGGTAGGCCATCCCCGGGGCAAAGGATGGAGGCCATCCTGAAACAACTGACTGAGGCTACTTCTCTGGAGATGCTGGAGAGAAAATCAAGTTACTCGTGGAGGCCGGGCTGGGCCAACCAAGCGGCTCAGGCCCCAAGAGGATCAAGAGGTGATAGCGACCCATGTTGTTGGCATGTTGGCATTCATCTCTAGACCCATGTACTGCTGTGGATGGTTGCGAAATCCTGCACAGTTTGATAGGTAGTTTGTTCCATTATTTATAGATATTTATAGGGTTTTAACCATCCTTTTGGTGGTGCAGGATTTCGCAACCATCAACAGTAGTGATATCCGCGTAGATCCCCATGTCATGGTTTTCTCCGCGTAAGTTGAAGACCTCGGACCTCACTTCTTCGGTATACGGCTACCTGCATGGATGGCGGATGTATAAGCAGGGCGTCTACGCTTGGATGGGTGAACCAAAAAACGCATAACAACTGGGGGCCAATTTGACTTAGTAACTGGAACATATGCTATACTATTATACATCCGAGTGTGTTATGCTCCTCCTTGATGATGTTAGTGAGAACAAGTAATTACTTGGATGTAAAATTTGAAATTAATACATCATTACACATACCCCATTAAATATTTACATCATATATTGCACAAGGTGGTGCGCCATAGTTAGCTAACTAGGTTTTGAAGTCCAATAGCTAGACTAGGGTCTATGATACATATGACATCATATAACATATATATATATACATATATACATACATACATATATATATATATATATACATACATATATATATAATGGGTCTTATCAACCATCTCAACTGGGGGTGGCGCACGGGGCACCACGGTCTTCCCACATTGGGCCAGGACTGTAAGCTGCAGTGGCTGGCGGTGACCAACAGCGTGGACCAGACCGCTGCGCTGCGGCGTTTCTGCTCGCTGGATCCGCAACTGGAGCGTCGGATCAGAGTCATTGAGATCTCCAAGCTGCTGGCAGGTGGAAAGCCTGAGGGCTTTCGCCTGAGATTTATGATGATTGATCTGGGTAAATTATAACGACCTCACTGCGACCGAGCCCTGGTAATCATGGTTAGTAAGGGGAATCATCCACAAATGGCCTTAATTCAGGTTAGTGAATTATTATAATTTACCCAGATTTATGATGATTGATGGTGTTTGGTGGGGACGAAGCCATTGCTGGATTTTTGTTGGTTGGATAATTCTGGTGGATGTTTTTTTTTTTTGAGAGTGAGTTTTGTTTTTGTTGGGATATGCATTAGGTGATTGTTTGGGGCCCATGCAATGGTGGTTGCTCGGGATAGTCATTGGATTTTGCCATCCCCCAATTGACAGGATATTGATCCGGAAATTAGCTGACTGTTTGATACTGCAAAGGCACCTTTATAGATGAACCTGATCTTACGTTTGGATGGGTCTGGCTTGACTAGAGGAATGCTTAATACAAGTATACTGTGAATGTATAGTATGTTTTGTTACACCAGAGATGTGAACATATGAAATATGTGCATTGCATATAACCAGCGTAAAGAAACATGTTTTTTCAACAGCAGGTCGGCCCAACCTCATTTTCTCTGCGGGAATTTCATCGGCTTCGCGGATGGTTAAGTATATCCTCATGTTCACTTAGCACCCTGCAGGTGCTATCGCAAGACTTCATTTGGGCGCTCCAGCTACTGGGTACCATCTTAGACCACGCCAGGGATGTTTTCACCGTTTTCACCAAGCCAGGGATGCCAGCACCATCCAGCACCGCACCTAGGTGAATGTCGCGAAGTTCAAATCTCTTGGACCGAATGATCCAGATCCTGTCCCTTGGGATCCCTTGGGTGACTGGCCCTGTACCGATGGTTGGAGAAATTCTGATGTTTTTGGAAGCCATTTTCACTACCTGGGATGCTAGATGGCCCGGGCCAACCCAAGACTCAAAGTCTACTTCAGAAGTATACATTTCATGTGCCCAGCGACTATTTACGTAGATATTTCCATAGATTCCATCCACCTACTTCTGTCTGATTTTGGAAACAATTCCTGCTTTCCCCCTACAACATGTACACAGAGGAATGCTGTTATCATGTCTATTCCTCTTCTTTTCTACTTACCCTCTGGTGAACTAACATAGCCATGGAAAATCACCATTTTTAATAGGTAAACCATCTATAAATGGACCATTTTCCATGGCTATGTTAAATAACCAGATGGTATTTCATGAACATCGACAGCTCCGATGATCCATCCCAGCTTTGTACGCTTGGACGCCGCATGGTCCAAATTCTCCTGGCTGTTCAAATCCCTGAATCTTTGGTGAAGTTTCCCATGATCAAACGTGGCAAAGGAACATCTCCCATGTTTTTCTTCCGTATTATGGCCAGTATTAACATCTATTAAGAAGATATAAGATATATGAACACCATTAATTAAGATATAAGATGTAGAAATATTAACATTATGGCCAATATCTATCAATATCTTATATTGAACCATTAAGATCTGCAAAAAAAGTCGCTACACCTCCGCCCCAGGTCCTTACGGACGCCTCGCAGCAGAACGCCGCGCCTTTGGAGGCCGCCTCGCCCCCCAACAAGCCCAGCCCGCCACCGCCGGGGCCAGGGCCGGGGCTCCTGCCCCTGGGGCCCTCGAAGCGCCGTGGCCCCGCGGCGGAGCTGAGGAAACGCGTCTCCTCCGCGTGAGCGACGGAAAAAAGCACGAAGGGCTGGCGGTGCTGGGAGCATAGCAAAGCTACCATGGTGATAGAGCAAATTCTGACTACAATGAGTGGTACATGTTTTTGTCTGTCTTTTTTTTGGGGGGATAAGTACAAGTATAGTTGCCATGAAGTTCAATGTAGGAAATGATGGTTCAAACATGTTCCCTCCAACCCGGACGTTGCTCCACACCTCAAGAGAATCATCATCATCATCATCATCATCATCATCATCATCATCATCATCATCATCTTTCTGGCCACCCCCTCTGACTACTACGTTGACAGGGATCATAACATCAACTTATCTTCATAATGGGATCAAAATTTGCCACCCCCTCTGACTTATATGTTGATGATAATAAGAACATGAACTTATCTTGTTGAGGGATCAAAATCCACCACCCCCTCTGACTACTACGTTGACAGGGATCATAACATCAACTTATCTTCAT
>Ga0126342_10017606_pt1 | contig 12341 bp, 17 predicted proteins | sample Cyp1metagenome_FD_92528 | JGI IMG/M metagenome (GOLD analysis project Ga0126342, IMG submission 92528) | Coral microbial communities from Lord Howe Island, Old Settlement Bay, Australia - Cyphastrea 1 metagenome | ecosystem: Host-associated > Invertebrates > Cnidaria > Coral ... | reverse complement strand
TGGCTGTATTTATATATATGTTTATATAATGAACTTTGAATAATATGTGATATTTGGGTATCGCTAATGTGGATATTAGAGAAATATGATGACATAACCTTGATAAGGGGTATCGCTAATTTGGGAAGGTCCCATCGCTTACCTCGTGTTTTTAACAATTTCCATTCAATTTCCATAAGCCAATGTCCGTCGAATACATATTTAGTATTGCCGGGGTTTTTACGGTTGCCCTGTGTATATATATATAATATATATATATATGTGTGTGTGCATTATATGTATTACATGTACTATATGTACTGCTTATATTTTACTATTTGTATAATAATATATATATATGTAACATATGCATAACATGTCTCATATATACAATATATGCTATATGTATCATATTTATCATACGTATCATATGAAATTACATGAATGAACTGAATTAAAATGAATTAACATGATAAAAATATAAATATGGTATTTCCATTTCTTCGTTGTATCATCTTGCCATGCTTACTACTCTTTGCTGGCCATATCCAACGACCCGCTGTCCCCGCGATGCTTTGACAAGGAACCACCCAAGGCACACTGTTCAGGAGTCAGCCTAGGGCGGACCAGGGGCTCCCCAAATTGCACCAAAGGATAGAACTGTCACCATCAAAACCATCGGGATGAACTTTTTTTTGGGGGGGGACCCCTTTGCTACGTAAACTTTATACTTTTGGAGGCTTTCGGATAGCTGAGCTTTTCATGTATGGAACCATTGCGGCAGGCAGTCATAACACGTCACGTTCAAAGCGTGCCAAGACCCAGCCCTTCAACAGCCCGTGAAACATCAGTTCTAGCCACGAAGTTGCCTTAGCACACGCTTGAACATACATTTTTTCTATTGATTCTGAACACCAAGCGAGAAGGGTCATCTAGGTATGGCCACACCCAGAAGTTGCTACATCTTCCTTGTTCCTGCTGGTGCTGGCATATTTACCCGCTAAACCAGAGGTAAAAATGGATGTAAAATCATTTGCATGGCTGATCTGGGTTGTGTTTCCGCTCTTCCCCTTGCAGGCGCCATGTGGACCCTTCGATCACAGTGTTCACGACCATCCCGGCCATGGCCCCATCACATGTTGATCGATGCTTAAACATGGTCGTACTTAATACTGCTCAATATATTCAAATATTGAGTAATATATAATGGTTAATAATTGCCAATAAACCATGATAATAAATGATAATAAACACCCATAATCTCCAAGTTGGGTTGGTGCGACCTTGTGGTGTCCAAAACCTTGCTATCTTCCAGCCAAGCTGCTTAGCAAAATCCACCTCAGCAGGATGTTCCAGCCCCACAGGCTGCCTTCACTTCTGCCTCGTCCAGGCGTTCAATCAGCCTGGGGCACCCAAAGGATCCCAATGCCCAATGCCCGAGAAGTTGTCGGAAACTCTCAATCTTGTTGGGTCAGAATAATGGAATGGGGCCCAATGATGGCCCAATGGGGTCAAATTTTGGCTGGTCGAGACCAGCCAAACCCGAAGAAATCTGCGAAATTGATTCTGAGTAGATCATCCAAGACTCCAAGACCCAAGATAGAGAGCCAAAATGATCACTCATTGAAACAACCCAACAAACAAAGAACGAAGCCATGAAATGTTAATGAGCTCTCAATGACTTGCACCACCGGACAGTTAGAGGGTCTGAATGGAAAGATAAGCCTTTGCTTCGGGATTGGAATGGGGCCTGCTATTATGACCCCTGCTTTCACAAAAAGATCGCTCCTCACACATGGACAATGATGGCCTTCAAACTCGGACAACCCCGCCTTTGTACCTTTGCCCTAAAATTTGGCAAAGTTTCCAACCAGTTTCATCCCTGAATCCACTCTGGAATCCCATTTCATCAAAAATTGCATTGGTCAAATTTAGAGTTGGAAAAAGTTATTCGACTCATCGACCATTTTGTGTATGTCAAGTACCATTTCTGTATTGACCGTTCCTCTGACCATAGAAAAAACTTAGGACGTAAGCGTTTGTTCCCCAAAGTCTGCCAGTAAAAAGTTGCAAGTGACCTTCCAGTCATTGGGCGATGACCCTCATTCTGGAGACAGGAAAATCTTCCCTACAATCAATGGGAATTTCAGGATCCTAAAATGGAGGTACGTTAGTACCATATTTTCAGGCCATATTTTGCTGGGATATTCCCTGAAATTTAGGCCTGAAATATAGGCCTTATTTAATCCTTATTTATGGTAGGTACCTCCAATCAATCGGATCCTGAAAATCCCATTGATACAATGTGAGGCCCCCCAGTTGTGTTGATGTTTAAACCCATTGAATGTGAGGCCTCTCCTGTAAACCCAAATGTTCACCAAGTTCTGTGCGTCAGCTATCAGGGGGCCCTCACCTTGTGACAATGGCCCATTTATAGATACTTCACCGATGAAAAAAACTGTGATTTTCCATAGCTATCTTAAATTACTGGGTATAAACCCAATGAATACTATAGTTACAAAATGTAACTAAGCATCATAAACCATTAAGGAAATTGGAGTTTTTTTCACCCACCAACTTATGTTCAATCATTGAAAAACGCTATCCCATGAAATCCCCATGGCTTGCTGGTTGAATCCACCATTTTCCACCGGGGGCCTCACCGTTACCGTCATGGCCCAACGTTCGATGTCCGGGAAACTCCTCCACCTGTTTGTCCATCTCTTCAGGCGATTTCACCGCCTGCAAGTGGCTTCCGAATGAGCTGCTCCGGTGTACATCAAAAAAACGTAGGGGATATCATGATATACATATGTATATATATATATATATATGTGTGTGTGTATATGCATGCATGCATGTATATATATATATATATATATTTGTATGTGTATTTCTATATATATATGTATATATGTGTAATTATATGTGTATATATATATATTTGTATGTGCCAAATATGTATTGGATTCATATGATTTCAAATGTATATGGGTTGGATAGAGTAACGATAGTCGTTGCGACTAGTGTGTTTGGACACTGTATCAAAACCATTCAAGACCTATATCCTACGTATAACATGACAGGATATGAACAGGGGATAACAACACTGGCATTAACATCCATCTAATGCAACAACATGTTGGCGTGAACAGCAGACCATACCGGTGCTTTGATCCATACCGCATATAAATCAGTATAAATCACGACTATCGAGGCTCCTTATGAGAATGCATTTGGGTGATCTTGGATCACCACTCCTTTGATGACAGAAACTTGAATTGAGGACCCTTATTTCAGGGCAGGATTCCGGATTCCGGATTCCGGCAAAGCAAGGGGCAAGCTCTCGTATGCCAGGCTGGGAGACAACCTTCGAACCAAGAAAGCCATGCGTCAAAATCGTCTGTATTGGGTGATGTCACTTGGAATAGGCATGTGCTCACAGAAATGTCCAGTTGTTTATGCACAAGTGGGACATGTACCCATGTCTCGCCCGGGCTCAGCTAGCCTGCCAGTGCAGGACAATGAACTTATCCTCAGCGGACTGAGCGAGGCTTTAATAATCATGCTTGCAGCCCCAGTTCTGGGAAAGGTACCACTCAGTACTAAGCTTCAAACCCGGCCTATTATTAAAGCTAATTGGTTATTGTTTGGGGAAATTTATTGTGATAGCAAATGTATCCACTCGAGTTTCCCATAGTTTCCCCTCAACAAATTCAACTAGACAGGGCAGGTTTTAGAATTCCAGATGAGTTCCCAATGATCCAAACAGGGGATGGGAATGGTCACAGGAGAACATCAGGGAGTCTCAACCTGAGCCCCTTTCATGGGGAGCTACAGAATCCATAGCTATTGAAGCCATGACCCATAGAAATCGTTGATTTACCCAGCTATAAAATGGTGACTTTTCCGTAGTTATGTTAGTTTACTTAGTTCTATATATACCAACAAGCTATGGTGATATGAAATGATATATGATATGCATATATGTATATATAGTTGTTATATATATATGTGTGTGTGTTATTTTCCATGCGTTCAAACAAATAAAGTTGGCTACACAACATACAGTACCTGAAGTCTGCGCACGGCGTGAAATTTCAAGCAAGGTCCCCCAAGAGATGGCGTTCAGTACCTCCATCTCTTGGGATACTTTATTCACTGCACCTTTCTTTGGGCTATATAGCTATATATATACATATATACATGTATTGTGTGTGTGTGATATATATGTATCTATATACATATACATAAATAAACAATAATCACACACACATGTGTGTATATATATAATATATAGAGATCTGTGTGTCACATTATTTTTTACCAGATTGAAATCTCCATCTCCCCAGTTATTCGGCCAAGCTTCCCGGAGCCAATCCTCCAAAAATTCATCGCTAAGGTCGTCTGCATCCAGTAGGACGAGGATGTCGAAATCTTCCGGGTCCAAGTCCTGGCGGAGTCATGGAATTTCGCCTAAAATATGAGGGAATAGGTCGATAACCAACATGTTCATCTTTGGGTTTATGGATGTTGATGCTAGATTTTTGACGTGAAGTAGATATATGATGATGTATGTAGATATAACAATGATATAACATGACATAAACGAGATCTCGAACTAGTTCATGAGTTCTAAACGCAACAAACACTGGGGAGCACCACCTTGTAACTTCTCCGGATGATACCGGCGGGCAAAATAGCTGGTACAATAGCATACAATAGCTACGGATGCAGACCCAGATGCAACGCCCAAAAAAGGTCGAATTGGGTGAAATCCGATTCTAAAACAGTGCTCTGGAAATTGTATCTATTTTCGGGGCAAGGCGATAGGCAAGGCTATCCCCAATGTTGATTTTAGCGCGAAGGTGGACGTGGCCAATCAATAAAAGACCGAGATCAGCCCCCAAGGGGGCCCCGTTGATCAAAACATCTTGCCCTAGGTGAAACATTGATGTGAAAAATTGATAAACATGGATGAACATGGCCCATTTCTGGTTGATTAGCTTCAGAAAATGGAGATTTTCCACATCTACATTAGTTTACAGGAGGGTAACTGTTTAGTACCCATGCCTCTAGGTCCACCACAGAGATCTCATCGCTGTCATCTGCGGTCTGCTGTTGGTGGGTTGGTTTGGCCGTGTATCACCGTGGGAAAACGTAGTGATTAACATTGGTTAATTAATGGGAAGAATAATGGATTAACAACATGGTTAATAATGGGATAATAAAACAATGGTTAATAATGGGATAATAAAAGAATCATTGGATAATAACAGGATAATAATTGGGTACCCTCTGTTAATCAAATACGGCTTGCTGGAAACTTCCCATTTAGTAATTTATGATTTTTCCCAGCTAGAAACCTCCATTTTTTGATGGGATGTCTCAGCTAGCCATGCTTGATTGCCGAAAGGTAACGTTGCTCATATGCGGTTATCGGTTAGTCACTAAATCACTCGATTGTTTTGAGGTGTGTAAGGGAAAATTCACAGGGTCGTCATTGTTCATCCAAGCCTGGGATGTATGACAAGGGAAAGGTGAGAGGACACGTAAAGATTTGTGAGATTTTGTGAGGCTAAATATACGCATGGAACATCAAAGACTATAGAACATCGTAGGACCCCTGTTTTGAATCTGGAAAAAACTTCCGAAAAACCATCGATATTCCTCTCAAATCCCGCCATATCCCGTCCCAGCCACGCCGAAACCTGTCGTACGCCACCCTTTTTTTCTCGCGTCAGAAGTCCCAGCAGCTGCCCAGTAGACACAGGGTCCAGGACTTTGGGCGGCGTGGATGGAGGTAAAAATCGTCCAATTGGCACAGCAACTGCTCCAGGGAGCCCTGCAGCAGTTGTAGGCAGATGCTGATGGCTAGTACTGCCAAAGCTGCGTGCAAGCGCCTGGAGGGGGAGCAAAATGGATTTAGGATTCATCATGATGGTGTTAAAAGGATTGCCGGGTTTCTGGTAGGAGTTTCTCGTGCAGCGATTGCTTACATCACCAGTCTTATTCATTGGTACGGTCCTGATTTGAAAAAGCGGATTGGGAAAAAATAAGGGAATCCCAGAATCCCAGGGACACAAACATAAGCTGCATTATCCACCATTCCCTACATCGGAAAAATACTGGGGATTTCACTTTCATCAGGCTGGACATGGACTGAATGGACATCCCACCTGAGGATACACCAGTCAGAACGCAATGTAAGGATCAGCATCTCCCAGAAACTCAAAACCAAGATGCAACAAGGGACCAGGCCACCCTGGAGCATGGCAACTGTTCCAGCCATGCAAAGGATGAGGATCAAAGGAGGTAAGATGTTGATGCCAGAGCTTCCCAACCTGAGGTTTGCTCCGAAATGATTGGATCCAACATGATCCAGCAAAACGTTGCCACATCTTTGGTGCCATATTCTTGACTGTTTGGTGGTGTCACCCCTCTCTGGATCATCTTCCAATGTTCCGGTGTGGAAACATCAAAACGCATTAAAACACATCAAAACGCACTAAGCAGCTGACCGAAACCCCAGATTCCACTATATTCCACTCACAACTGGGTTAAACCACCACCGCTTACATCCAGGTGAACCTTGGTGAACCACCCTGAAACTCCAAAAAGCCAGTTCCCCAGGTCTGGTGGATGTCCCGTGGATCGAAATCAATAGAAATCACTAAGCAGTTGCAGGCGGCAGCAAAACGGCTCCACGCAGCGCTAGGATCAACAGTAAGGGCTCCGTGGCATGTGGCGTGTAGAGCAGGATCCGCCAGGGCCATACGTGGGCACCCAAGCACTGACCATACCTGGAGGATATATCTGGACACCATGGAAACAAAAGAGAAATCTAAGGGAAATCTGAGGAATGTACCAAAGTTGAATAGAATTGCGAAGAATACGACATTCCATTAAATTGAGCGATGATCTAAATTTTAGAGCTTTAGTGAATCATGTGCCAAAGTTGAGGAGAACAGAGCCCTCCGGGATATATTAAATACATAAAGTTGATATATATATATATAAATCCATTATCTTTGGCCCAGATTCTCCCAGCTCAAGAAATCTCTGGGATTCGCTGGAAGCATCATCGACTTTCCTGCAAAGGTATCATTCCGGAGAGGAAGCAGTGCCTCACGTGGGAAGGTAAAGTCCTAGGCCGACAGATTGGATTCATTTTTTGCCCCCTAAAAAAGCCAGATTTACTGTACGCAACGCTTGGGATCAAAACTACCCCAAAAATCCTGGGAGAACATGAAATTTAACCATTGGCTCGCTATTCGAACAAGAAATAGTGAGAACACATCGTCATACACATCAAAATCTTCAAGCAAGATCAAAACATATTAAAACCTCCAAATCCAGGACCAAAGTCTGCGTGGTCATTCCTGCGCTCCCACCATGTGACCTCCTTGTATCGTGGATCCTTCTGCCAGGGACGCAGCTCTTCGACCACGCCGTAGGCGAAAATGTCGATGCAAACGCCAGTTCTCTTGTCGGCCACGCGGCCCACCATGCGTTGATTGTCACCTGCACAGTCCTCCGGTTGAGTGCCACCCCCGGGCCCAAATGGGAACATCAAAATTTACGCTGGCAGCGCTCAAAATTGTGGGAGCTGCGTCAGCTAGGATCTTTGCTCTGTTTTGTCCAAAGCCCTACGTTCGGACATCTATGTTGGCAATACTTGTGACTCATGACGGAATAGATCGCCGAAAAATCACATGGAACCCCAACAAAAACATCCGGTTGGAACATGCCTTGCCCATTGAAATACAGCCATTTGATGGGTTCCAGGTTTTAACTTGGATAGCGTTCTGAACAGCTTTTCTTGAAAGAAATTGCACAGGGATGCCAACAGTTCAAATCTTCATCCACGAGTTCGATCCCAGAATTGTTCAGCCTCCTGAGGCTACAATAGTCCTGGGCAAATTATGGTGCAATTCCATGCAATTCCTAGGTCCTAAATGAGACATACCCTTGGTAAGTTCTCGAACCTATAGACAGTTAGCATTTAAGTGATAGGTAAATCATCGAACCAGATGGGCCATGTTCAATGGCTATTATTTATAATTAACAACCAAAGGATAACTTCACCTTTAGAGGGACAATCTATCCCTTCAGTCCATGATTTTTGGTATAGTCGACCAGTCCTCTTCGCAGCGACACGCAAATTTCAGCACCTCAAAGTTGGGCCCCAAGATGCTTTGCAATTTTGCCTTGGTCGCGCCTGACCTTAGCAACAGTGAAAACTCTTGGGGGAACTTTGCCATGGAATTTGGTCGATTTTTTACCTGCCAAGTACTTTAAGCTGGGACAAATCAGCTTGCGACAAATCAGCTTGCTATGCGGTTTTTTCCATGATGGAAAGTTGGAAAGAACCACAAAATGCACGAAAACTACATAGTTCATTCAGGACACACATGTTTCCAGGATAAATTATCTGGTTATTTAACATAGCCATGGTTTTTCGATGGCCCATAGAAATAGATGGTTTACCGTTCTTAATAGCATGGTGGATCTTTCCATGGCGAACTGTTCAACTCGATGAGTTTCCCTCATGTAAAACCTCCACATTTAGTGGGCGGGAAAAGAAAACATGTTTTTTTTGGGACAGAAGACAGTCTTCAGACCCCCCAAGTCCCCATCAATTCCATCTAAATATCCTAAATCGATTCCCAAAGTAGATCAAAGTCGTGGATTTCCGGAGCCAACCACATATCGCCTCCAGCCGTCGAACTCAATCGCCAGGTGGCCTTAAGCACTCCTCCAGCAAAATCCCCAAGTCTCCATCCGAATCCCAGGGCAGTTGCGATTTCTCATGTCGCAACCAGCCGATCAGACCCGCGGATTCTAAGAAGCCTTGGATGCCAACCTGGGTCGTCACGTGGAACCGGGTGCGTCCGAGGATTTCACGACTGGGAAATAGTGAAAGCGTAGAAAGAGCGAAACAAATCCAAACACACCTGGGACCGAATTCGAATATGTTTGGGCTAGGATATTTCAGGTGCTCGTCAAAAATGAATATTCTTGCTTGGATATTGGATTCAGATACGTGTCAAATGCAATCTAAATGGAAACAACTCTAATCTACCAAACTATATATGTTTGCTCAAAAAACAGAATGTCACCCACAAAAAGGGCATGTTAAAACCTAGTTACAGGCACAGGTTTTCAAAAATAGATTTCAGCAACTCGCATGGTGTGCAGGTGTCTTGGGATGTTCAGGGCTGCTACCGAGGTAGCCCATGCTTGCATTTTCCATCCTTTTCCCGGCTTAAACCACTTGGAGGTCATTTTGCACTGCACTATTTTAGATTCGGATTTTGCCAGATTTGATCTTTTTGGAGGGTTGCCTCTTTGACATGTATCTATAAGAATTCACTCACCTGAAAATGGCTATTTCCAAGGCCAGTAAAGGGGATGATTCCCCTACTAATTCATCATCGTTCCACTGACGTCGCCGTGAGGTTGTTATAATTTCACGAGCTCCTGGGATTTGGGGATTTTTAGGTGCAGTGTACGCGCACAAGGTTCTTATCTATATGTACATATATATATATATCAAATAACCTTCATCAACCATATTTTTTACCATAGAGTTTATCACTCATCACTATTGATCACCATAAAAACGATTGTTCGCTATATATATAATATATATCTATCTATCTATCTATCTATCTATCTAATGGATATTAATTGCATATTCTGAGTATTCCCATGCCATCCCATAAACTGTTTCCCATATCCCCATTATATTTCCATATAACCACTATATTCCCATTATTATTATACCAGGTATAGAACAATGATATTCCCAGTATATAGATGTATATAGCCATTCTAATTATTCCCAAAGGATCCATGTATGGAATATTTACCTACATTGGGATTATTTTAAATTACTTTAGGGGTCAATGTAGGTAAATATTCCATACATGGATCCTCTGGGCATTGTAATCCCATTATATCAGCATCATATTCTTGAAATTCCCATGGCCCATGAGCCATTGGCCTCTTGCAGTGCCCAGGCAGTCAGATGCGTTGCCTCCGTGAGCGCCTCCAGACGCTCCCGCTGCCGCATGGAGGGCTTCCAATAGGCAACAGCGAAGTGCTCCTCGAGCAACGTTTCACACGACATTTTGCAAAGGCATGGCGGTTTCATGGGGAAGTGGCGCTATGGATTCAAATGGATTTAATGTATGCGTTTATGGATTCGAAACCAATCCATGACCATGACTGTTTAAGTTTAATAGGGATTTGTGGGAAGAATTGGGAAGATGATGACAATAATGGAGTAGAATGGAGGATCTATGGCAATCATGGGGCCAAAAAAGGGACAGTTTTATTCCAACCTGGCCCCAAAAACAGGGGGTGTCGCCACCTTGAATCCAACGGGAAAGCCATGAGGGGTTCACATGTGCCTTTTCTGAGTGCCCACATGTGCATCATGGCAGACTTTGTAACTTCATCAGAAGCCGGGGATTTATGTTTCTAGCCTGTAGGCATACATGTGTGATGAGATATTATGAGTCAGATCTGATGTGTCCAATCCCGTGTTTTTATTGGGTTTGGTCGTTTTGCGGTGGCTGTTGTCTTGGGTGGATGAGTAGTACCAGCAAAAATGAACAGTGGAAAACATGTGAAAACAATCCGCCTCAGTGTTGAAGAGCGGATGGAGCACACTCGACTCCAGCAGTTCGCGCTCACTGTGCACCAGACCCTTTGTTCCAAGGTACACCGCGGTCAGAAAGAGACAACTACACAGCAGCAGCAGGTAGGAGCATAACATCCTGGTTCACTGGTTTCATGGACCACAACCTCTTTTTTGAGGTGAAGATGATCCCATTCAATCGGAAACAGCATCTTTGAACACCAACAAAATCCTCTCATGTTTCAAAACCTTTACTATTAAAGATCAAATCAGACAACCGGAATGTCAACAACACATAACAAAAGCATACTTGAAACCTCAGCGTCATTGGCCATGACACCTCCTGTGGCCCTTTCCCTTTCTCCGGCATTTCGAAACTGACGCCGCACGCCCAAAAAGAAGGCAGCTGGGTCGCTTGAGCCAACCATTCTGCGACCTTCCCCTGGGAGCAAAATACCCGTTGTCGCCGTTGTCTTCCATTTTCCACTGGTTGGTGGTTGACCTACCCCTCTGAAAATATTAGTCGATGGGAAGGATTATCCCATATGGAAAATAAAAAATGTTCCAAACCACCAACCAGTCCAATGTTTCACTACCTGATGTACGGTGTGTGTGTGTGTGTTCCATGCTCCATTTGGGGGTGTAAAGGTTGGCCCTGTTGAACTACCAACCGATGCATCACCTGCATCATTCCAGACACAGAGGACACAACCAAAAGCCCCAGCCCGAGGGTAATATGACCCCCTAGCCTTTTTATTTGCTAATTCAATTGCTTTTTTGGGATTAGTTTGAGGGTTTTGGTAGGTGATATAAATCTTACCTTTGAAAATCCTGATGCCGAAATGCCAATTTTGTCCGTTAAACCACAGCCAAATGTAACTATATAATTACATGGTTGCAACCTACTTTAATAGGCTTTAATTTGCGATCAACCCCAGTTTTTGATTTTGGGGTCTGCACAATGGTTTCTTAACTGCTTCCCATATCTAGGATGGATTAAAACATGTTGAAACTCCATGTCAACCTACTGTATGTTGGATAAACCCGTTTTGACGAAAATATAGCACCCCTAAAAGCCAATGGGTGATCATCACCTCTATTGAAAACACCACAAGTTCGGAATTAAATCCACGATTGTCAGACCCACCCAAATAAATCCCATGTTGTGCTGGTTATTGTATCATTCCATTGCATGACTGGTTAATAAGGATGTCCTGTTCATGGGTGATCACAATCCCCAACATAGTGCATCGTATAACCCCCTGCAATCACCAACCAACAGGGGTTTAGCAACCACTCAGTTGTCCTTTGCTGATTGATAGTTGTATTCTCTTCTCACTCTTCAGATTTTGAGCAGTAGCATGCAGGCGTCATTGTACGTACAGTAATTCAGTAACCACAGTACAACTCATGGGAGCCCCACAAAACAATGGCATGGTTGGTAAGGAAAAAAATCCAGTCTTCCGAGTGTGTCAAATTGAGTTGGTTTTGAATCCTGATGTCCCATATCCCTATTGTATTCCCAATATACTCCCCATGATATTTCCCCCTTTTGATTTAAAGAAGTGGTGGTAAAATCCATGTGGGCAACTAATGTTGTCTGACCAATAGTGATATCTTGTCAATAGTAGAAACTTTTTTCCGCAACTCCAGTTTTATCTCCAATACTAAAAGTCAATTAGCTCCATTTACTTTTAGTATTGCCAAAAGAGTC
>Ga0126342_10017605_pt1 | contig 12342 bp, 15 predicted proteins | sample Cyp1metagenome_FD_92528 | JGI IMG/M metagenome (GOLD analysis project Ga0126342, IMG submission 92528) | Coral microbial communities from Lord Howe Island, Old Settlement Bay, Australia - Cyphastrea 1 metagenome | ecosystem: Host-associated > Invertebrates > Cnidaria > Coral ... | reverse complement strand
TGTTCACTTGACGAAGGCTGTCCTCCACAGGCCGCTGTTTCAGAAGGCTGTTTCATGTCACAATGCCTCAACATAGCGTGACCATGTTTCAAGAGCAGTTTGGTACAGTTGGTAGATGTTGGTAAGTCCTTCAATAAACCTTGAATAGTCCTTGAATCATTGAAAGTGCCCGGAAAATCCAACCAAATGCAGGTGACATGCAGGATGTCAATCTACTTCTAGTTTTATGCCCAGGCCTGTCAGCAAAGCTTGAACGCTTGAGGAGAATGGGCAGTCGAAGCCTTCACGACATGGAATGCACTCCAAAGGTTTAGTGGTGACATTTGCGGCAACGGTGGCGACGTTGATGGACCCAGCCTTGCAGCCACAATCCAAAATTGAGTTGGACCCCAACAAGAGCGTTGTGGCACCAGCCGGGCAAAGCTTGCAGTCACGTTGACCCTCTTCATCTTGGTACTGGCCAACTGGACAACGGTTGCACGCCAGACTCCCGGTCTCATTCTGGTAGCTGCCAGTTGGACATGGAGAGCATGACACCGATGCTCCAGAAACTTGGAAGGATCCACTGGGACATTCTTGGCAAATGTATGTGATTCCTTCCAAGGAAATCAGAGCTTTTCAGCACCTTCTCAAAAGCAACTCTGGTGTAAAGTTGACAAATCAAATGGTCACTTGAAATTCCAGGAACATTATGGAACATTCTCAAAAACATCCCATGAATCAGATGTTTTTCATGCTGTTTTTGAAGCCGCTGCCGATGCTTCCCTGACCTTGTGCATCCAGCAGCTGAGAGGAGAGGAAGCCTGCGAATGCCACCGACTTTCGCGGTATCGTACTACATTGGATCCTACATGGATCTACATGGACGACATGATGCTATCATGATAATCACATGATAGGATATGACAGATATGATAGGATACAACTGCAATCCAGCCGCATTCACTACACAACCCGACACCAAGCTCGGTACGACAAACAGAAGTGAAATGCTTTGGTACAAGTATCTGAAACAAGCAAAACAAACATCACAGTTAGGGATAAAATGATTAAGAACCTTGGTGCAAATACCCCCATTCCTAGGTGCATCCAAGGTGTAAGTGGTGAGTTTCTCATCATGGGGTTTTTCACCACATTTCCCATCATTTCCCCATTTCATGGGAAGTTGGGGGTGAAACCTTGCCGGACGACTCGGCCTGAAGGACAAGCCCTACAGGTGATTTTGACCCCCTCACGAGTCTGCAAAAATTTCTCGTCCTTCTCCTGGGTGAAAGTCGAGTCGCTTAAGAAGTCGAGTCTCACTAGGCACCCAATGGCTGATGGTTCGAAACTTTGAGACATTCTGAAATGATTTGGTGGGGTACGGTGAGTATGCATCGAAATATATCAAAATGACAGAGTGTGGACGGAAGTCGCTTGAAAGAAGGCCTGGAATAATCAGGCCCATAGTCAGGCCCATAGACAGGGGGATTACAGGGACACAGAAATTGTATGAATATACTGTATGCGTGATCGAAATCCGATATTTCCAGTGTTCTTTTGTTTACGACCTGACCTTCGACACCAACATACAACTCCGATCAGGTTTCATCGGATCCCAAAAAGGCCTCCTCCTGCTTACTTCCCAAACAGGTCTGTGAAAACTCAAAGCAGCATGCATCGAAAATTGAAAGTCCCTGGAGATAGCTTTGGCAAGGCACGCTGTACATCCCGAATTGGGAGAAACATTTTCCTCTTTCTGGAAGCCAGGTTTTCCGTTTCTGTTCATTTGACTGGAGCCAGCGGCACGCCACATCAAAGTCAACATCAGTGGTGTCCAATTGGTCCAACATCATGTCATCAATTGCTTTGGGGCTGAGCTGGAATCCTTGGAAACGAAAGTTTGCCAGTGTTCGAAAAGTCTCCTGTGACTTCCCCACTAACCTCATGAGTTTCCAAGTTCAAACCTCCAGTATGGCTACAAATGAACATAAATGAACCACATGATCCTACCAGCCCCCACCTAAACATTCACCTTCCAAAGGAAAAAAATGTCATGAAGTCTTGGCAAAATTCTGGTGAGAAACTCCTCCACTTCTGGGGCCAAGAGGCTTAAATCCCAACTCACGAGCTTGTCCACAGAAATATCTCGACTGGCGGAACGTACATCACCCCTGGCCCATGCCTCTTTATCGTACTCGGGAAAGATTATCTTTCCTGGCTTCAACCTCTCAAGGGGCCCCAAAAAAACACACCGGCATCGACCCCAAACATTTTGTTCAACTACGTTTTTACCCCTTCTTCCACCTGTGCCTGCCGTCAATAATAGCTTCTATCAAACAAATTTGCTTCTCTCGGGTGCACAGGTATCAGTTGCTGCAGATTCCGAATCTTCCATTTGCTTTGGAGTTGCTGGATTGTGGACATAGTGGGTTCATTGTAATTTCAGCAATTTGGAGCTGGAACGCGTCGTTTGTGCAGTATCGAAAGAGCGCCATTGCGAAGCTGGAACCTCATTTGCATGGTCTTTACAAGATTTTCTAAGGCTAAGACCTGCTACTTGAAGTGTAGTTTTCAAACTCTGAATGGTTGTTATCGTAGTTGTTGCTGATACTGTTGCCCGCGCTTGCTGGTGATGTCCTCATTGCTATGGCCGTTTCTGCTGTTGTTGCCCATGCCGTCACTATTGATCTCGTTTGCTTATGGTAGTCCACAGAATCTTTGCATGTTGCATTTGGTCTCGTTTTGTATTGTGGATATTGCGGAACCTGATTAGTACGCGGTTCAGACTTCGCTTGAAGGGGATTGAGAGTGCATAGCACCCCAGAAAACACATGGAATTCCTCTGCAATCTGTGCGGCTCTTGTCATTGTCTTGCCCTTCTGTGAATACTGATCATGGGATTGGTCTTGTTGGTGTTGTTCTTCGTGTCCTTTTTCTTCTGCTTCTTCGTCTCAACTGTCTTTCTTCTGATTTGTCTTCTTGTTGTCTAGTGGTTCCTGCTCTTCTGCTTACTCTCATTGTAGATGTCGCATGTCCTGATGTTGCTATTGTCGTTAGTGGTAGTCACTTTTGGGCTGAAGGGCTACGCAAGATGCAAAAGGCAAAGAAGCAGAACAGTAATTCACCAGTACAATCAAAACAGCGGAGAAGCAGAGAAGCAGAAGCGCAAAAAACAGAGGAATTAAGAAACCGAAAAACAGAAGCAAAACAACAGCCAAAGTATCAACAAAAAGGACTAATAAACGAAAAAAGAACAAAAACATTGCTCTCCTCAAATAGGTTGGACCCGCTTACCGAGACTTTCTAGGCCACGAAGACAAGACTGTATCAACATTTATCAACGTTTCAACTGAGGCCAGAACACGAAAGTGATAAGCAAATGAAAGAAGGTGTGATGTTGAGTTTCTGGGCCATGAAGTCCATTAACATCTCAGAAAGCCAGGTGGAAACCTAGCAACAGCGTGATTTTCAAGCAGCATTTTACGGGCCTGAGGAAAGTAGGATCAGGAACCCACCAGTACAGCATGAAATTGAAGTCCGTTGGCAGATTGGCATAAGCCTGGAAAGTACTGGCAACAGCCGTTGCCACAGGCATGTTGTAGATGGTTGCCTTGATCAGCGTCTCCCCAATTCCCCATCCAGTGCCACCAGTGAACCACGTCAAGCAAGTGCCAGGATCTGCTCTGCAGGCAGGTGCATACCAAAAGTGGTCCGCAAAGCATTTTGCAACTACAAGACCTTCGCTGTCAACCACCACACCCTCTGCATCTCCTGTGAGGTCGAAATAGTTCCCCATAACTGCGTTAGACATCAACGCCGTGTCCGCGCAGGGAAGTAATTTCGAAACATTCATGTCACCTGGGGGAGTAAAGTAGCTCCCTGGGGTTCTCCATGACATGTTGTAGTCCCTGTAGAAATCCAAACTGATGCCCTCTGCTTGATAAGCCTTCTGCTGCACTGCAAGTGGAACATACATCGCGGTTGTGCCACTGTAGCCTCCATTTCCCAAATTTTTGGGCGCCACCTTGGGATACTGGGCTTGGACTTGAGCCCACTCGTCAACATAGCCTTCTTGCCAAGCCTCCACATTGATGTGAACGTAGGTCACACTGCGGCCACAACCTCGATCTGCGTTGCCCAAAGGATTTGTGCACCCCATCAAAGCATAGAAAGCATCCATGGCGATTCCTCCTGTACCTTTCAGCTCCGTGTTGTAACCCAGCATCTCCTGGTGCCACTTGGAGGGCAGCATTCAGCTACATGTGGTGTACGTCTGCTGGACCATGTTATTGTGATGGACATTTGTTGTTATATAGGCGTTTGATCGCATTTACACCCCGTACCCTCACCCACTGAAAATGGGAAAATGAAGATCCCTGCAGCATGCCTGTTTTGAAGGGTGGCAAAGGCTGGCAAAATTATGGGTCCGCGCGGAAATTAGTGAATCACCCACTCCATCCCACTCCCTGTACTGTCAATGCGGGTCATCTGTGGGCCCCTCCTCCACCATAATCTGCACCACAGCGGTAGCAAGGTGGGCAGCGGCATAGTTACCAGTTTTCCAAAGCCCAATGGAATAGGACTCACCTGCGACATTCACCAAATCCCTGCGGTCAACCTCTGCTGTGGCATTGGGCAAGCACGCACCTTTGCTGCCGACCAAGCCCATGACGCGTAAAAATAACCACGGGCCATTCATGGTTAAGGAGCTCTTGTGTACTATACGCTGGATTCGGTGCAATGCACTGAGCCACATGCTCTGCAGCATTTCATGAAACGAACGCTGAATCCCAACTCGACCAAAAAATATCAAGAAACCTCATGCAAGCAGCACATGAAACATGTCTGTCCAAAGCCAACAAAACAATCGGATTGCACGCTTGCCAAACTATGAAGGTCAACCCCATTTCTTTCCAAATAAAAAATGAAACAACACATCAATGGCGGAAATGTCCCAAACCCATCAACAAAAATCATTTCCTACCCGCAACACTGGGGATGTCACGTGATTTTTGTTTCCCTCAACTGACTCAACATCCTTTCCATCCCTTTCCTCAACATTCCCCAACCCCAACAATTTCCGCCTGCTCATTCACCCCAGCTCTGGCCCTCAGCAGCTTCTCCACACCGCCTGCCTCGCGGAGCACATGCAGCGGCGTTTGCTGCCTTCGGTTCGGCATCCAAGGCGAGGCCTTCGCAGCCAGCAGCAGATCCATCACCTGCTCTGAAACGCCCACCACAAAAACTGAACCCGCCCACCCACATCCACCCACGTACTACTATCTGTATTAATTAATACATTTTATCCCTGTGCACATGTCCACTATGAAATGGTGGGACCCCTGTTCGATTTCCGGTGCCATCCTTATAAAGAAAGGAACCGTGTTGTAACGACTTGTGCCCAGTGAATCCCGCCATTTTGTAAGAAACCTTTTTGGTTGGGCGAATCATTTTGTGAAAACCAACTTGGCCCACATGCGAGGTGAATCATTTGTAAGAGCTAAATTTCGCCCACATGCGTTGAAAAAATGATGTCGGGGACAATCATTGTATGACACTGTTTGGGGTTCATTTCAGGCAGTGCAAAATATGGTATTGAAATCTCGATGATGCCCAGGAACCATGTTTTTTTCTGGATTTTTTGGGGTTCCATCATTGATGTGTGAAGAACTGGCAAGACACCACAAGGGCCCATCCATCAGAATAGCTTTTGGGATTGGGATAAAGGATTGCCGTGTTTCCCGGATACAAGATACACATGTTTCCAAAGCAATCGTTCAATATTACAAGAAAAAATACAATTTCGTGTGATCCGCACCCTGAAACATTATATATATATACATATTCCAACATAGATTCTGACATGCCATCTGGAAGTATATATGGTACTTTCTGGCAAATACTCTGACATTCTATCTGATATTTTTTCTGTCATATGTACAGTAGCTGGCATATCTTCTGCCATTCTTTCTAGCATTCTGTCTGATATGTCTTCGGAGATTCGTTGTGGTCGAGGTCAGGCGGGGATCACTCTGATCCTGAGTTTGCTGTTCGGGTCCGGCGGCGAACACTGCGTTCTATAGCGCTTGCAGTTGAGGTCCGGCGGAGGAGGCGGAGGCGGAGGCGGAGGAGGAGAAGGAGAATGCAGCAGGACAGCTGACATAAAATCTAACAACCCTCACCTGGCTTGACTTGGGACCTGGGAAATGAGATTGGGGCAAGCATTTTGTAAGGCACCGTCCCAGATCCTCCCACCGTGGCGAATTCACTAAAAATTTGATATTTTAAACTAACAACAGACAACATATGAATAGAAAATGTGTATAAAGATAAATAAATATATATATGTATATATACGTATATATATATATACAAGCAACAATAACTGTAAATATTAGTATGAGTAGTGGTAAGTGTGGCCATGACCCAGCTAAACATATTTTGAAATCCCCACCTCGGGTGCCAGGGTCTGATACTCTGGCACTGGGGAATCCATATTTCCATACACTAAGTTGTTGGTTTCATTTGGAAAAATCAAGACGGCAGCATTCATTTTAAAAAAAAGTACAAGTCAAAACAGTTCCCAAATCACTGATTGGTGGGAAAAAAAACTTTGGCGGTATCCCCAACAGCTGCAACATTTTATTTTTACAAATCTTTCTGAAGCTTGCTGCGAAGCCAAGCGCTGGAAACACCTCAGCTGGGTTTCCGTGAGTTAAATGGCCGCAAATCCTGTTGACCCTTCTCCGGAACCCTGTTGACCCTGACCTGGCTCTGCACCAAAGCCTCCCAGACCTTCTCCGGAAGCTTCTCTGGAACCTTCTCCGGAACCCTGTTGAACCTAACCTGGCTCTGCAAGCCTGTGCTGTTGGGAATAATATGAAAATCCGTTAAGATCCTCAACCCAAATATCTCCGTGATCGCCCGTGATCCTGATGATTTCCAATTGAATGAGATCCCGTCACCATGGTGACGTTAACCTATACAAAGTCACTAGGTCACCCATGACTTTGAACATGTTTGCGATACCATGACTGAAACCTCCATAATATACTGAATCATTAGTTTAATCTACCATGATGTCCATGCTAATAATCAAGTGTTTATGCTTTTTATCAAAATATACTAAGTACATCTATATGCTATATATCTGAAATATCTAAATATACTCTATGAATATATATATATACTGAATCTTCCGTGGCGGAGCTTGGCCGCGAATCACGTGGCACCTCCAAGGCGCCGCTGGCCGCGGCCAGATACAGCGGCGTGCGGAATTGGACGTCCTATGGCTGCATCAAACTGGCCATGGCGATATTGAGTCTCTCTCTCTCTCTCGCTCGCTCTCTCTCTCTCTCTCTCTGTCTCTCTCTCTCTCTCTCTCTTTCTCTCGCGATATATATATATATACATATATATATACATATATATATATAGGTAGATAGATAGATAGATAGAAAGATAGAAAGATAGAAAGGTAGAAAGATAGAAAGATAGAAAGATAGAAAGATAGAAAGATAGAAAGATAGAAAGATAGAGGTAGAGATAGAGATAGATATAGAGATAGAGATAGAGATAGATAAGAGAGATCAGGGAAATAAGATAGTTCAGATAGTTCAGGTAGGCAAGATAGTTAGTTAGATAGATATATAGATAGATCGATCGATAGACCGATAGATCGATAGATAGATCGGTAGATAGATAGATGAGTAGGTAGGTAGGTAGGCAGGCAGGCAGGCAGGCAGGTAGGTAGGTAGCAATAAAGGTAGGTAGGTAGGTAGGTAGATGAGGTAGGTAGGTAGGTAGGTAGGTAGGTAGGTAGGTAGGTAGGTAGGTAGGTAGGCAGATTAGTAGATTAGTAGAATAGTAAATTGGTAGATTAGTAGATTAGGTAGATATGTACATTTTACGTATATAAATCTTATGTACCCGACTACTATACTGATGAGTTTTATTAATGGTCTATTTGGCATGATCTATTTGGGTCTGTGTGAAGTCGGTTTACAGACTATGGCCATTAGCTCATGGGGATAATGATATAAACCAGTGGAATTCTGCGGAATTCCTGTTTTCAGGCAAAACTTAATGGCGGGAAATGAGCTGTAGCCATGTTGTTGCACATCTCAGAAAATGAGCAAAAACTCTTGTTAGCTGGTTGTTAATGATAAATCTATGTTCCTGTTGATGGAAACAAAATCACCAATGAACCTACCAAACAAAGGCTGACGCAGATTTGTTGCAACTGCGTTTTGGTTCAATGAAAAGGGTATGCTCTCAGCTCATCAAATGCAAGCATCTGAGGTGGGTTGGGTATATGTCCATTATTGCTTTAATGAATAAGTTTGGAATGGACAAGTGCTAGACATCCCCAAGCTGTCCTTTTGAACACCTGACATGACAAGCCAATTTGGTGGTTGTCGTGTTAAACCATTCAAAATTGGGAGCGCCAGCTTCTGTGTTCCCAAGCTTGTGATGGCGTAACACCAAAAGGTGACAAAAATGAATCGTTGATATGCCATTTTGTTAGTTGCAAGTCATCAGTGCTGCCAGATTAGCGCTCAAGTCATCCTCAAAGGGCTGTTCAGACCTAGGATTTTTAATTCAGCAGCTCATTGCAACGCGTTTTCTCTGACAGAATCCCTCGCCACCCATGACACTAAAACATTGCCAATGGCTAAAAATTCTTACTTCTTACGCTTCACTGGGGGCAACCCGTCACAGATCTGTAACATGCGAATGGATCGTTGCTGAAGACTTGTGGCTTCCATCCAGCAAACTTTGACGCACAAAACGAGGCATTTCATACAGAAATCTTGCCAAAAGATTTCTTATAGGGAGCTTGTAGAGAAATCGTGCCAAGAGACCTCTTATGGAGATCTTGTTCAGAGATCTTGCCAAGAGACCTCTTGCAGAGATCTTGCCAACAGAGCTCTTATCGAGATCTTGTACAGAGATCTTGCCAGGAGACCTCTTACAGAGATTTTGTACAAAGACATTGCATGGAGATGTGTTGCAGAGATCTTGCCGAGAGGTCTCTTACATACATCTTGCCAAGACAACTCTTCTAGAGAGCTTGCACAGGAGATTTCATAAAGAGATCTTGAACAGGGACATTGCATAGAGATCTGCTGAGATCTTGCCCAGAGGCCCCTTACGGAGATCTCGCCAAGAGACCTCTTTTTGAGATCTTGTACGGTGATCTTGCCAGGACACCTCTTCTGGAGACCTTGCATAGAGATCTGTTGCAGAGATCTTGCCAAGAGGTCTCTTACATAAATCTTGCCGAGAGGGCTTTTATAGAGAGATCTCATTAAAAAAAAAAAGAATGCTGAGGGATCTCTTATAGATATCTTGCCCAGAGGTCTTGCCAAGAGACTTCTTAAAGAGATCTGTACAGAGAGAGCTCTCATAGAGATCTTGTAGGCAGATCTTGCCGGGAGACCTCTTATGGAGATCTTGTGCAGAGACCTAGTGAAGAGAGCAGAGGTCTTGCTTGGAGATCATTATAGAATTTATAGATAACTTGAATAGGGACCTTACTTTGAGATCCCTTACAAAGATCTTCTGTGGAGATCTCCTATAGACACCTTGTATACAAATAGCCTTACAAAGGGATCTTGCACAGCAGCTTCTACGGACAGAGAGCGTTTCAAGGAGATCTTGCGCGCAATCTTCTACAGAGATCTTCACAAAGGGAACTTGCAGAAGCTGATCTGGTATCTCTTCTTTTCACTACTAGGGTCGCTCTTGTCCTGCTAGCTTGCAGCCGCTGATGATTTTAGGTCCTTTCCACCTTCCCCTTTAGAATCCTAACTACACACTGTTTGGGGTCTCTTGCCGGGATATTTTTTTTGAATACTACCTTCATTGAAGTCAATCTTCTTGGCCTTTCACCCACAGCTGGTCATTTGTTTCACAACATCAAATGACTTTGCGGTCCGCAGGGGCTTGATCCCACCACCCACAAACTTTGGAGGATATCCACTGCTTTGCATCATTTTGTGTCAAAACTGGGTGTACAAAAATTGGATCGTCGATTACCAGCTGAACTTAGGGTGTTTCCCCCCCACACTGGAATATGCCTCTGAAAAGGGGTGACACACTAGGAGTTGCCAAAATTGAATTGTTCAAACGTTTCCCTGAAAATTGCCCAAATCTGTGGGTTAGGCTGTAAGCTTCAATACCATCCGCATTTCTGTGGCTTCACATGGCCTGCTGATTCGCTTTGCAGTTCTTTGCCAACAGCAGCTGTACACAGGCTGTGCCCTGGAACCGGCCGATGCAGATCCAAATTGATCCAGATGGGCATCCCAGTGATCCAGTGTGTAAAAAGCATAGTGTCACCCAGTTATGGGATTACCAGCTGCGTATTGGCTTAACCACCTATCCGGGATGCACATGAAAGTGATTTGTGTACTTGGGGAGTCGCATGTGTTTGCTACATATTGCCGTTTGTTGGTGACCCCTGCAATCACCCGGGGCTGGCAGGGTTCCATATCCACCGAAGACAGTTCCCGATTGGGGGAACATCGTTAAGGACACCATTCAAGCACTGTTTCAGGTGACGTTTAAACCCCCAAATGGAAACAAAATGGATTTTGGCGGGGCGACTCGTCGCTCCCTAAGAAACACCAGCCCAGAAATCGGGATCGGATTCTACATCTCTGACAGCTCGCACTGAGTGAAACAAATTGTAAAAAGAAATTATTGGTTCATGGCTGTGTCGGTTTCTACCAACTGTTTTCTACATCGTGAAATGGTTCTACTAATCCTGTCCATGACCAAACCAGTTTTTGGGCACAAATCAAACCTGAGGATGTACCATGGGTCGTACTCCTCGTTGTAATCAACCACTGGGCACCTGGGCCCATCTATGATCCTCCCAACACTTCTCTGTAGTGAAGCCACAAACCAAGCCTCATATGTGTGCGAATGACAATGATCCCTTTACTGTGATGATTTCTTGATGCCCAGCAAAGTCGGTACAATTTGCCGATCCAGGGTTGCTTAAATTGCTGAAGTGCCACACCAAGGTTTAGCCAGTTTATTCACAGGTCATGGTGAATCTCGATTTTTTCTTGGTGAAATTACCATGCCTTCTGAATTCCCAACTTTTGCTGATTTCGTTCACGTTTTGCACCTCTGGATGTGCCGCTGCATGTAGTGCCGTGCCAGCGCCCGTCTCCCGGAGGTTTCCATTGGCGTGCGCTGCCAGTAACAGCTGGAGGCACTGGCTATGGCCGCCGTGTGCGGCGAAGCAAAGGGGCCGCTGCACCATGGAAAAGCCACGGTGCGCGGGCCCCACGGCGTCCTGGTTCATCTCCCGGGGGTTGTCAAGCTGTGCTCAAGGATGACTGGAATGTGACGCTTATAGATTCTGTGTATTTACAAACACATCCAAACATTCAAACATCCACACATCTTCATGGTGTATTATGGCTCTTGATACTATGGCATTATTTAGGATACAGTCAGAATTAGTACAGAAGGCCTATATGAAGATTGAAGCACACATCAAACAACATGTGATGATTGGGATATGATCATTGGGATATTTGCGTTATGTTGCTGATAATGATGACAATCCCAAATGCAAGTGGCCACCTAGGAATGGTTGGGAAGTCCCTCATTTCCCAAGTCCAGTGGATCATGGTTGCGAAGTCACCGAGTCCCTGTAGATGAGGTCGTCAAGGGATATGGATCTACACGGCTGACAACTGGTTTTCAGGTTGCTAACATTTGCTAACTAGTAACTAGATCCACCTTGCACCTCCAACCATGCACCGCCATTCACCACAAGAGAAACCCCATGCATTGAATAACCATTTTGGGCATCCAATCTTCATGTAGCCAATCACGTTTTGACCCACGACTATGTCCCACAAAGTGGGTGACCCACGGCCAGAATCCACCAAGATAAACCAGAGCGCCACCAATAACCCATTAAAAAAAACCCAAAGAAAATCCAAAGTCCAAAACTCCACCAAAAGGTCCAAACATCCACCAAACAAATCTATGAAATATCCATCAAACAAATCCATCAAACACCTTGAATCAAACAAATCCGCCAAAAACAAAAACTCAAAACTGCCATACCTGGGCCATACCTTGCCTGAATCAGGTCTCGTTGCACGCCATCTGCCTGGGCTTTGGCTTCCAAGAGAAGCTGCAGCATATCCTGGCGATAGATCATGAATAGATGGCCTTAGATGGATTAATTCATACTGTGGATGTACATAAATTAAAGGACCGGATAACCCCACATGTTACCAACTTCTTTAGACTTAGACTGACCATAGAAGAGCAAGAAGGGAAGAGGAAGTATAAGAGTGATGGAGCGGTGATGGTGGGTGAGTTTGT
>Ga0126342_10017604_pt1 | contig 12342 bp, 12 predicted proteins | sample Cyp1metagenome_FD_92528 | JGI IMG/M metagenome (GOLD analysis project Ga0126342, IMG submission 92528) | Coral microbial communities from Lord Howe Island, Old Settlement Bay, Australia - Cyphastrea 1 metagenome | ecosystem: Host-associated > Invertebrates > Cnidaria > Coral ... | reverse complement strand
ATACATACATACATACATACATACATACATACATACATACATACATACATACAGTACATACCCCATTGTATCACCATCATTGTTGGCTTCATACCCCCCTAACTTTGTTGGTTAACTCATGTTGAATCCTCTTTTGGCTGGTTAAAGTCCATTGCGACATTTCCGGGCGAAATGCCCTTTTTAGTTGGTTGAACCCCCATGTTTGTCTGTAAAAAAAGTCTAGTTTGCTCACATTGCTGATTAAGATCCGAACTTTTCTGCGACATTTTCAGCCTTTCTGTTGGTGGAATTCCCGTTTTTTCTGGGTGAATTTTCCCCCAAAAAAAAATCGCAGCCTCCTGCCACTTCACAGCTGGCAGCAGAGAGGCCACCTCAGAGCGATCCAGTTTGACAAAAAATGATGATATGGAGAATATACATGATCTGTGGATAATATGGATAATGATATGTCCGGCAAATATGTGTCTCTATCAGTTTTTTGAGATCATATAAAAAATGCGTCATGGGATAAATATATATATATATGTGATGTATGGAACAAATATGGATAGTGACTCATGAATGCCATTGATTTTTAGAACACAATGAGGAGTTAGTAACGTTATATGTCATGTTTGATAATATATGGACTATCATTGGAGATTATATGGATCATATAGACCCATTGACTTATAGCTGTTTTTGAAGAATGGATGATATATGGAAAATGCCTAGAAATATATATGTGGATAAAGAAATGAATGATGACATCGTATATGTTACCACATGTTACCCATTTATTTACCAGATCATGATTGGCCACAATATGCTTGTGGATCCTTTTCCAGAAATGCATGGAGATGTGATCAATATTTTATGGACCCAGTGTCATGCATAGTCCACTAATCAGATTACCCTCTGGTAAACAAACATAGCTATGGAAAATCACCATTTTCAATGGGTAAATCCACTATTTCTATGGCCATTTTCAATAGCTATGTAACAAATTACCAGAGGGTACCCCCCGTAATCAAACATGGCGGGCCGTGGAGTTATAAAACCCTATTTGTAGATGATTTCCCGGCGGGCCGTGGAGTTATAAAACCCTATTTGTAGATGATTTCCCGGCCCGCCATGTTTGATCAAAAACGGGGATGTTACACGGGGATAGCGTGGTGCCAACGAAAATTAGGAGACGAATCAGTGAGAAGTGGATGGCAATCAATGAATCATTATTCTGCCCATTAAACGAATATGAATGAATTGGGCACATCATTATCTCAGGTAGGGCACATGAACAATCTCTGAAACCACCAGCCAGATTTCGGCATGGGTCATGGGATATTCCCAGCTTGGGCCCCTTTGGGTTTTTTGATGTTCCCAGCAGTTCTCCTCTCTGGCACTGGGTTTATTGGGATGACCAAAAAAACTGGCGAACGGCGGGGTTGCAAAACCAGGCACTCAATAGTCCCAGCACCAGCGTGTCGGCCCTTGTGAGCAGTTCCTCGCTCGTCGTCCGCACAACAGCCACCGCCAGAAGGCATGCAACCTACGCGGGACGGGCAGATTCATCATCCACGGGGATTTCGTGTGGTTGAAGCTCGAAACATGCGCATTGAATTGGATCTGACCAACATAAATTAGGGGTCAACCAGTCAACCAGCAATTGTTTTTTTCCAACCGCATATGGGAGATTCATGTTAACCAGCGATAAATGGTGATTTCACGGGATTTAATCAAAGTTATGGCTATGGGGATATGATGGATTTACGCATCTCTGTCGATGTGGATGTTCATGGGATTGCTAAAGCGGGATATTCTGGTGGTATTTATATATATATATAAATAGCATATGCTGCAACAAGTTCAACCTGCAAAACGGAACAGCAAGAAAACGGGCCTGGTTGATGGTGTCAACCGTCCCAAAATATATCAACCAGTTGAATATAGTTGAATAATCATCCCAATATGATTGAACACAAAATACCGTGTGCATCCGTAGAATTCCGTAGATGTACCCTCTGGTAATTTAACATAACTATGGAAAATCACCATTTTTAATGGGAAAATCCACTATAAATGGTCATTTTCGATAGCTATGTCAGCTATTACCAGAGGGTATATACTGTATTTGGAACGAACAAGGCAATACCGGCCCCATACCGTCTCGGGTGGCTTTGGGACTATCTCACCGTCCAACCGGTGCACCAAAGTGACGCCACGCTGACGCAAGACAATTCCTATTAGATACATCGAAACAAATTGCATAATTAATACATATCTACATGTGGAATATATGTGGAATAACTGTGTACTATATATATATATAGAATATATATATACATACATATATATATGTACATACATATCGATATATATATATATATATTATATTCCTATACTACATATGAATATGTATATATATATGTATATAATAGCACTGCCTCATCTTGAAAGGATGTTACTTTCCAAAAAAAAAAACATGTTCGAGGTTCCACAAAACGAGCATGGAGCCATTTATATCGGGAACAGGCGTCCATTGATTCGGAGCTGTGTGAAACTTCTTAGATTGCCTTATTGATCTTATTGCATGTGGCATGATACGTCGCCTCAATCGTATCAATATCCATGCATATCTCAAGTCACAGTGGTGCACATCTTCCTTTGCGCTGTTCCACACCCAGCCTAACTTTAATGTGTAGTCCAGGTAATTCCCCTATATCATATATATATATATATATATATCAGGATTCCCCAGGTATACGTGGCTTATTAACCATTTTAGTTTATTAGCCATTTTTTGATGTGCTACTAAATTATGTTATATATGGATGCATTTTCGCTGGGTTCTTAGCCAATTTAACGGACTATACCCTCTGGTTATTTAACATAGGCTATGAAAAATCACCATCTTAGAGCTAAAATCATCATAAATCATCTATAAAAACGGGCCATGGTTTCCATAGCTATGTGAGTTTACCCGTGTTTACCCTAGGAACTTTCCATTTCAGATGGCTCTCAGCATCCATCGTCTCGCCGCGCGACGAGGCCGCAGGTGGTCGATCCTGCCAGCGTCTTGGTGCCGCGGTTCGGCCCAGAGAGCAGCTGAGGGCCGCCAAAGAGCAGGCCACCCACCGCGGCCATGGGGTCCTGGGTTACTGTGTTAATATAGCCATATATAGATCGAAAGATTCTACACATATAAAAATATATATATACAGTATACAGTATAATCATACACAGTATGAAATTGTATACAGTATATAATTATATATATAATTACTATATTAGTCGACTATATGAAGCAATCTAAACTACAATCTACAATGTTGTTACAATAAGGATGAGTGGATTATCTGATAATTCATAAGTGGATCCACAATCATATAATCTACAACCTACAACACGTAAGTGGAATATCGTGGCCCGTGGATTATATGATATAATTTGTATAGTTAAGCTCTATATCTAGATATATATATATAATGATGGATTATTTTTCTATGGTTCATGTCAGGTTAAATTTTAGATATCTACTGATCTAATGGTCCTCAAATGGGCTTTATATTCATGGAGATTTATGGGGACTTCATGGTGATTGAATGGAGATTTAAACACTCAAAATTGTTTACTAGAGCCTTATCGGAGGTACAATGACCAATCTCAAGGCTCAAATGGTATAACCACCAGATGTATGTGTGTGTGTATGCATATAATTTAATGACAAACAATGGGATGATAATCGGATTATCGGATAGTCATGAGGATTTCATAGGGATTATTCAACCACTACGTTCATGGGGGTTGTGGATAAATGACAATAATTCACCAACCTGAAGTGTTTAGTAATTTTTGGATGATTCACCTTCCTAACTACAATTTCCAGTGAAGTCGCAGTGAGGTCGTTGTAATTTGTCAAGACATAGACCCAATGGTCCTGGGAAAATAATTGATATTTAGCCACTGAAAGTGAGGAGAGAATGTGATGTAATCGATTGACTTATGGAAAAAAAATAAGGAAACCACAGGCTTTTCCGGTCAAATATGCTGTTTCCCGTCAATTTTCCCTTAAACCAACTCTGCATGCGGCCGTGTGCGCAAACACTGCAAAACACCAGGATGGCCAAAGATCTGGCAGCATAGCAGCACTTTCCTCCTGTTCTTGAGTGAACATGCACATGTTTGATTATGTCTCATGGCTATTGCTTGTATCCAGTGCTGTTGCATCTATTCCCACGAAAACGTTGGGAATCCCAGATGACCGCCAAGCCTGCCAGATGTATGAGGTCATGAACATATCGCCTTCAAAAAGTTTTCGAAGCACCCTCCAGGTGTATATCTGTGTTAGTTGTCCATAGTATTCCATAGTTTCAAGGGAGCCTTTCATCGGTTTTCCACGTTAAAAACCTCCCCAAGTCATCGAAAAACCCCACCAAAACCAGGGATCCGCCAGAGTAGCGATGAGAGTGCAGAGCAAGGTGAGGCGTCGGGGGAAGCTGACCAAACAAAAGAACAAACCCATCCTGGAGAGCGAAACAAGTCATTGGAGATCTGGCCAAAAAAAATGCATTGGTGATCAGTGATTATCAATGATTATCATAATATAATATATATATAATATAATACACCATTTTTCCTGTTTCAATAGGTTTTAATGACAATTATTTAAGGTATGCTCCATTTCGGACAATCCCGAATGATGCGTGTGCCCTTGGCAGACGGTTGCCCCATGGAAAAATCCATGGCCCATGGCGCCTGGGAAAACTGTTGGCTACCTCCAAGCCTCACCAATTTGGATCTTCTGTCTGGTCATTTTTTGGGTAGGCTAAGATACCTATGGAAAATCACCCATTAAATCCCATTAAAATATATTTAAAAAAAGGTAAATCCATGTAAATCCATGTAAATCCATGTAAATCCTTGAACTAAATGGACGATTTGCTACCCCAAACTGTCCCGCTGGCTTCCCATGTTGGACACCAAGCATCAGGAAATAGAAGGCAGCCGGCGGTCGGCGGCTAGTCCTCGACAGACATGCTTCTCATTGAACAACGCTTGGTTGGTGATTTCAAGCCAGCTGAAGAAATACTCGTTGGGATCATCATCCCAGGGTTGAGAACAAAGAAAAACCACCAATCACATGGATGTGGGTCAAAATGGAAGACCTAGGGGACCACAGATGTTAGTCTAGTTTAGTATTAACCATCCAATTATTGGGGTACCTAATTTTGATCCATACCCACATCCAACCAGAGAAAAAAAGAGTCTATCTGTGCTGCGATAGAATTCGGTGGGTCATCTTCCCAAGTCATCAGCCCGGATGGAACACTTTGGAGGCGGAGCTTAGGCAATCCATATGTCACTTCCAAATTTCTGGAGGAATGATGACTTTCCCTCAAATGCAACACCAGTTTGGGGAGGTCAAGAGTGGAGAAGTTCAAATGATTTGGAACAAACCCACTACAATCCACTATGGCATATGAATATTTTTTTTTTTTGATATAATATATAATGTAATATATATATATATATATATGCATATAGGAATGAGGTGAATCATGATATCTTCCTTAGCCCCATGGCCCAAATCAGACCAACTCGATGTCCCGAAATCAGGGCTGGGAAACCCCCGCACGAAATGGAGGCGTTCATGTGAAATCCTGAGAAAACCATTGGAAAATATAGGACAAATATTGGAAATCCCCTATAAATGGAAAAATCATCCATAAATGCGGGAGTTTCCAGCTAGCCATGTTTAATTCCCAGTGGGTAGGTGCATTACGGGACCACATGGCTAGTAGCCACGTATTTTGTCTGTAAACATGATACTGAACATGTCTGTTTACTTGGCGGAAACTTATCTAGAGGCGTATATTCCATACGGTTTGTATTCTTGACGTTGCATCCCAACCAGTGGCATTTCAACTCACTGCTTGACATTTCAGAAAACCACCGTCTCTGTAGCACAAAGCCACTCGACTACAGGGACTATACCAATCATCAAATTCTACAAAGCCAAACAAATCCCCCATTTCGCATAGATTGAATAAATCCGAAAGCCATTCCTTTTTGGGGCGTCAATCCTCGTCAGTTCTCAACAACCCCATCCCTTGGAAATAAAAAAACAATAGTAAGAAAAGGTACTGGCAACAAGTCTAAATAATGATAAATCTTGATAGATAAGAATGATGAGTAACAATATATATATATATATATTATAGATATTATATACAGTATATAACAAAAATAAATAAACTCCAGCCCTCCAGCCATCCATGGTTCAACTGTCCGACTCCATCCGGGTCTCCCGGGTCTCCTCTCTTCCTCCTTCATCATTTGTCCAAAGACCCTGAGAAACTCCACGTTCACCGCGTCATTTGCCCAGCGCCCCATCTGTAGCAGAAACAGCGACAAGGTCCCCGCGCCCAAGGCTAAGATGCAGGTCTGCTCAGAGAACAGAAGGAAGATTTGCGCCAGAGCAAGGCCTCACTTGGCAAGGGAAAGAAAAAAACATATATGGCAAGCTGAGAAATCCCAATAAATGTGGAACCCCCCCAGTGATGTTAGTTGGTTTATAAACCCCATGAATACTATAGTTATAAGTACCATAAATCATAGCTATTGGAGTTATAAGCCAACTTAGCTATCTTGGGGGCCCCACATTGTATAAATGGAGATTTTCATAGGAACAAGTATGGTTTGTCCTTTGGTTTTTTTTCCGTTTTTTTTTTGAAAGAGCATGTTTTTGTTGCGGATTTTGGTGATCATTGAATGCATGGTCTTCGGTCAGGATGGATGAGCGTCTGCCACCTTCATCCACCTTCCAGGTATCAAATAATGAAAAGATAACCGCAACAAGGAACTATCTACGGAGGCCGCTGCATGCATGATTGAATCCTAAAGCTGAGTGCATAAGGCTGGTGAGGTTGCCAATCTTCAAGTTCCGGGGCTTCAAGCTCTTGACAAGTACAGCAACCCTTTCAGCTCTTGCCTTTCTGATTGCCCCGAGCATTTCATGGTGGACCCCACTTGCCAACAACACCAGTTCTCTGAAAGGTTCAGACTGGAGCTTCAAGTGCAACCACAGAGTGCTGACGGATCTGAAATTGCATCTTCACTAGCTTCACTTTGCACATTTTCACCAATTGCTTCCCTTAGTGCAAGACACCCCGCCACACAGAGGCTTAAACTCACCCCCGGACCCCACCTGTGAAAATGTGCTGAGCCTTCCGCTGCAGATTCAGTTGCTCCAGACATGACATCTTTGGCAGCTTCGCTGCGAAAAACCTGAACCATTTCACTGGGAAGGCAACAAAAGTCCACAAAGGCAATGCTGGATATGGATGGGAAGAGATGTTGATGGTGACAATGCAGAGTTGCAACACACATAACCTATGGCGTCATGTTGTCATGATTCATCCTTTGTCTACAATGCGGATAATACTCCAACGCCCAATAACATACTGAGGATCCAATGTCCCGTCCGTTGATGAGTATTGATCACATTTAGACCTTACCAAAATTCATTGCGCTGCGCAGTTGTGTATATATTGTATACATAATACATATTCACAGTATGCACAGTGCACATATCACAAGAATTGTAAGTTGGCAATCGATCCCCATTTCCCCACAACCCAAAAAAGATCCCTGTTGAGCCCGAAATGTGGGCTCTGGCCCGCATTTACCGAAGCGGCTGGAGTCCGACGATGCCAACGCAAATGGCTCCCACAAAGCCATAGATGTGAAGATTTGCGGCGCCTTTGGGCACTTTGTCCTAAGGATGCCAGGCTGCCAGCTGGTTCAAGGGAGAAGGCTTGGGGGGATTGGAGTTGGAATGCCTCAGGTTTTTGCAAAGGATACCAACATCAAGTCCTTTGGGGAAACCGAAAGGATAGCTACTGGATTATCAGTCGGTACTACTTCGGAACATGTCTTCCAACCAAAACCGTGTGCGAGATGCTGCGAACTTGATTGCCTCCCTCTGCTGACCCTTGCCGAAAACGGCAATATTAAGGACATGCAGTACCCAGCCGAAAATATTCTATACACTGTATACAAAAGAAACTGACCATAGCACATTTTGGTCAGGGCACAGATATATTTGATCGTCAATAAATGTCAATAATAGTAATAATCATCATAATCATCATCATCATCATTATCATCATATTTACATGTCTTTATGCATATTATTTATGTATGTTTCCCATGATGTACGCCTAAAACATCCCCAGAATTCAGGTCGACATGTGGCAGGTCAACATCCCAGGAAATGCTAGTGATAATCCATGGTTCCATGTAGAGAAGATCTCTCTGAAACCAAGCCAGCAATTCACCTAATATTAGGTAAACTCAATTTTAAACATATGTTGTGGTATAGTTTGGGTAAAATTATGAAAACAACATATTTCGAATTGGGTTTACAGTTTACATCCCCCAAAGAATGTGAAACTTATGCAAAAATAAGGTCTCGATTTTGGAATTTAGGCTGGGTCATCCATTTACATCTACTAACTCATTGACCATAAATCCACTAGCATCTACCGGTTATTTTACAGAGCTACTCCATTTACACCATCTAATTTGAAAATCATTTGCCATAAAATCCTATAGCCTCCAGTGTCATCAAACATGCGATTTCGACATTCCCATTAAAACTTCGCTGATTTTTCCATTAAAAGTGCCATTTTACAGGTGGAATTCCCATCTTTTTCCCATATGTTCCCATGATTGTCCCATTGTTTATAGGGGCTTTCCCAGCCAGGGACAGCATCTCCGAGTTTCCGTCAGGTCCAAGAGCACGACCAACAGCCTCAGTGCGGCTGTTGATTCATGGCGCGACACCAGGGCCGGACTATGGAAAACACAAAAAAATGTACATCAAATGCATCTGAATAGACATAAATTAAACCCCTAAAAAGTGCAGATTAGAACGTATGTAAATTAGATTATAGAAGTCACTCCGGTTCATAAAGATCTATCACTGTCTGGTGGGTTTCCGGATGGTGTTTCCACACCTTTTGGATTCCAAGGATGTTGGTCTTCAAGGTCGCACCTGCGGGTGCAGTTCCCATCTACACGACGGGTGATAAGCCCAAGCTGCTGCCGAATCAGTCCTCTTCTAGTTTAGTGGGATTTGAATACATGTTCCATAGGAATGATAGAAATTGTTGAAAGCAATATCACGCATTCACAAACCATTCATCAGTTTTATCAGGGTTTACAATGGTATGATTACACATACTGATGGTGTTTTGTTGGTATTCAAGTCTCCTTTTTTGACATTTACGTTGCTGGTGAAAATCCCATTTTGCTGATTGAGTCCCAATTTCTGTTAGTGAAGTCCCATATTTTTTCTAGCTTGAGTCCCAAGTTTCGCGGATCAAGTGAAATTTGTTGCTGGTCAAGTGGGGATGGGTCAAAACCCTATCCCCCTGGTGAACATCAAAATAGCTGGTAAATGGATGTTCATCCCCCTAAAAATGCTATGTATAGGTATTGATCCATAGCCAAGTCCCAATTTTGCTGCTTCAAGCGCCATGTCACCGGGCTCCACATGGCTCCACTCGCCGCAACAAAAACCCCAGCCGAGCAGCACAGCGCTCAGCAGCGCCAGCGCCACTGCAGCGCAAAGCCGTGACATGGCCACATTCGCAGTTAGGCCATGGGGAGTCGCCCGTTGAGGCGATGTGGGCACTGTTTGGAATTGGGAAAATACCATGCTATGCCTCTAAGAAAATGGCATGTCATCGGGAAAATGATGGTTAACCATTGGGTTTAGGGCTAGTTTCAAAGAGACCCATAGAGAGATTGGATAAATATCTATCTACATGTGGGTTGAAACCCTAATATTCCTTGAGAATTCTCAATAATTATCAAGCATGATGTATGTAATATGCATGTTAAGTCACATAAGCTAATATCCTGTTTGATGTAAAATGCGGATGACCATATCATAGAATAATGATCGTCTGTCGTCTGTCCTGTCTCTATCATACAAAACCATTGAATCTTAGTGAAGCTCGCCCGCAAAATGATTGTTAGCATAAACCTTCTTGATGCGGAAAGATCATGAAAGATCCCTACACAGCTGCTGTGAAAAATAAGAACATGTTTTCTTGTTAGCAAGAATTTTGACTTAAAAGCGTGGATGATTTCAAAGAGGGTCTTCAATCTTCAATCAACGCCAAACGACTTCAAGTCCACTTGCACAGCTATCTGAGGCATGTCGAGCCGAACGGCTGGAAGCTGATGTACAAAGAATACCCGGCAAATAGCCATGGGTCAGAAACTTAATGACCCAAGGAAACCACCATTGTTGGTAATCCTGAGTATGAAACTTAGTAATCATATATATATATATATATATATTATAGAAAAATACCATAATAATCAAACATATATATATATATTAATACACAGAATACGTACTATATACATTGCACATCTGAGTTGGTAGCTCGGAAAGCAACTCCCCAATGGCTTCGAAACTTTGCTGCGTCGCTGCCAACGGGCCCTTCCCGGCTGCACCTCTCCGCCCAGCTGCAAAAAGCGTTGCTCATCTTGCCTGCAGTCCATGGCAGCCCCCGATCCAAAAACATCCACTGATCCACTATCATCCACTGTTTTGCTGAGGATCATCTCATCCAAAAGTGTTGTAACTATTTGAGATGATTCCCATCTAGAAACGGAGGCATGACCTGAAAAAGCCCTAATCAAAGCGGCCATCGCCAGGCTTGATCCTACGGTTCAGGTGGAAGGAACCTTCCAAAAGGGCCATGATTTCTTATGAAATTTCCAGCATGTCGCTGGCCAAAGCAAAGATTTGGGAACTCCCGACGATGATTTGACAAGAATACAGAAGGTTTTATGATTGAACATCATTCATTTTGCAATTCAACATGAAGATTTTGAATTGCTAACTGCAGGGTATCAAAAACAACACCCCAAGGATACCAGTACCTCTCAACGTTTGCATTCGTGACCAATTGGACCACGAACCAACTCTTTTAGGCATTTTGACTTCACCGCTATCATTTGAGAGTCAAAAAGTGGTGTCCAGATTGAAAGGTCAATCAATGGAGTGGTTTTTAAGGAAATATATATATATATATAACCACTCAAACCATTAAAAACCATTGTTTTTGATGGTTAATGTTTGTTTGGTATATAAACCATTAAAAAAGCATTTAAAAAAACACACATCAACCACCAAATTTCATTGGGAAATCCATGGAACTTCAGCAGATTTTCCCAACGATGACCTCTGCAGTAGCGTCGAAGCGATGGGCCGAGGGAGCAGCCTGTTTTTGTTCGCCGCAGGGTTCCGGGCGCCCTGATCAATAGGATTTCCCAATGATATAATGGTTATAGACTAGTTATAGATGGTTGTAGGTGGTCATTGATGGTTGTAGACTAGTTATAGATTGTTATAGCAGAAGCTTATGAATGGGGTGCTGACCAGAAAATAGCAAATGTTTTGACCATGAAATCCTGATATTGGCCAATATCGTTCCCTATGAATGGAGCTATGACATTTATGACATTCCCCACTATGAATCGAATCAACTGTTGACCATGGCACATGTGTGCGGATAAGATCAATTAGCAAGAATCTATATATACAGATCACCAACGCTTGTGGATGCATAAGGTATAAGCATGAATAACCAGCAGAAATAGAGATGTGTCTACCCAACAATCAGATGCAACATTACGTCGAACGCGATGGACCTGCGATCAGAATAGTCATGATTCATGATGGCAAAATCACCAACAATTGCTCGGTAAGTCTGTCTGAAGGTGTGGCATGCCAGTATCTCATGCTTTAGAGCATCATTTCCTGTCCATATGTTAATCTATTGTTGAGACAAAACGGTGTGTATCGTCTGTATTGTGGTACCCTCTGGTAATTTAGCATAGCTATGGACAATGGCCCATTTACAAATGATTTCCCTCTTAAGAAGAGCGATGTTCCATAGCTAGGGTAAATGACCAGAGGGTATGTGCAAGTACCTTGCTTGAAAGTTACAGATGACTTGGGCGACTAGCCAAACAAATGCAGGTCGTAGTAAGATTCCGGCCGAAATTTCCAAGTTCAGTTCGCTTAGTGTCCATCTCAAAAAAAATAAACTCAGGTGCTATCCCCAACAGCTTGAAAGCTTCTGCGGTTTTGCCATAAAAAAAGTGCTTATGCCATAAAAATTAAGCGCTTATGCCATAAAAAATAAGTGCTTACGGAACCCTTTGGAATTTCACAAAGCATCTGCACCAGAACCCTCCGGAACCTCACAAGGTATCTGCACCGGAACCCTCCGGAACCTCACCAAGCATCTTCTCCGCCAAAACCCTCCGGAACCT
>Ga0126342_10017603_pt1 | contig 12343 bp, 11 predicted proteins | sample Cyp1metagenome_FD_92528 | JGI IMG/M metagenome (GOLD analysis project Ga0126342, IMG submission 92528) | Coral microbial communities from Lord Howe Island, Old Settlement Bay, Australia - Cyphastrea 1 metagenome | ecosystem: Host-associated > Invertebrates > Cnidaria > Coral ... | reverse complement strand
GTAGCTATATATGCCATGGTGGGGATCGTTCGAAGTGAAGTATTTTTTCTTTGCTCCATTCTTTTGGAATTCTCAAAATGTTTAATTTCCCAAAATACAGGACGCCTTATTAAAACCCAATTAAAAACAACACTTAAACAATATTTCAAGGGAGTAGTCCATGAGCAACCCTGATTCACCCTGATCCTCACTAGTGTGTTTGCTGTGGTGGTCCTCTATTGTGTCCAGTTTTTTTTTGGAAGTAAAATGTTTCCAAAATCATTCTCTCCTTTCCTTTTCCTTTCCTTTGCTAATACTTTTCTCTTTTTTACTTTCTTAGCTCCATGCTTTTGGAATTCAAAAAATTACGATGCCTGATTAAAACGAAATTAGAAAACAGCATTCAAACAATTTTTCAAGTAGTAGTCCATGAGCAACCCTGATCCTCACTAGTGTGTTTGTTGTGGTGGTCCTCTATTGTGTCCAGATTTTTTTTGGAAGTAGTTTTTTCCAAAATCATTCTCTCCTTGACTGTTCCTTTCCTTTGCTAACACTTTTCTCTTTTTTCTCTGGGACTACTATGGGATTTTCTATGGGTTGTCAATGGTATTTCAATGGGATTCCTATGGGGTTTCAAAAGGATGCCTATGGGATTTCCATTGGATTCCTATGTGATTTCCATGATGTTTCTATGATAGTTGTAGAAGATTTCTATGGGATTTCTAAAGGGATGCTATGGGAATTCCCATTGGTTTCCTATGAGACTTCTATGGTATTTCTATGTTGTTTCTATGGGGTTTCTTTGGGATTCCTATGCGGTTCCTGTGGCATTCCTGTGGGAGTTCCATGATGTTTCTACGGTATTTCTATGGGATTACTATGGGATGTCAATTGAAAGTAAGTTGAAATCAATTGAAAAAATCAAGCTAAATTGAAATCAAATAAAAATCCATTGAAACTAAGTTGACATCAACTGAATATCAATTGAACATAAATTGAAATCAAGTAAAAGTCAATTGAAAGTAAGTTGAAATCCATTGAAAATCAATTGAACGTAAATTGAAAATAAAATTAAATCTATTCAAAGTAAATTGAAATCAATTGAAAGTAACTTGAAAATCAATTGAAATCAATTGAAAATCAATTAAAAATCAATTGAAAGTAAATTGAAGTCAATTGAAACAAAATTCAAAGTGAGTTGAGATCAATTGAAAACAAATTAAAATCAACTCAACTGAAATGAGACGAGAGGAAATAAAGTGAGATGACATGAGATGAGATGAGAGTAGTGAACGCCAGGAAGGAGCAGCAGTGATAGCAGAAATAATCATACTAGTGGCAGTAGCAGTCACAATGGTAGTCACAGCAGTCCTTGAACGCGGCCAGGAGAGAGTTCATGAGGCCAAGGCCAGGCGCTGCGCAAGCGGCCACCACTTCCAACCCCCCAACCTCTGGCCGCCACACGGCGGCGGCCTTCGGGTGGAGCAAGTCCTCCTCGTACCACCACACGAGGAGGCCCCCTTCCCATCGTCGAATGGGTCTCTCTGAGAGGTGGTATCTGCTGAAGCCCAGGTACCTGAGACATCACGCCATTGGTGCTGTTCACATCCCACACGCCATCGCAGGCGAGGAATACCCAGTCGCGTCAAGAGCAATCCCCTCACGGGTTCTAGATCCCCCTTCAGTTGAAGTCTCACTGAAACCATGATCTTTCTTCACTCGCATGAGTGCCCGTGAAGCTTCCCACAATGATTTGCAATGCCTGAAATGAGATGAGATGAAATGACATGACATGAGAGGAAATGAGATGAGATGAGATGAGATGAGATGAGAGGAAAGAGATGAGATGAGAGGAAATAAGATGAGATGAGAGGAAATGAGATGAGATGAGATGAAATGAGATGAGATGAGGGGAAATGACAGAACATGGGATTGAGATGAAATGAGATGAGATGACATGAGATGAGATGAAAGGAAATGAGAAGACATGGGATGAGATGAGATAAGATGAGATGAAATGAGATGAGAGGAAATGAGATGAGATGAGAGGAAATGAGAGAACATGGGATTGAGATGAAATGAGATGAGATGACATGAGATGAGATGAAAGGAAATGAGAAAACATGGGATGAGATGAGATAAGATGAGATGAAATGAGATGAGATGAGAGGAAATGAGATGAGATGAGAGGAAATGAGAGAACATGGGCTGACATGAGATGAGAGGAAATGAAATGAGATGAAATGAGATGAGATGAAATAAGATGAGATGACAGGAAATGAGAGAACATGGGGTGAAATTAGATAAGATGAGATGAAATGAGATGAGGTGAGAGGAAATGAGAGAACATGGGCTGAGATGAGATGAGAGGAAATGAAATGAGATGAAATGAGATGAGAATTTGGATGTCTAAATTCAGATCGCCCAGACAAATACGACATCCTTTTTGGGACGAACATTTTTATATTTACGGTGACCTCACTGGCCGAGATTTCACACGGATGGATTCCTCAAATGGCCGTTTTTGAAAAGACGACATGAATTTAAGGGGGATTTACCATACCCAGATGCTCCATGTATGGATATGTATATGTACCATTTGGGATACATGTCCATTTCGTTAACTCAATTTTGTTAACATGTATTTACAGCGGATTAGGAGCACTCTATGTTAAAACAAAATTCACATTGAAATTACACATCGCTTCCCCCAAAAAATGCTCCGTTGCTATGACCGCGCTCCGCTGAGTTGTCGGTCCAGGTCAGCATTCCGACTTTCCAAACACATCTTCTGTCAAATGGGCCAACAAAAAATACCCCTGTTCCATCTCACTGGTTGGTGGTATACCTACCCCTCTGAAAAATATGAGTTCGTCAGTTGGGATGATGGCATTCCCAACTGAATGGAATAATAAACAATGTTCCAAACCACCAACCAGTTAGTAAATATATCTATATTGACCTAGTGTGACTTATAAATATTGTAATAATCCCCCATAAGCCAGGTAGTCCTGCCTATAATAACTCATGAACCAGGGTATGTTTTGTTGCGCAAGTTTGGGACCCGGGAATGCCGGCCTTGGTCCGTGTCCAACATGTATCAACATGTTCCATCCCAAACTTGGGATTTCAAACTTTACCCTCTGGTAATTTGTTACATAGCTATTGAAAATTGCCCAGTCGAAATAGTGGATTTCCCCTTCAAAAATGGTGGATCTTTCCATCCTTTTTGTAAACGTTTGCCAGGCCGGGTAGTTCATCAAACTTGGCGAACTAAATGGAGAGTTACAGCTGGGAAAATCCTCTATGGAAATAGGTTTGGACATTGACAATCTTAGATGCCCTGCAAACAAATAAATTCTTAGCTGGTGAACGTAGATATTCCCATTGATACCAAAAGACTAAAGGATTAAACTACCCATGTAAGATTGACCAGGTGGAAAATAACTTTCTGAATTTGGATAAATAGCCATGGCCTGTTAAATGTTCCCCATTGTTGGTCGCTTTCCAAGTTTACCATGTTCAAAATCATGAAATCTCCCTACCAGTGGTTAAATTTAAGGCTTGTACCCTTACATGTTTTCCTCCTCGCCAACCGATAAATCTGATATCGCGTCGCCACGACGCCTTTCACGGCACATCAATCCACTGGCAGGTAGCGAGGAGAGGTTGAACCACTCAGCATAGCCTGCAACCTTTCGCGCTTGGACGTTGGGAATTCACTTAGATGAACCATGGTAACAATGTGGGGCCCCGTTTACGATAGCTAACTTGGTGAACCTAATTCCAATAACTATGGTTTATATGATACATTTAACTACGTATACTTCATGGGGTTTATAAACCAACAAACATTACTAGGGGGCCCCACATTGTTAGCGACTTTAGTTTACCGGTGATCGTAACTGTTTCGGGGATACAGTTCCATTTATATAGCCCAATCCTATCGAATGGGGGGCTATTTATAGTTAGTTCGGAAAAGTGGTAAACTTGTCGAAAATAAGATTGGCTATAGTCAATTAGTTAGCTGGTGATCGCAACCCCTACAAAGTGGTGCCCCCAAGATAGCAAAGTTGGTTTATAACTCTAATAACTATACGACTTATGGTAGATATATCGAACTAGTTAATGGGATTATAAACCAACAAACATAACTTGGGGGCACCACCTTGTAACATAACATAATATCGCTGGATATATCTCGTGGGTTGCAACTGCTATAACCCACTCACGATCACCGGTTTGAACTGTCATTCCATGGGCCATCAAAGCTTGTTGCCATTTTTTTTGTGGTGCATGCCGCACTCTTAGTTTTCAATATATATTTCTTGGAAAATCTAGCAAAGTGTTTGGAAAATTACTGAAACATATTGAAACCGACTAGTGATTAGATGTGCTTGGCGTATTGCAACGTGTTGTGATGCCCATGTCCATCCTTTGCATCCCCGTGTTCATCAGGTTTCATACCAAAAGACATGTCTTGGAACGTGGCATGAACAAATTGGCGGGTCATGGCGTTGACTAAAGCAATGTCCAAGAACAACGCATATCCTCCAAGAACTAACATACTGTAAATATACGGACATTCGAATACAAGCCACCATGTTTTGATGATTTCCAAGGCAAAATTGACTGGTTGGTGGTATACCTACCCCTCTGAAAAATATGAATTTGTCAGTTGGGGTTATTATAGTTATTATTCCCAATATATGGAGAAAATTGAAACCACCAACCTGTTAGTAAATATATCTATATTGACCTAGTGTGGCTTATAAATGTTACAATACTTCCCCATAAGCATCCATAAGCCAGGTAGTCCTGCCTATAATAAGTCATCAACCACCAACGAGTTGATATATGAGGACTATCCACATTCTTGGATCTTTTCCTAGGGAACCAACAGCCTTTGGTAACCTGGAGGAGATGGCGCCTGCCCGGCCACATGTGGCTCAGGCCACTCGCAACGAAGCTCCTGTTCACCACCGGCCGCGGCGAAGCCTCACGTGGCAGCCATGGCAAGGCTTAGAAACTGCGTTAGGTTTTGATTCCTCTATCTATAACCGGTGGAAACACCAAGAATGGAAGAATCCATATCCATAGGATCCGTGTATGCTATATATGGTAAGATTTACCATCAATATACCCAAACAATGTTAGCATATAATAGAATATATACCATACATGGATCCTATGGGTTCTGAAACTCAGCCAATGTTAACCTACAGACCTGGAAAACAAAAACCTGCAATCCCCGGTGCGGTAATTTTGTGGCACCTGAGTAGCAGCGCAAACTTGCTCGGCTGCCAATGGCCCGTTGTTCCTGGGTTAGCCAAGGTGGCTTTGAAGTCGATTCATGTGGGTAAAACAACAATAAGCCACCCATGACTGGGAATGGTTCACACCAGAAAAATGGTGATTTGGGGGTTGGTTTATTGTTTTACCTAAACTAATTAGGGTTTATGGCAGATGATCATATATTATCCATGGTTCATGGGGCTAAGTTTGCTGAGTTTATGGATGATTCAGGCTATTCCAAGGGTTGTTGACGACCGTTGAAGATACAAAATAAAAGGTGCTGTCTGTTCAGGAGTCTCCTAGCTGTTCAGCCCTTCTGGCTGGTGGCTTCAATTCCTATGAATTGCTGCATCTATCTGATCATCTTACGCTTCAGTCGGGTATAATCCTCAGTACAAGGTGGTGCCCATAAAGATAGTAGATAGTATTAATTTATATCCGGTTGGTGGTTTCAACACCTCTGAAAAAAAACAATATTAGTCAGTTGGTGCTATTATTCCCAATATAAGGAAACATAAAAATTGTTCCAAACCACCAACCAGATATTAATTTGTTTATTGGTAGTTATTGTGGATCATTCCCTCATTCCCTACTAAGCGCCAGTAAGACTAGAAATCTATCTCCAGAATAGTATTCAGTATGGGTCATGGGGAATACCACGGTGCAACCAATAAAACTGGGGGTCAGCCCTTTAGCCAGCAACAAAAATGGTGAATGTTGCAGGATAGAGCCCATGACGATGCAAAATACAAAGTGGTGCCCCCAGTTGTAAGGTTGCTCGAAACCCCATGGACTACCGGTATACCCACCATGACCCCTACAATGTGGAGCCTCCAAGATAGCTAAGTTGGTTAATAACTCCAATACCTATATGGTTTATGGTACTTGTAACTATAGTTAATGGGGTTTATAATTATAAACCAACTTATAACTAGGGGGCCCCACATTGTAACGATGTTAGTCGGTTTTGAAAGAAACTTAGCTAGGGACAAGGCCGACGTTCGCTCTGGTCGCCAGCGGCTTTGTCGGAATTTCTCCACTTCATTCATTTAAGCAGTGTGAAATAAATCCCTCTATCGTTCCATTTTACTGGTTGCTTTATGGGAATTCCCCCATTGGATTACTATACTCCCCCCATTTTTTTTTTTCAGACACTAAATATGTCTCGCTGAATACTTCACAAGCTCCCCAATATATTAATGGGTATAGATGGGTATAGTATAATCCCCTATAATCAACCAACAGGCATTTTGAACACTGCACATTTAATCGGCTTTCCGCAAGGAATGTGCAACCTGCAGATTGCCGCCTCTGCTTGCTGCACGGCATTTCTCCAGTGACTGGTAAGTTGCAGCTGCAGCGGAGGATAGGTCCTCTTGTTGGCTCTTCTTCGGTTGCACGGCTTTGGTTGGGGTCGGCTAGGGCCAGGTGACGATGAACTTGGTCCACCTACTACTACTAAAAGGGCAAGGGCAACCGCAAGGGCAGCCGCCACCTCCAGTGTACGAATGCCCTGCAGTCTTGCCAAATGCGCAGCACCGGTTTGCAGTCTGAGCTCCTGAAGGGTCAAAGAACTGAGATCTTCGCCATGGCGTTGACCCTTACTGCTGGCCCCGCCGCCGCCGCCCCTTCCCATCGAACTGCCAGTTGCAAGGCTTTTGGCACGAAACTGATCATCCAACCTCGTCAGCAGTTCCCGTTGTTCCCACGGGCAGCGTGCGTTGAACGCAAACGCAAAATTTTTCAAGTGGGTGACTCAAAATGGCCATGGGAGAACGCTTCCAAAATGCTTTTCCATCTATCCTTGGTAATTTGTCCCCTGTGCCGTGACCTTTCTGTTTCTGCCCAACAATTTTTGGGCCTTTCTGAAATTATCCTGGCAAATCCCATGAAATCACCATGTCTCTTTGTTAAATCCTCCATGTTTTGCACCCAAATTGCTTCAATGTGCCCCCCCCAGTTGTAAGTCGGTTTATAAACCCCAGTAAGTATAGTTATAAATATCATAAACCATAGTTATTGGAGTTATGTTCACCAACTTAGCTATCTTGGGGGTCCCGCATTGTAGGGGAAACCGGGAAAAGCACCACCTCTGTCAGCATCCCACAACAAGAATTGGCCAAGAGTCTGTCAGTTGGTAAATCTCTCCACCTAGCGGGATGACGATGGAAATAGCCCAAGAAACTCAGAAACTTTGGGCTGTTTTGTTTGTTTGTAAATATAGATAAATAAAAATATATATATAACTATGGTTTATGGTACTTATGACTTTATAGTTAGTAGGCTTTATAAACTAATTCATAATATTATAGGGGGCCCCACATTGTATGTATATATATATATATGTATGTATTATGTTTTAGTTCCATGAATCCAAAAGTCTATTGTAGCCATCCTCTTGAGCCGTAGCTAGTTCAGCGTTCAGCGAACCTGTCATCCGATTTGAGCTACTCGTTGCTGATTTCACATGAAACCAGAGTCCTCACTACAAAGTGATGCCCCATGGCTAAGTTGGTGAATAAGTAGGTGAACTTGGATTTATAGAGAAATATATATCTTTATAGTTATGATATATAGTTCTATCATCTTGGTGAATAACTATTTATAGTTGTTGAAATTAAATTAGACCTATGATACTATAGTTCATGGGGTTGATAAACCAACAAACAGAACTGGGGGGCACCGCATGGAAGACATAGTTTAATTTGGATATATCGTTGAATTGGGTTCCCATTTCTAAAAGATCAAACGCCAGAAAGTAGGGCATTGCTCAAATAAACAAAGTTGTCACAACTCGTTGCAACAGAGGATCGCAACCTACAAGTAGGACCTACAACAGGAGAACATAGACCGAGACAAGATTTTCATCCGCCCAACACCTCTACCAGGGACTGGATCGTTGGATGTTGGCCAGAGGTTTGGAGTGTCCCAAACATGGACAAAGCATGAGTAGGTCTTTTACTATATACACGTCCCCAAATCTGGGAAAATGACAATATTTCACTAACCTGAATTGTTGAGCCATTCAGGGATGATTTCCCCAAAATAAAAAATCATGATTCCAGGCTTCGGGAGAACAGGGTTCGGTCGCTATAATTTACACAGCCAAATAGATGCAAATGGCTGGAGTGTGAAACAAATCCCGTCTATTCCATGAAATACTGGTTGGTTCAAATCGGGATTTCACGTTCTTGGATTATTGTAGTCCCCAAACAAAATGTGGTGAGGCCGGCACCGAAGGCAACATGGAACATGTTGATTTAACAGTTTAAAGCCACAAAAAAGGGGAATTCATGGCATTTATAACTGATGTATGATAGCTTCATGAAAGATATAATTATAGTGAATGGGTTTATCAACTAACTTATAAATGAAGGGGCTTTCCACAGCCAGTTCTATTTCTTGACCATGTGGCCAAGGGATATGAAAAAGTTGGCAAGGTGAGGGATGTCGGCACCACTGGAGGAACTCGAGGAAGCAGGAACAGTGGAGCCAAAGAGGGAATCTTGGTCTGAGTCTGGCTCTCTTCCTTCCTGTCGCTTCTCTTGTCAATCCTGCCACTCTCGCTGGGCTGCACATTCTGAGTCTGCTTCGGCCTGCAGGACGGGGAAGTTAAATAGTGCTGCTCCCAACTCCATTCTTGATTTGTCACCCGCTTCTGGCATGAAGCACAAGGCTTCCGAGCATCACCTTTGCCTTGGTACTCTCGGCACATGCTGGATGACTCCTGGTGTTGCCACAGCGCATTCATACTCTGCAGCTCTTTCCAACAATATTCGCACACCACACCATCTGGGTACTTCTTCTCCTTGCGCTGCTTCGCGTTGCTGCTGACCTGGTCCTCGCCTGCGGGTTTTCTCTGGATTGGCTCTCGGCTGGGGCTGCGACTGCGGGCCCGGCGTCTTGTGGTCTCACGGTCGTCCCTGTGCTGTGTGGGCTGACACGTTCAACACCTCAGGCGCTAGAGGTCACCCCAAGTTAAAAACCAAACGATACAAAGACGCCCTGGACTGGTCATCATACACACCGGCTCCAACACGCATACCCTCAAGACTGTTGTGGTTCAAACATAATATGGTAATTTCAATGGTAATTTCAATGGTAATTTCACTGGTTATATATGGTAGGTACCTCCAATTTAGGTTCCTGAAATGGCCATTGATAATTTCAATTCTTTGTTTGAACAAGAAACTTTGCTGGGAAACAGCATAAGCCTGTCCCATTGTCGGCTCGGCTTTGAGAACATGCTCCAATTCAATGGTCGTCTGGTCCAAGTGTATCCTTCTTGGTCATTCCATTGTCAAGGTACCATTTGTTCACCACTTCGAAAAGGACATCTACAATGTGGGGCCCCCCAGTTGTAAGTTGGTTTATAAACCCCATTCACTATAGTTACAAGTACCGTAAACCATATCTATTGGAGTTATTCACCAACTTAGCTAACTTGGGGGCCCCACATTGTATGATTTCCACTCAGCGCCCCCTTTGTCGCCAATCATAGATTTGAAATGATCTGAATAGATCTGCTTTTACCATTTTTTTCACTTGTTTGGTGAGCTTAACCTTCCTGCATTTACAGTGAACAACAACAAACTACTTTTGGAAGATTAGCCAATTCACTGTAATTCACTCATGTTTAGTTTCACTGTAAATGTTTAGTTTCACTGCATTTTCATATATACTCTTCACTGAGGTTTAGTTTCGATTCATATATCAGACCAAACCCATCTATTGTGAAGATTAAATCCCAGCATTGCGGCGTGCGGAATTGTAAGCCACATTGCGACCCACTCAAACCAACGTTTACCCACATGTTCATGGGGTCGATTCCACAGATTGTCTTGGTCCAGCCGCCATTTTTGTCTGTCAGTATTTGATGCTACTGGGATTTCCTTACGGAACCCTTCAGAAACCACAAAAAACTGCCTGATTCCCCATGTGGATTTACTTAGATGGGCCATGGGATTAACGATTCCTGGTTAGTAACTGGGGATTTGTTACCCTCTAAATCCCAATGAAAGAATCCATGGCTACTAACTAGTTGCCTAACTCCATGGCTCTAAGTAGAGACTGCCACACAGCATTTTTTTCATCCAGCCGTGCAGCCGCCATCCGCCGATCCCCCCGGCCCCCCGCACCTGGCACTGGGGAGATCTCTGGACACTGCGACAGGCTGTTGTTGTGCCGCAAGGACATGAGATCCTCAGGGATCGGTGCAGAGCTTCAAGGGCATCATCCAGATAAGATCCTCATGCTGGTCTGGGCGACGCCCTGTTGACTGAAGAAATCACGATATCATGATATGTATATATATATATATAAATAATTGAGAAATGGGAATTTGAGATAGAAAATATCTTCGGAAATAAAGTTCATTAATAGAATAATAATATACCAGAATTCATTGGGATATTGGGATACGAGGCGATTTTTTTAATACCCTAGTTTGCTGAACCTGTCGTTCCATGAGAAACTGTTTGGTTGACAGGGATTACCAATGATTCCCATGTTCGATGATCATATACTTGAAATAAACCAGCAACAAGAGATGGAACACTGCTTAGATGGATGCTAATTGATGTTACCCTCTGGTAAACATACAAAAAAAACTATGGACAATCACCATGCTATTGATGGGTAAATCAACTATGGTCATTTTCAAGAGCAAACTGTTAGTTTACCAGAGGGTACATAGCCCACTAGCATCGAATTTGCCATATTATACCTTAACACATTTGCTACGGGGACATATTTTCCTGTGCCTCACTTACTATCCAGTAGTCAAACACGGCTAGTTCGATGATTTTCCCGAACTAAACCTCCATGGCTAGGCCACGGGGCTTGCCCAGCAAGCCACCTTTGATGACAACGGAGAGTACCCTCATATTGCTATCCATCTATCCATCCATATCTATCTATCCATCCATATCTATCTATCCATCCATATCTATCTATCCATCCATATCTATCTATCCATCCAACTATCTATCTATCCATCCATCCATCCATCTAACTATCCATCTATCCATCCATACTACTATATATATATATATACCACCATGTGATGATTGGTTAAATCCCATTAAAAACCATTCACTATTGCCATGTGCGTTGCTCAAATCCCATTGAATTAGCATTTAAGGTTAATTCCCACTAGATCCAATTGAATCATCCCATCATATATCATTTTATACGGATTTTGATATATAACAATATATAGCCACTATTGTTATATAATTCGTTATAACTGCTATAACCAAAGTATTGTCACCATTGGGGTTACTCAAATCCCATTAAATCTCCCCTTTCCCATCATTTCCATATAAATTCGTTAAATCTCCAGTAATTAACATAGACCCTACCAGATAGGATTTGGAAGAATAGTTTCCACTATTTTTTTCAGGGTCTATGTTAATTAAATCTCCCATTATCATGCGGTGAAATTCCATTTACTACTGGGCTACCTTTAAAGTTGAGCCTGTGCTGAAGCTAGTGGACCGAATCTACCACAGAAGCTATCGAAAACAGCGCGGATAAGCGACCCCAAACAAGATGAACCTCCAGGAAACTAATATGCAAGGTTGGTGCCCCCAAGTTGTAAGCTGGTCTGTACTCCTATTAACTATAGATATAAGTATCATAAACCATAGTTATTGGAGTGATAAACCAATTTAGCTATCTTGGGGACCCCACATTGTATGGAAAATCAACGATTTCTTGACATGTTTTGGTATTTTTCAACGGGAAACTAATGGGCTTCCATAGTTTATGGACTAGTTTACACAGGAAGTTACCCGCCGGTTGTTTAAGCCTACGGGTTGAAAACCGTCCGAGCGTTTTAGGCATTTTGATATATGTTCCTTGGGGTGGGGTGGGGTGGGGCAATAACGTTCACGTACTTGCGTACTCCCATGATGATCATGATGTTACGCCACGGCACGTTCACTTGCACGTGCGCACATAATCCCTTCCTCCTAATACTAAACGTCCCCCTAATACTAAAAACAGGCATCCATCTCCAATTTCCGAAAATTTCAGTTTGGCCAATTTGACTTTTAATTGATCCCCT
>Ga0126342_10017602_pt1 | contig 12344 bp, 18 predicted proteins | sample Cyp1metagenome_FD_92528 | JGI IMG/M metagenome (GOLD analysis project Ga0126342, IMG submission 92528) | Coral microbial communities from Lord Howe Island, Old Settlement Bay, Australia - Cyphastrea 1 metagenome | ecosystem: Host-associated > Invertebrates > Cnidaria > Coral ... | reverse complement strand
TCCTAGACCTTCTTTTGGTACAGAAAAACTTGCTCAAACGAAGTTTTGATACACAAAAAATGCAATCGAGCAGAATTCTTATTCAACCCAAAATTCGAGCACCTTTTTTTAAAGGGGCATGTTTTCCATGAATTTGTTGAAACCAGATGTTTATGACATGTTTCTACATGTTTTATCTATTTGGGCATCAGTCGCAACATGTATGCAGATGTTGATGGAGAGAGTTGATCTTTGCATCACTTGCCCGTGCCTCTACAGCATTTTTTTTGGCTACCTTGGGAACTCAGCCTTACAGCCTAGGGCTGATGGCAGAAGGAGACATCAAAAGTCAATGCTGCATTCATGTGTGATACTTTGCAAACATATATAGCTCATGATTTGGGACCATGGCAGGAGTGAAATGGGCAGTTGTTGCCCCAGAAGATGTGCAGAGTGGTTTGTGCAAGATCTTTTTTCAAAAGGTGAGCTTGTGAGTTTCGTGTATGTCATGCATGGTTTTCATAATTTGAGGCCTGCGTGGCTTCAGTGTGCCCCACCTTGATTTGCATTCACGGTTCCTTTTTGTTCAGACTCATGACATGCATGCATGCATGCATGAGAACAGCATTCCTACTTGTGATCCCGGGCGTGGTCTTCATGCATGATCATGCATGAACATGCATGAATAGGAACTGGCTCAAATTTTTCACAGTGTGTGCAGATGGCACACTTTGAGCAGGCTGCTGTTTTGGCCACGGCTTGGGCCAACGATGAGGGGATCAAAGCCATGGCCCTGAAACACTCCATTGTGGAAGTGTCCAACAACACAAAGTTGAAGCGAAGTAGCATCCTGAGAACTGTGTACATGTGTGAATGCATGCTCCATGGTTTGTTCAGATCAGGTTCCTGAACTATCATGCATGCCCAGGTGATTTGAAAAGGAATGCCACGGTGGTTGGCTTGGCCATTAAACACTGTGGTCTGCGTCCTTCGCTGCCAATGTTTGAACAAGCCTCCTCGCAATTTTTTGCGTTGGCATTGCCACGTGGAATGGAGTGCTGCAGTCCCTGGGATTAAAAGCCATTCAATTAGTAGAAAGCAGTGGGGGGTTGCATGTGTCACTTCTTTGGGGGTTGGTGCAAAGCCAGACATCAGAGGCATTCGGGCAAAGGCGCACGCCAAGATCGCAATGCGTATGGTGTATGCCTTCTCTCGCATTGCCAAGCAGCCTGCTTACATGTGCAAACCATACATTACATCATGCATGACCATATAAGCTGCATGTCACAGACTGCAGCTTCAAGGCGCCCACACCGACCGCGATGCCCCGAGATCCGCAAGATCTATAAGTTCGCTGGTTTGCCCTTGCCAGGACTTGGGTTCATGATGCATGCGTTTGTGGTTAGAAAGGTTTCTGTGGATCTTTGGGAGCAAGTTCATCACACTGTACTAGGAAAAGATTCTGACACAGATGATGATTCCTGCAGCTCGACCACAAGCGTTTCTGACAGTGTGTCTTGGCTGCATCCAGCAGGATGCTTGCAAAGTGCTTAGTATGGTGGATTCAGACTCAGGCCTTTGGGTTTGCCGATTTTTTGGCAGGAAGACGAAGATGACACTTTGACCACAACTGGGTCAAGCTGTGCCAAGTCAGTGGGGCCTACGGAGCCTGCTACTTCCATGCCGGCCCCAGCTGCTTCAGCCATGTCCAACCTGGAGCATGGTGATCTAGTGACAGTTCCTGAGAAAGCATGTGGACTGGTCAGGAAATTCCAGTTGGAATCTCGTGACCTTCAGTCTGAAGCAAACCCAGCAAAGACTAGCCACTTGTATCAACTGCATTCATGGCCTTACATGCATGTCATGCTTTGGGACGAACTTCGAAAGATTAACCATGCATGCATGAATGATGCCCATGAATTTGAATTTTAGGCGAGACCTTGGTGACACCTCCTCCCAAGCCTGCAGGCTTTGATGTGTTGTTTCATGTATGCTGGTGCGCAGCTGCATTGTTATTTGTTTTCATCTTCCCATTGCAGGGAGTGACTCCTTGAGCAAGATGACACCTGAGAAGACTTGCCGTGACAACAAGCGCAGCTGGGTGACATTTAATATTGGTCACCAGTGCTGAGAGTGTGTTTGCATGCATGCAATTTTTTTTCATTGTTACTGATGCTGCATGAAAGGTCGGCAGCTGCTCCTGCTGGAAATGGAGGAACTTGAGCTCATGCTCTTGCTTCGGCAGTCCAGGCAGCAGAAAGCTGACAAAGTACCAAAGATCGCTAAGTTCTTTCCGGAGACTCTGCCCCCAGCAGTCTGCGCTACCCTCAAAATATTTTGTTAGATGCAACAGCATGCTGTGCAGATATGTTTGCTCCTGGAAGGGTTGGGAACTAAAAATTCAAGATCTGTGCTTCCCAGGTGTTGACCAGGTGGAGACCCAAGTGATGGAAGATCTTCCGCCTGTGCAGGAAGCTGCTGACCTGTCATTGGTCGCAGAGACGCATGTGGCAGAGATGATGGGGCATGAAGATGCAAACATGCCCACGAAGGAGGATTGCATTTCTGTCCCCGGAGTGGACCTGTCAGACCCACAACAGAAACCAACTCTTGGGGAACAGTCGGAATCTGAATCTAGTGGGGTGAGCAGTGAATGTAGTGATGACATGGACGAAGGCTCGCAAAGGGCTGACGAAGATGTGGACATGGGACATGGTTTGGGGGCTCCATTCCCCCATGGCCATGCTGAAGGGGATTCGGCTGAACACCTTCGAGAGGCTGTTTCTTGACTTTGCCTGAATCTCTTGAAATTTGATGTTGGCACTGACCTTGCTCACTGGCCATCTGGCCATGGTTTAATGGACTTAGGCTGATGAAGCTCCGGCTGAATGTGACCACTGGCTTCGTGCTGCTGCTGGGCTGCCAGCACCTACCAGACCTGGTCGCAAACCACAGTCCCAGGCAAAGGCGAAAGGGAAGGCAAGTGCAAAGCCTAAGGCCAAGGGACGTGCAAAGGCGAAGGCTAAGCCCAAGGGATCAGCGAAAGCAAAGGCAAAAACCAGAGGTATGGCGAAGGCAAAGGCGAAAGCCAGAGGTGCACCAAAGGCACGTGCCAAAGCGTCAGCAAAGGCCAAAGCCAAGTCGACCAAGATGACAGCAGAACAGAAGAAGTTGAAGTCGAAAAAGGACACAGCATACCACAAGGCCAGACTTGCGGCCATCAAAGCAGGGCTTGATGCTGAAGAGGCCAAGATTCGAGGAAGCGAAGTTCCTTGAATCAATTTTTTTGAAAAGCCAGGAATGATTGCATTGCACAGTTTGGCTTGCTGCATGCATGCTTTCCCTTTCTGTAGGCTTCAGCCCTGGTAGTGGCGTGATGGGCCGGCAGGAGCCAGTACGGGGTGCAACTTGTGGGATTTCTGCTCGTTGCGTTTGGGTTTTGCATGCGTTGCTTAGCATGCGTGTTTGCACCAAACATGGTGCACACATGTAGAGACGTGTCAACTGCTGCAGCGTGAGAACACGCATGCCCGCAGAGATGGATGACAAGATGTGGCTGTGGAACTCAAAATGTTCATGATGCAGTCTGACTATATTCATGCATGCATGGTTTTCATGTTGAACAACTTCCAGCACGCATGGACTTTCACGCATGAGAACTTAATTTGGAAGCACCCAGCAGCATGCATGTACCTCTCTTAATTATCCTTCTTGGTGAGAAAGTATCGCCTGAGTCGGTTCAAGTTCGACCTGTTGCTGAGATCCAATGGTATTTTCGCATGTGTCATGAAGGTACATCGCCATGATGTCGACGATGGCTTGATCGCCAGCTCAGTGCCCTTAAGTGCTATTGTTACAGTAGTGAGACACCACCATAGGGCTGGAAATGTCATCGTACTCTTGTGTTATCTTGGATACGTGTTTGTACTTTCGCTTATGTGATGGCCTCAACCGTAGCTGTTTCCACTCATGGCAAATAGGGGAAAAAGAAGCCGAGACAATGTTGACAAGGCCAGGCCGTGGATAAAATTTCTTGAAGAGCTAACACCTCAATGCATGTACAACTTGCTGGCAGGAAGTGTCGGCGAAGGCACGCGTAGCTCCTCCTCTTCATTTGAACCCAGTCAGGATCTGAGAGATGAGCCTGTGACTGTGTGGGTAGGGTGAATCAGTTTTGCGTTTCCCTTTAGGATGATCCCTGCAACTGGGAAGCCATTCTCCGACGCATTGGGGCTGTGGCCTTAGAAGTGGCATTTTCAAAAGTACAGCAACACTGTATCCAAAGAGTTTCTTGGTGCTGATTTTAGGTTGAAGAAAATGTGATCGAATCCATGTCTCAGGACACACAGGGCTCTAGCCACAAGTGCACATGCTGTGTCATTTTCGATTTGGTTTGTGGCTGCATTTTTTTGGCAGGATGCCAACATGGCTGGAGTGATGCATGCGCTGGCAAGAGCGATTCCTTTGCAGGATGGCACTTAGCTGTTTCGACACTAATGAGCACGCATGTGCAAACACGATCCGATCATGCATGAGCACGCATGACCATGCATGAGCATGCATGAGCATGCATGGCCACGCATGACCATGCATGACCACGCATGACCATTCATGACCATGCATAAGCACGCATGTCCACACATGACACACGCATGGCCACGCATGACCACGCATGACCACGCATGAACATGCATGACCACTCATAACCACGCATGTGCATGCATGTCCACGCATGACCATGCATGGCCACGCATGACCACGCATGAGCATGCATGACCAATCATGACCACGCATGAGCTCGCATGGCCACGCATGACCTGTTTTGCATTTAGTTGCAGGAAGCTGGGCGTGAAACCCCGATGACTTTCCAACTCCCTGTGGCTGACAGGCTTTCATTGAATTAAGTATTCATCATTTATGTATGTAAGAAGTTTGTCAATGGGCTAGTTCCTTGCATGCAGGCAAGAAGATGCAGTGCCCGAATCAAGTGCTGAGGCTGCCAGGCGTAAGCCTGTTCCAGTGATCCATTGCGGTCACATGCCCACAGTCATGCAATCTTTCCCGAAAGTCCATCAGCACTGCATGACAATTTTCACTCATGGTCCCAGACCGCCACCTGGCCCACCCCCGAGAAGAGAAGCTGAGCCAGATGATGTTGATAACATTTTCGCCCCGAGACCTGGAGTTGAAAGGAAGGCAAGGCCCACCAGTGCCAAAGTGAAACCAGGAATTCGCATTCCCCCAAAGCCCCCTCCCAGACCAGATGTCTTACCTAAGCCGTGGTGGCCACCAAAACCACCCCCAGCCAAGAGCTTGCCTGCCAAGCGTTGAGGCGAGGTTGGTTTGACAGTATTGCAGACAAACGTTTTTCATATATTTATCTCTTTTGACTGTCTCATGAAGGTGCAGAGTGGACATGCTAAGCATGGTGCAAGGCTCCTTGAGGCCCATGCGGTTGTGCTTGTGCCTTGTGACTGCCATGTGTTGTTTGGATTGCGGTCCTCAGACCCGTGAGGGCCGTGAGAGCTTCATCTTCTTTGCAGACTGCGCACTGCAGCGCCACAGCTTTGGAGAAAAAGTTGCATGATGGGTTATAGATTCAATGTCTGACTTTGCCTGTGTGCTCTAGCAGCAAGTCTTGGTGACCAATTTTAGACCATGCATGTTGCTTGAAGACCCTGATCAGTTTGATCCAAGTCTACATGCCTCCAAATTTGAAGCGGCAGGTACCTCAAGATGAGCTGGCTAGTGGATGCCATGGCTTCAGGTCCACTCCCCACCATGTCTTTGCACTTTTTGTGAACATGCATGGCTGAATGCGGGCGTGGTGTGCTTTGAAAACTTTCATCCATGCATGTGTGTGAAGAGAAGCTCGGGACGCAGCTGCAGCTTTTGATCAAGTTGGCACTTGGCGGTGAACATGCCATTTTGTGCACGCGGGTCTGCTGTGATGTCTTTGATGCATTGCAATGCTCCCAAGGCTGGGTAAGGTCCTTGTTCACCTGCATGCTGCCTCAAACTGCTTGAGAGCTCAGGTGATGATTGGAGTGGATCTTACCTCAGATGGAAGATATTGTTTTTTTGTTGGCGGAGCATTGGATTGCTAGTACGGGGCTTTGTGAATGCGAGGTGTTGCTAATGCTTTGGAACTCTGACCTGCCGTGGGAGCAGAAGGAATACCAGTTTCTGGAGCTCTTTAGTGGCCGAGCACATGCCTCACGTGAATGGCCCTGCCCTCATTTTGGTAGTTTCTGTTTTTTGTGTCTAAGAGGTGATTGTTGATGAGTCATGTGGTCGAGGAAGAAGAAAGGCTTCGAAGTGGGTTCGTATGATATCATCTACGGAGAGCAACGTGGGAAACCAACAGCTATGGGTTTTACCTCAGCTCCAGGATTTGTGTCTGGCCCTTGGTGCTTGCACTCATGTTTACTGCCTTGTATTTACCGCGGTTGCTGAGGCTTGCGCTCTTCTCCTGCTTAATGCTGGCCCCCGGGGCACTGGGGCTGATGGGCCCTGACTGTTCCAGCTTTGGGGCCCCAAACTTGGGGACGACCATGAGGTCAATTGTAAACAATTCCATTGGCTTTCTGAATCGGACCAATGTGGTCTTGGGAAACTTGACAGTCAGCAGGTTGCCTGCTTGAATTTGGGTGCATGAGAGAATGACGGTGCAAATTCAGCATGCATGTGAAGAGATATGTTTTCCTGGTTGTCCTAAGGTTGGTGCTGTGCTGCATCGCTATCCTTTCTGTTCATGGGATCTTCATTGTTGAACAACCGCGTCAGACGTTTCTCTTTGACCATTTTAGATGGCAGTGGCTCCAAGAGAGAATATGTTATGTGCCTGGATGCATTTTGTGCATATGTGTGATTTTGCATGCACTGTCAGGGGGCCAAGGTCATGCATGCTTGCATGGAAGCTGCTGGCTGCTTTGAGGTTTACATGGTGTCGTGGTGGATGCTTCACTTTGATGCCCCCACACCAAAGCGGCAGCAAGCCCGATCAAATTGGCAGGGCATTGGTGGACTTGATCTTGGCCCGATCACAAGGAAATATATGAATGAACATACCAAGTTTCAAAGCACCCGTGTGTTCCTAAGCTGGAGCTGTTTGAAGTATGCATGTTTACTCTTTATCGTGCACTTCATATTTACATATAGCTGAGTGAGGTCGACAAGGAAAGAAATGGAATGGCACGCGATTAAAAGAAACCGGGTTCCTTCGTGTGCAAGTTAGAATTGTGCTTAGATGTGCTTTATATCTTTTCCAAGATTCGCAGCCAATGGCATTCACTGAGGGTGTACCCCCCAAAGTTTGGAAGACGGCTCCTGGACCTTTGGAAGAGTGTAGAGCCTCCGACCTCCTGTCTGAGGACTCCTGTTCAGTGATGAATTTGCCACCCCCAAGCAGTCTCAACTGAATTGATCGTCCAGCTTCTGACCAGGAAAAAAATCGAGGCCAATACAAACTTCAGCGACAGAGAGCTGTTTCGCAGTATGCCATTGCTGGACACATGGCAAGATGCTGACTTGGTTAGTGTTTTTGAATATATGTACAACCACCCAAGGACATGCATCCCAGACAGCTGGGTTAACACCATGCAACAATTTCGGGGTCAGCTCCTCGAAACCTGCCCTGATCCTGAACTTGTGGATCAGTACAATCGACTGGTTCGAGGGTGATGAACATTTAATTTTAAAGGATTCATATTGCAAAATTCGTAACTTTCTGTAGATGAAACCATAGAAAATGGAACCGGGTGGTCGCGCGAAACGGGCGCAAAAAAGCGCGAAACGGGCGCAAAAAAGCGCAAACAACCGCAAAAAAAAAATGCACAATTTGGTGTTGTGTTTTTGCTATGTTTGGTGCTGTTTGATTTCGGTTTGTGGATGCCAGAAGTGATGTCTCCCATGCATGTGTTCAAGTTGCAGGTTCATGCATGACCACTTGCATGCTGAGACAATGTGATCATGTATTTTTTGGCTGCATGCAGCAGTTTTGGTGGAGCAGTCTGACTTGCCTCGGCTATGAGTCGGGAAACTTTGGCGGGTGGAGCAGCCATGCTGCGCATGGACACAAATGCATCAGACGATGCAGCTTTGGATGCTGAAATACAGGCTTGCATGTTTTCAAAATTTATGAAAACTTAGTCTTGGGCTTTGTGCAGTTGGATTTTTGCAGGCGAAAATGGATCGCATCCGCAGGATGCAAGCGGAACTGTACAGTGAGCCCACCGAGTCCTTGGCAGAAACCCCTGCAGCGGAAGCTGCCCCAGGTATGAATCTTACATTTTTGTGTTGGTGCTGGTGCTGGAATGCAGCCATCTTTTGATTTTGGTATGCCAAGGTCACCGGTACTTTGCGTCCCCTCAGCACGCTGGAGAATGTGTGCCTGGGAACCAGCAGGCATGTGCTCTTGGCAAGTTGCATGCATTGTTTGGCTGTGAGCGTGGAACTTGATAGCTCCATGTAGTTGGTGGGCAGGTGTCCTTGGGAAGCACAGGCGTTCCTAAGGCCTCTGGCATGCATGCGACAACTGCACCTTTTTCGTCATGAACTGGCATGATGCACGGCGCAGGCAGCCACAATCCCTGTGTCATCACCATCATCGTTCTTCCAGGATGCCCAGAGCCATGGGGGCTGTGAAGTTTCTGAAATTTGCATATGTGCATGTGCTTGTGCATGCATGCATCCACTCATCCATGCATGATCATGCATGGTCGACTGTTAGCATTCATGAAACGAAACAATATTGCATGCATGTAAGGTTCCAACGCCAGAACCGATTAGAAGTGATCATGGTGCAAATCTGGGCCCTCATGATGATTCAGCTGGTGCTCCTTTGGCCCCTGTTGTTGGGTCTACTCCAGGACACATGTGCCATGCATGCATGATAGCTGCTTTCATCACATCTAAGATTTCGCAATGCATGCATATCTCATGCATGCGCCACCATTCATGCACGTTGCATTTCGTGGGTAAAAGGGTTTCGCTTGGTTTTGCATTGGGAGATTCGAACCGTTCTTCCCCATCCTGGTCATACGGGATTGATCGTATAATCTCTGCATGCTGTGTGTGGCAGGAGCTGAGACGCAGCTTGATGATGAGTCTACTGACCATGGTCGGGAGCAAGATCCCGCACCGCCTGTTCGATCCTTGGACCCCTTGCTTGCAGCAGCTGCTGAAAGTAACAACGCCGCCGAGCCACCACGGCCACCGCCGTTTCCCCCTTTGCTGGTGGATGGTGAAGCAGGTGCTGACCGCACGACAACTCCAGCTGGGTCTGCTTCCAGCCGTGTAGCGGCTGTTCTCCAGGCGAGCAAGTCACGGAAAGAAACAGCAGGACAGACGTTGCATCAGGCGATGCTAGCCTTGGGGCCTCCTGGGTCAATGTCACCTGAAGAGCTGTCTCGAGAACTCTTGTTTTTGCATTCTCAGATGCTTTCTGGGAAGGAAGTAGAAACCAGGGCGTCTCCGAAAGGAGAAGTGGAGACCACTGTGCCGAAGGTGCCTGCTAAGGCAATGCCTGTGACGCCCCCTGCTGTTGTTGCTCCACTGCCAAAGGCAAATCAAAAGCCACCCGCACCTGGTTCTGTTCCAGCTGTGAAAGGTGTGCCGCCACCACCCGTGCATGCTGCTGTTCCAGCTGCCGAAGCACCGAAAGTGCCAGCTCAAGAGCCCGTCCCTGTGAAAGCCGCTGTTCTCCCACAAGCAGAGAAAGCGCCAGGCCCAGCTCCGAAAGCATGCCAAGAGCCAACCCCTGAGCAAGCTGCAGCTCTGGCCGTCGCCCTTCCGCCACCACCTGGTGCTCTTGGAAATGCCAGTGGTTCTGCCCCAGCTGGCAGTTTGCCAGCAAGTGCTGGTGGTGAGGATGCTATGGCAATGGATGTGCAGAAAGCTTTGGATGAGCTGAGGCCTGCACGTGTGTTTCCATGGTGTATTGGTCAAAACAGCCCAGACTTGCAGTTTTCTTTCTGTCGTCAGTGTTCAGGGAAGGGAAGAAAGTTGGTTCCTATGACAAGCTTGATCACAAGTTTCTTGGCTTGGTGTTGCTTCCGCAAAGAATTTGATTTCCTGTGCCAATCATTCCTTTCAGGATTCGCCGGCACGTGAAATCTGTGAACACGGAGGAGCTCTGGAAAGCTTGGAAGTCAAAAGACCAACGTGCTGCACCTATCTTGTTTCATTTCCTCAAGTGTTTGAAGGTGTGACATGCAAGGATCAAGCGAGGTCTTGGTTTCTTAATCTTGTTTCTGAGGCCAAAAGATGAAAGAGGTTTTGCTCCAGACGGGATCTTTTGAAGAAGTGGATCTTGTGGTCCAACGCATGCAGTCCCAAAGTGTCAAAGACCAGGACACATACAAGCCTGTGACGAAGACTATGCTGAGAGAGATCTACAAATGGGACGAGTCCTGACCTTAACTGCATGTTTAAGGTCATTTTGAGCGCATGCCCATGAACTTCTATGTTCTGCATGTGGTGCTGACCCTGTTTGGCGCCCATGATTTTTAACACGAGACCAAGTTCACCTGCAATTTCGCGACAGCACTGAGGCAGATGATTACCACAGCGTGGCAATGGGCAGCTCAGAATGGAAAGCTTAAGAAGAATGAAGTGAATGGTGGTGAGTATGCGGAACTGAATGTTGACCAAGTTCGGTGGGATACGAAAGAGAAAGCGCAAAGCATGGTTATGACTGCGAGCGCACAAGTCGAGGACTTGCCAATACTTTGCTGACCTCTGCTTTCTCCGCTGTATGAATCCGCTGCTGTGGGAGGACAGATCTGGGAGCATTGCAGATCCCATCGATGAGGCTGAGGCTCCAGAGTCAGTGAGTCCTGCAGCTCCAACCGGGCCAGCAGTGCAGCCGCTTCCGCAGTTTGCAGGCATTAGGCACCAGCAAAAAATAATGCAGTCATGCATGATGCGTGCTTAAAATCCCACAGCTGAGGAAAGGGCCAGTGGAGCGCATTCCGTTTCCCACTTTGTCGCAGACTGCCTCCCCCTACCAGCAATTGGGCCAATTTCTTTTGCTATTGGGAAAGAAGACAGATGTTGCCCAGAACCAGAAGGCGTGCCTGCTGACTTCAGCACATCCATTCCATTCACGTGGGCTGTCTGCGTCTGGCAGGACCGCTTGGATGATCACGCGCAGACTGACCGAAAGGCTGCTGAGTGCTTGTCTCAATTCTCGCTGTGATCTGGATTTTTGTATGTCCACGTGGTCACAGCATTCTCCTAGGCTTTCTGCTGGGATGGCAGCGCCTCTTGCAGAGCTCAAAAGGCTCAATGGTGAGCTGATTGAGTTGCAGGCTGCTGCGACGGTGAAAGCGCCAGAAAGGACGGGGTTGGTTTCCAGCAAAGTTGATTTCACAAATGGCACGGAGGGTAGCAGTGTGAGATGCCTGGGGCAGGGCAGAGAAAGATGGGTTGGTGAAGAAGTACATAGAAATCACCAAGAATGACACGATGATGAACAACTGGTCTTCGAGGGCCAGGCCTGCTCTAGCATCAATCGGAAACATCCAATCTCTTATATGTTTTTAGTGTTGTTCCCAAACAGCCAAGCTCGTGGATTCGGCTCCTAAAAAGATGCGCCCGCCACTGCATTTGTGCAAGCTGGACTGAGGTCTTGGAAGCCACCTCTGACAGAGGAGGAGAAGCGAGCTCGCAAGGAAGCGTCCAAGGCGAAGCGAAAGAAGAGCAAGAAGGAAGTGAAGAGTGAAGATGACCAGTCGGACAAGTCGACGAGGTACCCTCGGGGCGTTTTCTTTGTGACTGCATGGATGCAAGGTGCCAGCTGACCATGATGCCACTCTGTGCAGGAAGAAGAAAGCAAAGGCTGAAAAGGAGTGAGCGAAGTGTTGGCTGAAAGGTTTTTGGCCATATGTTTGGTTGCCGTGGTACAGCTGAAGACTCGCTGGTTTTGAACAAGAGATAGCACATATGCAAAGACTGTAGGCTGAGTGCAGATCGGGAAACTGGATAGAAAAAAACACGCATGCTTTCCCATGTCCTTGCCTGGTCTTACAAGTTCTTTCGTTTTCATAAACCATGCATGATGCATCAATTCATTGCCCACATGCCAGACATGCATGGACTGAGTGATGTCGAGCATGCATGGATGGAGTCACGCATGCTGACATGTCAGGGAAGCAACCTGCATTCTTTACACTGCCCAGCAAGTGACATGCAACATGTCATATTGCCCACCCTGTGCCCCCGCAGGGATCGACCTGATTGCAGAATCTCACGGAGAGATTCATCCAGTTGGGCGTGCAGGTTGGGGTACATGCATGTGTGTGTGTGTATGTGGTGGTGGTGGTGGTGGTGGTGGTGGTGGTGGTGGTGGGGGTGGTGGGGGT
>Ga0126342_10017601_pt1 | contig 12344 bp, 12 predicted proteins | sample Cyp1metagenome_FD_92528 | JGI IMG/M metagenome (GOLD analysis project Ga0126342, IMG submission 92528) | Coral microbial communities from Lord Howe Island, Old Settlement Bay, Australia - Cyphastrea 1 metagenome | ecosystem: Host-associated > Invertebrates > Cnidaria > Coral ... | reverse complement strand
GTTGATGTAATGTTCGTGCACGCTGACATCGGTACGCAGTGCTACGTTGATGGGTGGGGTGGGGAGGGGCGGGGTGGGATGATAACGTTCATGTTACGCGTGATGCACAACGCACTGCGATGTTGATGTAATGTTCGTGCACGCTGACATTTGCTACCAAATCTGCAGACCAAACCTCCATTATGCACAAAAAATTCAGGTCAGATCCTGGCCTAGAAGCAGTCACTAGATTGTCTAGCAAACTCGTCAAGATCTGCAGAGACCGTTTCTTTGTGAAAGATGGAACATGTCTCAAAATTGCAGTCAGTGAGCGCAGAGATGACGACAGCATTGTCAATGTCAGAGGTGTCCTTCAAGATATTGCCAACGTACCCATTGGGTCTTCCAAAAACAAGAATCATTTTCATGTACTGGATGGTGCTCCGCCGTCCCTTGTGGCCGTGTTGAGCTCTCCAGTCAGTTATGAACTCAGTATGGTTGATTCCTACATTGAACAAAAAGAGAAGATACAGTCTTTAGATGAGCTGGATCCTAGTTTCTGACGAGATTTCAGCAACCCCTTTGATTTTCAGCAAGAGATCATGATCCAAGCTTTTCAAGGAGGACTGGCTTATCAAGGTGACGATGATGCAGGTTCTGAAACCAATGATCAGCTTGAGTCAGACGGATATTCACCCAGTGATGGTATTGGATCGACGGACATACATCCACCATCTTCTGAAGACAACAGACAGGACGTTCTTTTGTTTCATCTCGATGATCACCCTGTTCACGCACTCATAAGCTGGAATAGCTATGAGGACATGATGTCAGAGATTGCTCATCATTTTGCACTGGAAAGGTCTGATTTGGTAGACGCTTACGAAGTGGTCATTCAGCCGCCAGACATTGGGCATGAAAATGTGCCAACTATCGTTCATGTCCAAGATGACGTTCGCCCAGGTTCAGGTGACAGGTTGATTTTGCTTGACGTTGAATACCATGCACATCGAATTGAGGCAAATTTCAGACTCGGTCTAACAGTTGTCAGAAAAGTTATACCAATTTCGAGAAATGCACACAGAAATGAGGTCCGTTGCAAGGCGAATATTAGATACTGTCGTGCAGAGAGCGGCAGGTGTCTTGTCTTCATAAACTCTAGTCGATGGCCAGACTGTGACTTGGACAGGAAAACTATCTCTCATGGTGATTACATTCGCATAGCTGTGCCGCCCTCTGAAAGATTTTCATGCCCTACAACTGACATTTCGGACATGACCCAACGTGGCTTCACTGACCAGCAGATCTTTGATGAAATGTCTCATGACGATGCTGAGTCAGGGGTGTCACCAAGTCTCCTTGGTGAAGATGAAGTCAGGGGTCTTGCCTCTGAGACCCAGGCAGAGGATGACGATGTCATGATGATGCAAAGGCAGCTTATTGAAAGTGCGCAATACATGCAAACACCTGATTCAGTGACTCATGCATATAGTTCTCATGGAAGAGCTTTTGCGGATCAGAAGGTGTCTAGGCCAGGCCCCAGTGATGCAAAATGTAGTCTCACCGACGAATCCATTCGATTTGTTCAAGCAGTTGGATCGCAAGTTGACAATCCTGACACGCTTGTTGATGAGCCCTCAGATCTTCGAGATCAACCGATGCGGGTTCAGGATCTTTGGGACAAATGGGTCGAAACTATGGCTCAAACTGGTCGGACAATCGATGAGGGATTGAGGATTGAAACGTGGTTCAGCAACCCGAGAAGATGGTCTCGATGTCAGTTTTCTAGAGTTGTTGTCTTGTCAAGCAACTTTCATTGCTGGGAACGGGAATTGCTGGCAGCTTGGCCGGATCGAGCAGAACTTGCGCTTCTTGCACAGTTTGCGATTGTTTTTCCGACTCCCGAAGATGTTGACTCAACTGTTCAAGAACAATTCATCATGGAGCAGCAACCTGAGCCGTTCTCTCGTTCGGTTGTTTCTACTTTGTATTGATTCTGACAGAGATCAAGGTCGTCCTCATTCAATCGCCATTGTTGTTTCGGACAGACTTGACATCAGATCAATGGCAACCATGATGTGCTACTCTGAATTGTGTCCACCAGAAAAAAATCGAAAATGAATGCCTTCTCTGGATGGGACATATTGCTATTCGCCATGATCAAACGGTCAATGTTCGCGCTGGAAATGCTTTCCGTTTTGTTGTTAAACGTGGAATCAAAGTTAGCATTCCAGAGGTCTATGTCAGATAGTAGACTTAGATCTGAATTGCAGGCTGCCATTGGAGGGGCTATCTATCGTCGACCTATCATCCCTGGGTTTCCAGCCGATGCCCTCTCCGTGAGCATTCCTACAGATCCTGCAAACTCGACCATGCGATTTGATGATGCATACCCACCAGATTGGCTCAATTCACTACAGGAAAGATTTGACCAACACGCAGTTGTTGAAAATCCAGATGAGGGACCTACACTTTACGTTATGGTCTGGTTTGTCAATGGAGATTCTTTCCTACGTGAGTCGCCCAGGATTTGCAGACTTGATGCTGATAGCTCTTGGTGGAAAAGTGAGATCATTTTCCCCTGGCGTGACCAATTCACCAGAGGTGCAGCATTTGACTTGCATTTTGTTGATCCAGTGCCTCCGAAGGAATCGTGGCAGTCTCATGCTGCTCACATTGTCGTTTCGCAAGCAATGCCACCTGAGCATGTTGCTGTCGTAGTGTCGACAGTGGTTACCAATGACCCTCGAGGTGCTGTTAGCCATACTGCTTTAGTTGTCAATCAATTTTCCAGTGCTGCAAACATTGTACAAAGATTTGATTCGACAATTTTGCAAGGGGGTAGCTACATTGTCAGGCGGGGTCGAAACGTGTTTCCAGATGCTCACACAGTTAGGCTGGGTTCAGGGGATGGTGTTCTTCAGATCAGCCCAACTGGTAGTAGCGGAAGTGCTCGGCAAACATCACAGGAAGTAGAAACCAGCTCCTCGCAGCAAGATCAGCCTGCGCATGAACATGAAGTTGATAGGTCCTTGCCTTTGCAGGAGCATGATGAGGACTCTCATGATCTTGAGGATGCAGTGCTGATGCAGGCATTCAATTTTGCGGCACAAGTTTCTGATTTGCGTCATGATGTTGCTGAATGTGCGATTGGGGTTCCAGGTGAAGCCTCATGTGAGGCTGACGCATTTCAGTTCAATCCAAATGCTGCAGAATTCCAGCCCAATGGTAATTTGCTGCCTGCATGGGCGCAGGTCATAGAAGACATTTATCACGAATGGGATGCAAACGCTTTCTCTTGGCAGGGAGAGTTTAGAGTTGCACACTTCATGGTATGTTGCTCCAGGCATTGATCGGCTTCAATGCTTGTATGGCCGAAAAATAGCACTTATGGCTGACTTCTGGAACTGGCGTGAACAGTTCCGAAGGAAATGGATTGACGAAATTTACCAACTTGCGGAAATTGAACTGATTCATGTGTCCCCACAGCCAACCCAGATGGAATCGGGGATTGTTGGACATGTTATTCTGGTTCAACATAATTCGATTGAGTGGTCTTCTATTTTAGTTTCAGTCTTTGACTCAGCCATCAACAGTGGACATCCGTTCCACATGGCGCACTCCTTTCCTGAGCGTTTGATCTTCAAAGAAATCATTGTCAGAATTGGGCATAGTGCTGATTGTAGGCATCATGCGCATTGTTCCTTCAGAATTAGAGACCATACCTTTCAGTATAGTGACCAGATCAGAGCCAGTGATGGTGATGCGGTTGATCTCATGATCAACAGATTCATCCGACCACAAGATTGGAATCCTCCATTTATTCCTCATCACCCAGGTGCAGAGGGTGTTTCGCTCCTCAATTCAGTCAAAAGCATGGGAAGAAATGGCAAGGTGAGACTGCTGACGAAGGAGTGGGTCATAGGTTTCGATCGGGTGTCAGTATCTCCACTGCAACAGGGCTGCAAGATCATGTCAGTGACATTAATGAAATTCCTTTCGCTCTGGCGTTTATCTTCAATAAGTCCGATATTGATGCTCCCAATCTTGCCACTTGTGCTGGGAAATCCATGGAGGAGACACTGAGATTGAAATGCACCAGATGAAAGGCTTTGATGTTGATCACAGACGAAAGGACTTTCAGCTTAAGCACAAGTTGCTGAAAGAAAATTCCGCTATGTTCAATGTCAAGTTCACAAGAGCTGCATGGAAGATCAAGGTGGAGCAATGGTTCATCGGATCATTTGTGCAGCACAAGCATGACTATGTCATCGTTGCGTGTGTTGAATACAGCAAGGATGGAGCCATTGCGAGAACAGTGACAGTTCCAGGCAACTGCAGAACAGATGCACTCAGATCGATGCTCAACATTTGTTTTGGCACGAAAATTCGGCTAAATGGAGCGTATGCGCTGGATGAAGTTGTCATGCAGCCAGGTGATGTTTTGGAATATCACGTTGCAGCTGCAAGCACTGGTATGACTCTTGACAGGCACAGCTCTAGAGTACAGATATGCCTGGATGCGGCGATTGAGCAGATCATTCCCCACTTTGATGTGGACAAGGAGGCAGTTGAGATTCTACAATTCCCGGAAATCAGATCAACCCTACAGTAGTTCAGGAAGATGGCTGGTCATTTCATCTGGTGCCTGAAGGTGTTAATCTACATCGAGAATCCTTTGAAGCCCTGTACCAGCAGAGCGTGATTAGTTGTGGAAAAGCGCACGCTTATGAACTGTACATGGATGGGGCTACCGCTGGTGACAATTCTGCATGGGCAGTGGTTGCGGTTGCTGTGTCTGACTCAGGAAGAAGATTTCTTGGATGTCTTGGAGGACTCACTGAGATTGACAGTGGCTCACCAAAGCGGATTGGAGCTGCGCATCAAACCAATATTGATGCTGAGCTGTCGGCTATGGTTTTTGCGACTGCATTTGCATTCTTCGGGTCGGAGGATGCTCAGTTTGTGATTCGCCCCGATCTTGCCCTTAGTCATAGATTTCTGTGGATTCAAAGCACCACCAGGCAGGACAGTGTTCTTGCCAAAGTGTTGCATGTGCTTGGTGAGTCACTGCCCAGTAACATAGCAGTTGAAGAAGTCCGAGCTCACTGTGGAGATCCATGGAATGAGTTAGCAGACTCAGTGGCGAAGCACATTGCGAAAACAGGGGTTACGGTTGGAGCTGTCCCATGGAGGGTTGTGCATCAGATTGCCACTTCACCTTTGACAATCAAATGGGAGTGGCTGCGTCGTGAGAAAGATTCGTATCAGAAGACCATGCCTGCGTTACATAGTGATGCAGTATGGCAAACCCATTCCTTCTGCAAAGAAGATTGGAGCGTGCATTCCAAGGATGCCACATAGCCAACAGCAGGCCAACTTTTCTCTGAGGGTTGCGACATGCAATGGACTGGCGCTCAATGGTGAGGAAGTCCCAGGTGTATCGACAAGTGCCCGCACCACGAGGCTGGACATGCAATTCCACGGAGAGCAGGTGGCACTAGTTGGTATACAGGGGGCGAGGACATCAGAAGGATGTAGAGTCTCCGACAACTACAAGATCTATTCATCAGGATTTCGACAGTGTGGGAATTCCAGGCACTTCGGATGTGAGTTGTGGGTTCACAAAAAACTTCCCTTCTGTACCATGCCTGATGGTAGAAAAGTTGGCTTGCATAATTGCAAAATCACAATCACCACCCAAGAGCAGAGAATCATGGTGGCCTTCTTTGAAGGCCCTATTAGTCTTCAGGTCGTAGTTGCTCATGCCCTCTGTGTTTCTGCAGAGAGACCCATATATATTGTTAAACAATGGTGGGAACAGACGGCAGTGCACGTCGGCAATAGCCTCAGTGAAAACGTAGTGGTGTTGATTGATGCAAATGCTCCGCTCGCAGATCGTGATACGCAGTTCTTTGGTATGCACCATGCTGAGGCCATGAATCCACAGGGTTTTGAATTCCAAGATTTTCTGATTTCCACATGCCCGTATGCACCCTCGACCTTTCCACAACACTCTGGTATGTCAGCCACATGGCGTCACCCTAGAGGTGACAGGTTGCGTCGTGATTATGTCCTCCTTAGTCGACCACTTTTTTCGATTTGCACAAAGTCGTATGTGAAGGCTGACTTTGATGGAGGATTTTGTCACGTTGATCACTGCCCTGCCGTTTGTGAGGCAGAAGGGTTCATGCTTTTGAGGGAAACAGGCAAGAGGTTTCATTGGGACTTCCACAAGATCCATGATGTGGAAGCGCAACGTGCCTTTTCAGACGCTTTGACCTCTCTCCCGTTGCCGTCATGGTCTGTGACGATAGGACGACGATCATTCAAAAATTGTTGAAACAAATATCCTTCAGCTTGCCAATCAACATTTCGAAGCGAAGGAAAAGTCCAGGCCGGTTCTCAGTGAAAGCAATCTTGATGGCATTCGCTTGAAGAGGCAGATACTTGGTATGGCTCGCCACCAAGATTTTCAAGATCCACTGTTGAGTGAGGAATTAAAAAGTATTGAGAAAATCATCAAACCCATGGTGTTGAGAGATCAGCAAGCATGGTACAGCACTTGGTTGGACAGTATCAATGATGCAGGTGCACGCCATGATACCGCCCAGGTTTACAAACAATTACAGAGACTCGGTAGAAGGAAGAAAGACCTTGGCAGGGGACCACGCCCCTTGCCCAGGCTCAAAAAGGCCGATGGCCAATGTGCGCACTCCTTCGAGGAATGTCAAGAAATATGGAAAGAGCAGTTTGCAATGATTGAGGCAGGCACTTATGTTACAGACATTCAGATTGCCCAGCTTCACTCGCACTGTGACGTTGAGGCGAGACGTGATGCAAGGTTTTGCCCTGACCCATATAGGTGCTCTCGATCATCCGAAAATTCAAAAATGGCAAAGTGCCAGGCCCCGGGCAATTGCCGGTCAATATTCTCAAGTGTGGTGGGATTTCAATGGCAAAGATCCTTACACCGCTGCTTGTAAAAGCATCGTGGCACACGCAAGAACCTCTTGCTTGGAAAGGTGGATTGCTGGTGCCCTTATTCAAGGGCAAGGGATCACCGTCGGACCCTCAGCCTATAGATCCATTTTCCTTTCTGGTGCTAGTGCAAAGGTGCATCACGCGAACATGAGACAAGGACTTGCAGATGTTTGGTGTCAAGATGACAACCTTATTCAGCTTGGAGGCAGAAAAGGATGCTCCACAGATGTTGCGCATCATCTCTTGCATGCTCATTTGTCCTGGGCCCGAACCACAAAGACATCGTGTGTGATTTTGTTTGTAGACCTGCAGTCTGCCTTCTATTCAATTCTGCGATCATCGCTGTTTTCTGGAGATTTCCATGATGACACACATTGTTATGCGATGAAACACCTGGGAATCACCCCAGAAGATTGGCATCATGTGCGAGCCAGTGTCACAGGGGACAATGCCACAGCTGGGATTGATGCACATCAGGAAGGCATTCTCAGAGACATGTTTTCGGGTACTCATTTCTCCATGCAAGGTGTTGAAGGTGATACCGCTACAATGAGAGGGACTCGCCCAGGCGACCCAGCCGCGGATATTCTTGTCAATATGGCATTCAAGTTGGCAGTTCTTGACGCAAGAAAGAGGATACTGGAGTCTGCAAGCACCCAGTGTTTTGGTTCGCCTCGACCATCCACAGATGTCTCATGTGCAACATGCATACCACGCAAAGGGTTTGCGGAGATCTCCTTTGTTGATGACATAGCATATGCGATACACTCGGACAATTCAGATGAGGCCGTTTTGCATCTTCAAGTCATCTCATCCTCTCTACATGATGCGGTGGCTGCTCGTGGTTTGAAAATCAATTATCAAACTGGAAAAACAGAGGCAGTTCTTAAGCTCGCAGGCCCAGGATCCAAAGCCGCGAAACACAGGGTATGGCATGAATGTGGAGGACGCCTGCCGGTGGTCACTGAGCATGGTACCCAGATGCTTCAAATTGTGCACTCGTACAAGCATTTGGGTTCCTTTGTGCACGATCACACCGTTATCCAGAAGGACATGCGATATCGTGTCGCACAAGCCCGAAAGGCTTACGGACAGTTGAGTCGGCAGTTTTATGGGAAGAAGAATGTCAGTGATCACACCAAAGCCTCGGTATTTGCAGCCCTGGTGATGTCTAGGCATGCATATAATGTTCACACATGGGCATGGATCACAGACGCAGATGTGGAGCAATGGGACCATGGTGTCAAAGGGCAGGTATCAAAGCTTGCAAGAAATAAGGTACGGCCAATCCCTCCATTTCAGTTCACAACTGCTGAATTATATGCCTTAGTACATGGACCCCGTGATTACTTACATGCCAGTCGACTGCGATATGTCCGCAGAGCAATCCATACAGCGCCGGCAGCTCTTTGGTCGTTTCTGCATGAAAATGAGCATGAAAATTCGTGGCTGCCACATCTGATGGTGTCCTATTCTTGGTTGCGACAGCATCTTGGTGCGGGGGCTACTCCTGCGTTTGGTGATGCAGGGTCTTTGCTCCAGTTCATTGCAATTGATCAGAAGTGGAATGGGCGGGTCAATAAGACTGTTTTGAAATCTTGTCTGAGATTCAATGAGGCCGGTGCACAAGGGAAGTTATGGACACTTCGAATTCAGGCTCAGATTCGCTGATGTAGCGCTGAGGGACATCAGTCAAAAGGAGAAGAATTGGAAGTGTAGCCTATGCCCAGAAGGCTTCGATACCAAGAAGGCTCTCACGGTTCATGCCCGGCACAAGCACCAATATCGTACCTTGCTCAAGTACTTTGTTCTTGGGGATGAATGCTTGGCATGCTGCAAAAAGTTCTTCAATCGCACCCGCTTGCTTGCTCATGTGGGAAATTCAAGAGCGTGTAAGAACACCTATCTTGCATGCTTTGTGCCAGCTTCAGAAGAAGTTCAGAAGCTTGAGGATGAAGACAGAGAAAACTATAGAATGCTGAAGTCCAAAGGATGGCATTCATCCAAAGCTTTCCTCCCAATGATTAGGGTATGCGGACCAGTGTTACCCGAGTGTGGAACAGATGGCGCAGCAGCGATGAAGGCCAAATGGCACAATCGCATCCCAGTCAGCGGTCGAGCTTTTGAAGGTTTGGATGGATATTGTGAATTGTCCTCGCTTGGATCTGAACAGGAGGATGAGTTTGTGCCTTTTCTCATGCAGACAAATGGAAGTAGAGTCCCAGGTGAGGCAGGAGTGTTTCAGCAGTACGGCCTAGCTGCTGAGACCGCTAGACTGCACATCAAGGGCTTTATATTTGTGCATTTTTTAAGCGGCTTTCGCCGCAAAGAAGACTTGCAACATTGCATGGAGAATCACAACATCGTTGGTGAGAAGCACATCTTCTGCATATCTGTGGATTTGTGCTTAGCGAAGCAACATTCAGACCTCACAGATGAAAGCAGCAAAATCTTTTGGATTGGTAAAATGAAAAGCGGACAGATCCTCGGCATCGGGGGGGCCAAGCTGTGAAACTTGGTTGGCAGCGCTCAGATGGCGGCCCCCCCGGTGCGATCTCATCAGTTGCCATGGGGAATAGCAGGCCTTTCCTCAAGACAATGGAAGCAGGTTTGCACAGGAACTCACCTCATCCAGTTTCTGGTCGAGTTGATTGCCCTAGCAGCCCAGCTAGGACTGTGCGGGTTCATCGAGCATCCACAGTATCCGGTGTGGCTGATGCGGAAAAAGCCAGCATCGATCTGGACTTTGCAGGTGATCAGAACCCTTGCCAGGCTTGAATGCTTCCAAGTCTGTTCGTTTGACCACTGTGTTTATGGATTGAATGCCACCAAGCCGACCTCGTTACTTTTGCTGGGGCTTAGCACTTTCCATGACATTACCGTTTCCAAAGGACGTCGAGGACGATGTGACCATCCAGCTGGGCACCAACCATTGCGTGGAATTCAATGCGATGGATCATTTACCAGTGCAAGGGCGAAAATGTATCCGCCTGGAATGAATAAGGCCATCGCGACTGCAGTGTCCCGGTTTTTGGCCGAACGCCAGCTAGAAACAAGCTGGTCAGAGCTGCCCAAGGATATGCAGGAATTAATTTGCACAGAGTATACCGAGGAGTCAATTGTACAACCCGACTTTCATCGGTAGCATGACTTGCAAGGCCAAGCGTTGACCTACGCAGTATGAGCAAAGTGGACAAAATATATAGATTCTATATTATGATTCTATATATGTATTCCATATATATCTAGATTCTATGATCTAATATGATAATATGATAATATATATGTATACATATATATATATACAGGTTGGTGGTTTCAACCCATCTGAAAGATATGAAAGTCAATGGGAAGGATTATCCCATATATTATGGAAAATAAAAAATGTTTGAACCACCAACCAGATATATATAATTATATAATATATATAGAGAGAGAGAGAGATTCTAGGTGGTGAAAGAGTCAGATAGCTGTAAGTTTGCTCACAAAATGTTTGCCTGTCTTCCTGCTTCGCATCATGATGGGTAGCAAACCCACTGGTCAAACTTGTGAAATGTTGGAATGATGCTTCCCCTTCTTTCAGTTCACCGCAGTATTCCTCCGGCAGTAATTAGTTCACAACATGCAAAGATACTGATCCAAATAGACACTCTGAAGTAACACGTCTCCGAAAGATTGGAAAGGGAGGTCCAGTTTCACGGTCATCCTCAAGGAACTCAAGCCCAAACCCAAAAATCCCGAGCCTCTGTCTCGCAGCCCACGCATTGCCCTGGCCCAGAGCTTGTGGGGGTTTGCAGTGGCACTGAAAACAGCGTTGTAAGAGGCCGCGTGTAATTTTGGAGACCGTCCTCTAACTTCAAAGTGGAGGAAGCTGATGATGATAAGGCATGATAAGATCCAGGCAAACATGCATTTCAACAACAATCATAATCACTGATCATCATGGTCGTGGTCATCATTTTTCGCTATCATCCACATCAACCTCAAAATCAACATATATATATATTATATATATATATATACATACAACGACAAACATCAACAACGTCAACACAATTAACATCACAAACAACACAAACAACACCAATAACACCAACAACATCAACAAAACAACCCCCTTGATGGTGTCCTGGGATGCTTTACGGGGGAATTCGAAAAAGAGAAAAAAACTTGTTTTTTCGAAAACATTTGTTAATATGCTAATATTGGACCATCACAACCCATATTAACAGGACCAAAGTGGTCCACTGGGTTTCAGCGAGCCTTTCTTGGAAGCGTTCCACGGCGATGCGCTTGCCGAAGGGACTCGTCTCTGCCAGTGGACCTCCGAGCTAGGCGGAAGTCAAAACATTCGGCTCCAAAGTGCATTAATGTTAATAAAGCAACGATAAACCACCTATATCATGTATGGTTTATACCGGTTTATACAACTGATTTATGGCAATTTTTGGGATGGTTTACAATTGTTTTAACTAACATTATATAATTAACCAGTGCAGTTGCATTCCAAACAGCAATGCCATGCCCTAGAGCTTGAGAATCCAATGCTGTCCTTTTTGTCACTTCCTTGGGTTTGGGACACAGCCATCTTCCACTAGGCATCACTAGGCGTCAGCGCCGCTTGTTGTCATCCGGACCATTCCAGACCCTCAGAGCCACGACACGCAGAATCTCATCCATTTGATTCACCCAGTCATCGATCTTCTCATTTTCACGTGGACCAGCCGAAGCCATGGTAGCACCTCACGACCGTCATGACCCGAATGGAAAGTGCATGAAATGTCCAAAAAAACTATATAAAGCAGTGCCTACTTGAACCAAACAGCTATCATGAACTGGGCTGGTGTTCTCTGTTTGGCGGCTTCCAGGGATTGGAGGTGGAAACTGTTGTTTTCATCTGTCTTTAACATCGACATATCAAAGCCCGAAATGCGGCTCGCAAACTCACTAGGAAAGTTCAAAACGCATACTGAAAAAGCATGAAAAAGCATCCTCTCCACTTCATCCTTCTACCCTTCCTTCCTGCCCGCCTATGGCTGGATGAAACTCCAGCGATCCATTGAAGGCTTCCAACAAGGCGTCGGAACCAAAGGATCCCGCGAAGAGGAGACACTTAGCACCTCAGGGATGGTGCCATCGAACGGTTGGAAAAAGTGATGTTGGAACCACAGCCCTCAAACAGCCGAAAAAAAGTGATGTTGGAACCAACTAATCACCTGGATGCACCTTGATGCTAATTAATCACATTGGCTCTGTCAGGGGTGTGGAAAGCATTGTCCTGTCATACCTCAAATTGTTCCAAGATGGTGCCATCTGGTTTCTTTCAATCCTACCTCAATCTTCGTCCATGCTCAGTTTTGGCCGAGAAAAAAAACGACATG
>Ga0126342_10017600_pt1 | contig 12344 bp, 12 predicted proteins | sample Cyp1metagenome_FD_92528 | JGI IMG/M metagenome (GOLD analysis project Ga0126342, IMG submission 92528) | Coral microbial communities from Lord Howe Island, Old Settlement Bay, Australia - Cyphastrea 1 metagenome | ecosystem: Host-associated > Invertebrates > Cnidaria > Coral ... | reverse complement strand
TGATGAACATGTCTCTTGTACTGCGCCTGCCACGGAAAATGCATCTTTGCAGATCCTCTTCAAATGTCCCACGCCTGCCATCGTTTTTGGAAATGCTACAAAACCCTCACGTTTTGCTCACTTCTGACAAGGTGCACAATATCCCTTGCGCCTGCCACGCGAAACGACATTTGAACGTCAAAAAGTGGTCCGAGCATGTGGCATTTAGAATTTTGACTTCGAAATGTGCTTCGCGCCACAACGGTGTGCACTTGTTCGACATCTCAACTTTCAAAAGTGGTCCGAACCTGGTGTGCCTTGTACATTTTGACTTGGAAATGTGCTTCGCGCCCCGCGCCACAACGGCGTGCAATTTTTCATCTCTCATCTGGCCAGCTGGCTCCGCACCCGCCGCTTTAGCCGAGCCTCAAATCATTGGATAAATACCTTTTCGCGCACCTGGATCTTCTCTCTTCTGAGACTTTCTCATTTTTGATCTTCTTTCTTCTTCTCTTCTCTTCTTCTCTTCTCTTCTCTTCTCTTCTCTTCTCTTCTCTGACTCTTCCCACCTCTGCTTTTCATGTGTCCATAGTGCGAAGAACTCACACCATCGTTCAGACAAAAACGTTCAGCTGAACGGCCAAGGTCTTCCATGATGCTGTCACTCCGTGCCGCCCTGAGTTTCTTGCGAAGTTATCGGCTGCGTCTGCTGCCGTGGCGATCTTGAAAATATAATTTCAATTATCAACACTGCAAGGTGGTGCCCCCGACACAAAAGTTGGTTTACAAGCCCAAGTGCGTACATAAATAAATATATCTATATAGATACTATGTGTATATCAGCATAAATGTATGCATGTTATGTTTTTTGGTGTAATTTAAGCTCATCAAATCTAATGTAACGCAATCTAGTGTAATATAACGAACTGCATGTAATGCATGCAATGTATGTACTGTACGTGATGACTGTCATGCATGGAATGGATCTAATGCATGTAATGCATGTAAGGGATGTAATGCATGTATGTAATGCATGCAAAGCATGTAATGCATGTAATGTATGTATCGTGTGTACTGAATGTATTGACTTGACACATATAATGCACGTAATGTATGTGCAGTATGCGATGCATGTAGTTCATGTAGTGTATGTAATGTAATGTAGTGTAATGTAATGAGATGTAATGTAATGTATGTAATGTATGTAATGTAATGAAATGTATGTAGTGTATGTAATGTAATGTAATGAAATGTAATGTAATGTAATGTACGTTTTCAATGTATGTAATTTAATGTAATGCAATGTAATGAAATGTAATGAAATGTAATGTCATGTAATGTAATATAATGTAATGTATGTATTGCATGTAGTGTATGTAACGGGTGTAATGTATGTAATGTATGTAATGTATGTAATGTATGTAATGTGTGTATGTGTGTGTATTTATGAAGTGTATGTATGCATGCATGTATGTATGTATTTATGTATGTATGTATGTACGTATGTATGTATTAATGTAATGTAATGTAATGTAACGCAATGTAATGTGATGTAGTGTAATGTAATGTAATGTAATGTATGTATGTATGTGTGTATGTGTGTATGTATGTATGTATGTAATGTATGTAATGTATGTAATGTATGTATGTATGTTTGTAATGTAATGTAATGTAGTGTAATGTAATGTAATGTATTGTAATGCAATGCAATGCAATGCAATGCAATTTAATGTATGTAATGTAATGTAATGGAATGTAATGTAATGGAGTGTAATGTAATGTAATATAATGTATGTAATGTTTGTAATGTATGTGATGTGTGTAATGCATGTAATGTAATGCAATGTAATGCAATGGAATGCAATGTAATGTAATGTATTGTAGTGTAATGTAATCTAATGTAATGTAATGTAATGCAATGTAATGTCATGTAATGTAATGCATGCAATGCATGTATTGCAATGTAATGTAATGTAATTTACTGTAATTTAATGCAATGAAATGTGATGTAATGTATGTATGTATGTATGTGACCATGTGCCAAAATAGTTGACAGAAGTTTTGTACTAGTTGTTGGTAAATAGTGTGGACCTAGTTGTTTTTCCTCGGTATGAGGCGGCACGCAACTAATTCACCAATTCTGCAAGACAGCGCTGGCAAACCCGCTAGGTTTGCGCTAGTTTTCTTTCTTCACACCCATGTTCAAGGATAATTTTTTGTGTTTCTGTCTGCTTGTTTCAACATGCAGAAAAGTCAAGATGTAACGCTTAGCTCCTTAAACCTAAGGGTGTCTTAGTGAATTTCTGTGCTAAACAATTTCCTTTATTTTCAAAGTTGCGGCTCAACTTTGCGAATTTGCACGTGGTTTTCAAAAAACGGCTTTGGTTGACCCGTGACCCAGTCACCGCCAGAGAACTTGAATTTTTTCCTGTCTGTTTGACAAAGCAACAGTGACAGCAAAGGCAACGACCAGCTCTGCAAATATTCTAGTTCCACCACTAACAACTAGCAGCGGCACCCACTTCATATAGACACGCGTTGGCATTTACTGCAGGTTTTAGCTACGGCTTGAAATATAAAAGATAAAATCCAGGGTTTCAGGCTTTTTAGGTCAATCATGGTTTTACAGGCACAAAAAGAAGCGGCACGCAAGGAAGTGCTATTTATCAACAAAACTAGGATAAGACATGTTGGCAAGCCGTCATGTATGTATGCATGTATGTATGCATGTATGCACGTATGCATGTATGTATGCATGCATGCATGTTTGTATGTCATGTATATAAATATGTATATATATATATTTATATATATATATTAATATATGTATATATGCATGTATGTATTGTAATGTAATGTACTGTATTGTATTGTCTTGTATATCTTGTATTGTCTTGTATCGTATTGTATTGTAATGTATGTATGTAATGTAATGTTATGTTATGTAATATAATGTATTGTAATGTAATTTAATTTAATGTAATGTAATGTAATGTATGTAATGTAATGGAATGGAATGTAATGTAATGTAATGTAATGTAATGTATGTAATGTAATGTAATTTAGTGTAATGCAATGTAACGTAACGTAATGTAATGTAACCTCATTTGATGTAATGTATGTAATGTATATAATGTACGTAATGTATGTAATGTATGTAATGTATGTAATGTATGTTTGTATGTATGCATGTAATGTATGTAATGTATGTAATGTAATGTACTGTAGCGTAATCAAATGTAATGTATGTAATGGGAATAAACAAGATGTATTGTAATGTATTGTATTTTAATGTAATGTAGTGTAATGTATTGTAATGTAGTGTAATGTCATGTAATGTAATGTAATGTATGTAATGTAATGGAATGGAATGTAATGTAATGCAATGTAATGTAATATATGTAATGTAATTTATAATGTAGTGTAATGTAATGTAACGTAACGTAATGTAATGCAATGCAATGTAATGTAATGTAATGTAATGTATGTTATGTAGTGTAATGCAACGTATGTAATGTAATGTAATGTAATGTAATGTAGTGTAATGTAATGTAATGTAATGTAATGTAATGTAATGTATGTAATGTATGTAATGTAATGTAAGGTAAGGTAATGTAATGTAATGTAATGTAGTGTAATGCAATGTAGTGTAATGTAATGGAATGTATGTAATGTAATGTAATGGAATGTAATGTAATGGAATGCAATGTAATGTAATGTAATTTTAAATGTAATGTAATGCAATGCAATGTAATGTATGTAATGTGTGTTTGTGTAATGTAATGTATGTAATGTTTTGTTGTGTTTTGTGACTTTTTGTTTTGTTTGCATGAATGTAACGTAATGTAATGTAATGTAATGTAACGTAATGTAATGTATGTAATGTATGTTTTGTATGTATGTATGTATGTATGTATTGCAATGTAATGTAATGTAATTTAACGTAATTTAATGTAATGAAATGTAATGAAATGTAATGTAATGTAATGTAATGTATGTAATGTATGTAATGTATGTAATGTATGTAATGTATGTAATGTATGTAATGTATGTATGCATGGATATATGGATGTATGGATGTATGGATGTATGTATGTATGTATGCATTGTATGCTTTGTATGCATTGTATGCATGTATGTATGCATTGTATGCATGTATGTATGTATGCATGTATGCATGTATGCATGCATGTATGTGTGTATGTATGTATGCATGTATGCATGTATGCATGTATGCATGGATGCATGGATGCATGTATTTATGTATGTATGTATGTATGTCTGTATGTATGTATGTAATGTAATGTAATGTAATGTAATGTAATGTAATGTAATGTATGTATGTATGAATGTAATGTATGTAATGTCAAGTAATGTAATGTAATGTAATGTAATGTAACGTAATGTAATGTAATGTAATGTATGTACGTACGTATGTATGTATGTATGGGTGTATGGGTGTATGTATGTATGTATGTATGCATGCATGTATGTATGTATGTATGCACTGTGTGTGTGTTATATGTGTTGTATGTATTGATTGCATTGTATGTATTGAATGTATTGTATGCATTGAATGTAATGTATGTAATGTTTGTAATGCATGCAATGTATGTAATGTATGCAATGTATGTAATGTATGCAATGTATGTAATGTATGCATGTATTGTATTGTAGTGTATGGTATTGTATTGTATTTTTTGTATGGTATTTTATTGTATTGTATTGTATTGTATTGTTTTGTGCTGTTATGCAATGTATTGTATGTAATGTATGTAGTGTACGAATGAATGTATGTATGTATGTATGTATGTATGTCTCTATGTCTCTATGTCTATGTCTCTATATCTCTATGGCTCTTTGCGTCTATGTATTTTTTCACCATGAACCATAATTCACTTAGTTTAAACCAACATAGTTCAGTGTGGGCCACCACTCTGTAACAAATGTATTTTTAGTATTTTGATGGTGGTTGCTGTGTTTGCACGTCTGATGATTCAGCCCCCTCTTAAGCAGCACTAACGTGCGACTTGGGAACGATAAAATCTAGGAACCAAAGCAGCTGCAATGTTTTTCTGATTGTTTCTTTTCAACACGTGTTCAAGTGGACATTATTATCGCCTGTGCATGCATGCTTTGTGAGTGATTTTTCAATGTTGTGGCAGCATGTGCGGGTCTCAGATCAAAAGTGTAGAAACAAATAATTAAGTGGTGACCAGTAAAATCCATATGACGTTTGAGGAACCAAACCCCAACCAACAGTTACCTTCCAGTTCAAAACTTGTTTATACATGAGTATATATGTTGTAGTAGCCATTTGTGGCCAGATTCGCGGTTGGCTGCACATCTCACCCAAAATAACAATTTGTGAGCTGCATGGCCTGGATGGTACTGTCGTCTATACTGTGCATGATTTTCCCTTCAAGCAGGCATCCACTTCACCCTGCCAAATTTGAAGCAACAAACTACACAGAGCGTAAACTTCGTGTCGCAGGGCCTGTGAGTGCAGGTGACTTGTCTTCTAAGAATGGCATGGGCATCCGAATGGAACCCTTTAATCAGGACGGGGCAACATTTTGAGCAGACGAACCTGAGTTCGTGGGTTCACTTTGTGTGCGAAACTTGCGGGTTACCCAATGTCTGGCTTGAAGTGGAATACAGGTGTCATGCGTTTAGGGCTGCAGGGGGTGACTCAAGGTTACAAGAAACTGTTGCCCCTGAGGTCTGCAATGTTGGCTGGTTTTTTCTGGGGCCGTGTTTCCAATGATTTTGGTGGCAGGACAGCGTTCCCAGCATCAGTTCTTTTGAGCGAATTGAGTCCGGCACTTCCCAGGCACACGGAATAGGGAAGTGTGGGTCCAGATATTTGATCTTGGGATGATCCAGACGAAGTTTGGATGATTCAGGATGATTCAGGAGTGATTGTGATAGGGGTGGAGCTGGGATATTTTTTGGGACCAACCTTGGTATTCCCTGCGGCCCATTCCCATGATCACCAAGTTCAAGGATCATTGCAGTCCACCCAGCTTGGTTTCAAAAACCCCGATCAGCAAATACCAAGTAGCCACGGCCCGTTTCACACCAGAAAGACAATTCTTGCCATTCTGATGTAGGAACATACTTGTAGCGAATATGAATGAAAACAAATGATCTAGCAGGGGCGTCTAAGGTGTGCCAGGTTATTTTGACATGACTTTTGACCATTGTGGTTTGAGAACCCTTTTGTTCTTGCGGTAGCTCGAAACCACATTGTTGGGTATGTCGACCGTTTTCCTAGCCAAGCGCCCTGAATCGGCAAGGTGGTGCAAGATGGTTGCGCCTGACATGTTTGGTCTAGATATCATGGTGGTTGACAAACGGCATGGGTTTGTAAAGGTGGTGAAGATCTTGAGGGACCATGGTTGTTCCTAGTAAGCATCAAAGTTTCCGCGTGCCCAACGTCAACCTAGCAAAACTACACCCGTGAGCGTTTTTGCAGGTTGACTTGGGGCATTTAGGAAATGTCTCATTTGGTTTTCCAGATTGGCCAGACTTGGTCAACCAGTTCTGCCACCAAGGACGGCTATTTGGCGGTGTCGCTTATGCTCTATTTGACATGAGCACCAGTTTTGAATGAATTTGCGCGGGTTTCAATTAGATCCACTGAGGGAGGATCCAAATTTGATGCGTTCAGAAAAAACTTGTTGTCATTTATTCTGGCGTCGTACTTGCCACTGTCCGTTTCAGTTCACTTGCCACCCCAGAATCCCACACGCTCCATGTATCGTTGGATCAGCAGTATCTTGACACATAGACTTTCTATTGCACATAGATATGCACGTGTATTTGTACTTGATATATATATAACATTTGTACGGAAACAGTTCAAGTGATGTGAGTAGCTGTATTGAACAATTTGATTGCAGGCGTGTAACCGAAAAGAGTTGCATGATTTTAGCTAGACCTAGCTCCATGGCTCCATGGATCATCTTCGCAGATTGCCAGGCTGCTGCATCGTGATTCCTGCAAAGAGTCGCAATGCCACGAAACAGATGCTCAGCAGCATCATGCAATAAGAAGTAACCTGCTTGTGTCATCTTCTGTCCAGCAAAAATGCGCATAGACCAAAATTAGGACAGACAATGATTTGTTGATAATTGTTTAACTTATAACAATCATATTTGGCAAAGCTCGTGTTACGCTTTTGTAAGGGCGGCGGGGTTGAATTCAGGATCGAGCATCCCTTTCACTTTTTACATAGGGGGTGGCCACTGGAGAGTCCACCAACACCTGCACGGATTGATTCCAACAGGTGGAGGTCTAAACAACAGAGCCACGTTGAAAAATAAGATGAACTGTTTGTTGCTGTTTGGCTTTGAAAATCGGGAGAAATGCCAATGTCTCACTGAAGGATTTGTTTGATTCAACGGTAAAGCGACGCAATAGGACACACAATCCCTTTTTATTATCGCACGTGTGCGATTTTATGCTCGAGCGATGCTTGGAACCTATATAGGCTACGAATGACACTTGATGGGTGGAGGTGATGCTGCTACAGATGACAGTAATCATGGCGATGATCACGGTGACAATGATCATGATGATGATGATGATGTTGATGGTGATGGTGATGGTGATGATGATGACGGTGATGGTGATGATGATGATGATGATGATGGTGATGGTCATGATGATGATGGTGATGGTGATGGTGATGATGATGATGATGATGGTGATGGTGATGATGATGATGATGGTGATGCTGATGCTGATGATGATGATGATGATGGTGATGGTGATGATGGTGATGATGATGATGGTGATGGTGATGGTGGTGATGGTGATGGTGATGATGATGATGATGGTGATGATGATGATGGTGATGACGGTGATGACGGTGATGGTGATGGTGCTGACGACGACGGATGGGGGTCACCCCGTGGTCGTGGTGATGAAGGGGATTCCACATTCAGAATGCCAGAAAAACAAAAGATTGTCATGATAATGCTCGCTATAATCCTTTCTCCCTAATCCAAAAGTCCCCCCCCTTCCCCAAATAAGAAGCACCTCAGGTAGTTATTTTTAGGGGGTATTTATTATTAGGGAAGCAAAGCGGACCCTAATAGCAAATTTAAACCTTTAATATATATATATATATTTATCAAAAAACATTTCAAAATCAATAAAACTTATTTTTATAACGCAATGAAAATATTGCCAAGAATTGCATTTAAGTTGCCCCTAATAACTAATAACTTTTTAAAACCCTTATTTTGTTGATTTCAAAATCAATTATATAATTTTCCGTTTATAAGCAATTAACATATTGCCAAAAAATGGATTTCGAAGCAGACCTTAATAAGAAATTAAAACTCTTAATGAAAAAAATCAGACGGACCCCCATAAAAAAAATATCCCCTCAGGGTTGACTAGTTTTTATTATTACGGGGTGAAACCCCAAAATAGTAGCTTTACAGGGTATCAATTAAAAGTCAAGTTGGCCAACCTGATTTTTTTTTCCAAAGTTGGAGATGGACCCTAGTTTTTATTCTTCGGGGGAGGTTTGGTAATAGGGGGAAGGGATTATAAGGGCGAGGATGGTGAGGCAGACTGCTTGTCACGGGGGAACAGAACGGATTTGTTCCTGGCGGAATTGTGCTTCTTACCACACCAGGTCGGGGTGTGTTCTTCGCACCTTCACAATCACGGAGCTGTGGGTATGTCAGTGATTGCGATCCAATTTTCTCCGACCCCACAGAGTGTCAAGAGCACCTTCTGGAAGGCACAGCTGCATTCTTGCTGGTCCAATCCCTATCTTTGTTGCTCATACAGATTGCCCGGCTTTTGGGCCCAACATCTTGGATCCAAGATTTCCGCTCTTTCAGGACTGCTTCATTGCTCACTGCTTCATGCGGCGTAAAGGATGCCCACACCTAGATCTATGTCGTTTTTTTCCTTAAGGCGTTAAAGCATGTTTGAATGATGGTGACTTGTTATTTATGGTAGTCATATGTTTTCCCTTCAGCTGGGATGTTGAGTATCAGCACGGTGATGATGATCCGAAGTATATAGACCCCACCGAGACGTCGTTCGAATGATTGTTAGAATGCGGGTGTAATTATCCAAAAAGGGTCAAACATGTCAGGTTGCCAAATGATGATGGTCTCCCATCATGGCGATATTATAATCCTTGCGGTATAATGTATGCGTATGTATATATATATATATTTAAAACAAATATTTATATATATTTTTTTTAATATATATACATATATATAATTATATATATACACATACGGGTACTTATTAATTTATGTATCCTTACACATGTCCAGTATAAACGATCAAAATACCTAGCATTTTCTCAGTTGCCATGTGCTGAGGATGAGCATTGAGCAGCGCATGGTCACCATCCATGTCAGTGCTGTCGTGGTGGATGTCCGGGGCTCAAGAAATTAGAGGAAACTTGGGTTTGGCTCAAGAAATTAGAGGAAACTTGGGTTTGGAACCAGTAGCTGCGTCCACATCGTACATTGTGCTGAATTTGTTTCCGAACAAAAGTAGGTTTTGAAATCAACACGCTTGCTGATGATGAAAATGTCGGTCTGTTTGTTCTTCTTTGCACTTGTAGGGATAGCGTCAACCTATTGCAAAACTGCAGGTTTCACCCCCCAGTTCCAGAATTTAAAGAATTGTGTATCCGGGGTGTGGGCCCCAGCCCTGACTTGTGGCACCTTAAAAAGCTGGTTGGTGAGCCCCGAGGTTCCAGTTCCAGTGCCAATGTCTGCAGCCCCCGCAGTCCGCGCTGTTGCTGCCGCATCAGCTGTGGCTGCCGAATCGCCGCCACGGCAGATGGCAGCTCCAGTCGGGTGCCACAGGATTTTCCTTCAGTTTTGTTGAGGTGATTTTTGATCCTTTCCCAACGAAAAATCAACAAATTGCGAAGTTACTGTATTCTATGGATGAAATCCAGGTAGGTCAAACTGAGCATGGCAAAGTGCTACATGGTTTTCGGTCTTTGAATGTTTGTTGCCAGTCCAGCGGCGGCCTGCAGGTTGTTTTGCCAATTTGTTTTGCCAGAAAAAAATCACCTTGTTTTTTTTTCCACATCCCATGCTTACACACGGAATGATTGAAATGTAATATAATGTAATTATATTGCCATCTTCGTTTGAAAGGCAATTTCCTGACCTGGGTGAGCCTTGGTTGGTCAGTTTCATGTTTCTTCGAATGGAGGAAGAACGTGCCCCATTCCTGCTAGGAGTTTCAGCATGGATACCTTCCCGGAGTTGCTAAATTTCTTCCATGGTAGTTTGGAATATCACCCACCCTGGCTATTATACCCAGGTCATATTGTTGGTGATACAATATATTTTTCCCAAAACGGGGTGTATAAATCAATGCATGGTTATTTTTTTAATATACGTGTATATGTAGATGACACAGAGCTCGAACGACCGTACATGTGCACAGTTTTCCCCAGTATATTGATACATTTTTGGTGAATAACACGGACACACACATAAACAGACATATTAACAATATATACATGCATGCATGCATGCACATAATGCATACATACATACATACATACCTACCTACATACATAATTACATACATACATCCATCCATCCATCCATCCATCCTTCCATCCATCCATCCATCCTTCCATCCATCCATCCATCCATCCATACATACATACATACATACATTTATCTCCCTCTATTTAAATATAATTATATACACATTTTCATATACATATTTATCTTTGTTTCATATATTCAGTTCGCCATTTTTGCTTCATTTTTCATTCATTTATTATTTTTGTTCAGTTTTTTGTATGTTTATCTTCTTTTTAGTTATCGATTTATATATATATATATATATGTGTGTGTTTTTGTTCATGTATTTATCTAGGTTGATTATATTGTATTTGATTATTTACCATGCATTTTTATTTGTTGTGTTTCACTATGCTTCTGTCAAGGGACCTGTGATCTGCCATGAGACCATTCTATACCATTTTTGGTCTTCAACCTGAGGTTGTGCCCTTCGATGATCCGGCCCAGGTGCTAATAAGAAATTAACCAACCAGCGGAATCGATTTGTTCATGTTCGCAAGGAGCGCGCTTAAGACGAAAACCCAGTTTGAAACAAGTGGTTTTCGTGCGCGTACACACTTGCTCAGAACTGTCGTTGCGAATTTTGTTGTGGAATTACATCTGTGCAAAAACAACAGCAACAACAACAACAACAACAACTAGCACGATGAAATCACCTATAATCACAGTAGACGTTGACCGTATAAAACAACAGCGATAAAAAAAAAAGTCCACCCCAGCTGCGAGTTATATGCGCCCAGGGGCGGGACTATACATATATAGATAGATAGATAGATAGATAGATACATAGATAGATGGATATATTTATATATATATACAATGCAGGTACGTTTTCACAGGAACATTGCGGCGTCTTCGTTGGCCGCTAACTGCAATGTTCCCCAGCGACCCCCTGCAGTAAGAATAAGTTTTACATCTATTCAGATGGTACACACACACACCCTGCCGCAGCAGGGTGGATGAAATGGACATGAAGATGAAATGACCATGAACATGAGATGACACCTTACCTAACCGGGACACGAGACGGGGAACGCACAAGAAGAAAGGAAAAAAGGAGAAAACACCAACACCACACACCTAGCCCAGAACGGGCGAACCCTGGAAGGGCAAGGGAAAAGAAAAAACGGACGGACGGCGGGCCAAAAACCGACCAGAGGAGGGGGAGGCCGGACGGAAGCGCCTGACACAACCTACAAGGCGAGAGCCAAACCTACCTTGGCACGCGAAGGACCCCAACCTGACCTAACACGGGAGCACGCATGAGATAGGGGACCAATGGGGGACTAGGTAAAGAAAAATGATGTATCCACAAACAAATGCAAGAGATCGTGACAAGGCTCGAGGCCCTCAGTGGTCGATTAATCCCTATAGTCGGCTTAAGCATCCAACCCTCGAATTAGTGCACAGCTGGACCGTACCAACGACCATAAAAAGAAGAGTCACCATACCTGCAAGCATGTCCTGATACCTGGAAATCCATGTTGAGTAAAAGGTGAAGCCCAGTACTGCGGCCCGCTGTTTAACACATCGACCGGCGACAGGTGAGACCCGAAAAATTGCCAACTGTTTCACTTCCTTACTACCTTACTAGATTGAAACTGTGAATTCAGAGATCAAGTCGAAGGATCTAGAGAAAAAGGTGAAGCCCAATACAGCGGCCCACTGTTTAACAAATCGACAGGCGACAGGTGAGACCCGAAAAATGGCCAGCTGTTTCACTTTACTAAAACGAATTACTAGATTGAAACTGTAAATTGGGAG
>Ga0126342_10017599_pt1 | contig 12344 bp, 10 predicted proteins | sample Cyp1metagenome_FD_92528 | JGI IMG/M metagenome (GOLD analysis project Ga0126342, IMG submission 92528) | Coral microbial communities from Lord Howe Island, Old Settlement Bay, Australia - Cyphastrea 1 metagenome | ecosystem: Host-associated > Invertebrates > Cnidaria > Coral ... | reverse complement strand
ATATACCGTACCTACCATACATCCCAATGATGCCATGCATACCATACCTATCATACCTATCATACATACCACATATACCATACATATGCAACATAATTGCCACACCTACCATCCATACAATACGACCATTCATGCCATACATACCATACATACCAAACATACCATACTTTCCAAACATGCCAAACCAGACAGACCATACACGCCATACATACCCAACGTACCATACCACACCCCCACCACACCACAGGGGGGGAGGGGGACAGTACCACACCCCCACCACACCACAGGGGGGAGGGGGAAGATCTCAATATGGGACCCATCCCATGCGGGGAGGGGAGGGGGGGGTGGCAGGGCCTGGTGCATATATATATATATATGTATATATATATGTACATATCATTACCAGATTAGCAGAATGTTATAAATCGTCTATATTTAGATATCTACCAAAATATGCTCTTTACATGGTTTTATCATCCTGAAGTAGATGGAATGGATTGTTTAAATAGGTTCCCATATTTGAGTGAGGATGTTTTCACATGTCCATACTGTTCTACCTTTCAAGAGGTTATCATATAATATACATGTATATATATATGATTATATATGGGGGTTTCCTAAGATGGGGATACCCCTAGTTATCATCCAATTTACTTGGATTTTCCGCTATAAACCATCTATTTTGGGATACCCCCATTATATAATATATATATATACATTATATATATATATCATATTCACCGGCCTGAAACCCTCCACTCCCACTTCAAAGAAATTCGCTTTTTCGCAGGTGCAAGGTGGCCTTTGGAGTCAACAGATTTTTTTTTCGCCATGCCCAAATTGACCATTTCTTCGGTTGCGTGGGATTTCAACCATCAAAATATGGCTGGCAACCATTAGTGCTTTACTAACATGAAATCTATTACCAGGCCACGGGACGATCATGGGGATAAGAATGGGAAATCGAATGAAATCTGTAAAATCCCAGGTGAAAAATCAGTCAAAAAAAAACCTGATGTTCATTTTCTCATGCATAAATCTATATTGGAAACTCTATAAGCAAAAACATAGAAGAACCACTTCAGTCCTGGGATACTGATGGGACATGCAAACAGACCTGTCGCAAACCTGCCTCTTCTTCATCTTCGTCCTCTTCCTCCTTCTTCTTCTCCATCTCAGCATCTTCCTTCTCAACTATTGATCAGCAAAAAATCGCAAAATCTTTGTCCAGGATGCTACATATACATAGACATATATAATATTATATATATATACATGTATAATATACATATGTACATAGTCGCCCAAAGACGATAGAAAATGCTATCAATGGGTTCTAAACATCACTAAATAGCCTATATCCCCAGTAGCCAATTGATCAGCTGCCCTCCGGTCATTTCGACCCACCAAAGCTCCACGACATCAACTCCTTGTTGATAGGGGACGCCAAAGAGATGAACAAAAAACATACGGTGGATATGATGATTCTCCATGAAGATGTGGCTCAAATCCAAAGAATAATATATAGAATTATATATATATATATTATAGCATTCTACAGCATTCTATAGTACAACAACTCATTGACAAACCAGTGCGCGATTTGCAAGGCCCCCCCTTTTGTTTTTTGCAGGCTACAAGTTGTTTGGTGGTCGAAACAATGGTTTCCCAAAAGTCGATGCAAATCATGAAGCTGCTGAAGCCCTTAAAATCAACAAATCCCAAAAAAAAACAGAAAAACATGGATATCAAACATGACTTCAAAACATGATACAACCATCGAAACGGTTGTCATGTTCAACTCGGGTTCCTGAAAAATTCCTTCCCCCCCGTCCGGTCGAAGGTTTCGAGGGCTTATATTATCTAATTGATGGTATACCTACCCCTCTGAAAAATATGAAAGTCAGTTGGGATGATTATTCCCATTATATTATGGAAAAATAAAAAATGTCCCAAACCACCAACCAGATTATGTTTGACCAGCAAATTTGGGTGATTCGTCTTGGCCATCAAAAAATATATTGGCCCCTTAAACAAATGGCAAGAATTCACTTGAATTCACTTGAAAATTCACTTGTGAACATCCGGAAAACCTTGAGTCGTCATTTTGGGGAGCTCAAAACAGATCGGGGACGCCCGGAGATTCGACCCCCAGACTGGGAAGGCATTCGGAATAGCGGTCCTCCTCATCTTCTTCCTTCTTGTCCTGTCACTGATAGGTTCAAAAACGTATTTTCCCCACTGGAGATGGGTCAAGACCCTATGATGCCACATTTTCTTTGGAATGAACATCCATTGTCAGAAAATTTGATGTTCACCGAACGTAGAAGAACTGATTCTCATCTTTAAATTTTAAGAGCCAGGAAATCAGTCCTTAGTTTCCAATGTGGTAAACCCGCCTTAAACCTCCGCAAAGACTTCCCGGAAGATGAAATGTGTTTGTTTCCCCCAACATTTACCCTCTGGTAATTTAACATAGCTATTGAAAATGACCATAGAAATAGTGGATTTCCCATTAATAGCATGGTGATTTTCCATAGTTATGTTAAATTTCCAAGGGTCTTCGGGTCTGATTCTTGGCTTTGCCACATCCAACCGCTCGACGCTGAGATTCCATGAGAGGGGAACTCCGGAAAAGAAGCCATTCATCTTCGGTAAATTCCCAAAAAAAATACGGAATCTGGGTATACATATATATATACCAAAATTTATCATATAATATCCCACATTATGTATATAATAATCCCATTAGCAGATCATCAACATGAATATATCATTATATCTATATATAATCCCATTATCATATAATATTATACATATATCTATATACCATAATATAATTTAAATATGTTATATAATGATCATCCAGGATCCCCCCCGTCGGATGTCCTCGGAAGCGGCCTCGGAAGCGTCCTGGGGGAATCCATGGGAGACCATTGGATGCTGAGATGACTACCCGGCCCTAGGTAAACCATAGGAAAACCATAGGAAAATGGAGGTTTTAATGGAAAAACCATAGGAAAACCATAGGAAAATGGAGGTTTACCCTCTGGTAAACGTTTAGCTATTGAAGCCATGGCCATTGAAATAGTGAGTTGTCCCATTCATAGCATGGTGGATCTTTCCATGGTGATGTTAGCCCGTTTACCAGAGGCTAACATTGGATTATGCTCGGGGTTAAGGGGGATAGAACTAAGCAACAATACTATATATGATCAGAAGTGTTACTTCCAAAACTTCAGGATCGAAAAGAAGTCAAGAGTTGAGATGGAGACTGGGAGTTGCAGATGGGACCCTTCAAAGCACGCCCTGAAAACTGGACCTTCATCCCATCCCCGGATCGAAAATCCAGTCCCCGGCCCGGCCTCAGCTGCACCTGAGGCAACGTCAACGGCTTCAACCAAGCGATGTCAAAAAATCATGGAAATCTCATGGAAATCATGGAATCATGGAGGAGGAAACTGTGAAACTGGGATTTCACAGACTTACCATGGCTATTTTTGGTGGTTGACATCGTCATCAGGGAATCGGATCAAGGCCCATTGGGACCAACAAGAATTTCACATCAAAAAATGTAGGGATCGGACTTCCGAAGTTCGGATAGAACAGAAGATTTGCCTATACCCTCTGGTAAACTAACATAGCTATGGAAAATCACCATTTTTAATGGGAAAATCCGCTATAAATGGTCATTTTCAATAGCTATGTTAAATTACCAGAGGGTAAATAAAGAGATTCCCAAATATGGTGTACCCTCTGGTAGTCTAAGAGTTTGCTATGGCAAATGGCCTACTTATAGATTATTTAATATTATTTACGTGTCACAATGGCATTTTTCCAGGTCGCAAACTGTGAAATGACCAGATACAAAAAATATGTCTATACAGAAATCTACAGAGAAGCTTCCCATGATTAAGTTGGTTAGTGTATCCCGTTCTGTATGTTTAGACTATTTTGCCATGAATAAAAAAGGTGTACTGTAATGTTAGCAGCTAGCAAATGCTAGCAATAGGATCCACCATCCCTGATTTTACCATTTGTATGGGTAGGATTCCAACCATCAAAACCTGGGACTTACCAACATTATTGCTTTACCAACATTAGACTAACATAACTATGGAAAATCACCATGTTCAATAGGTAAATCATCTATAAATCACCATTTTCAATCGCAAACTGTCAAGTTTCGACCCAAAAAAACGTCCCCAAAAAACTGCCCGAGGGGTGCACCATCGTCCTTGGCGTCGCTTCCGGACCTCGTGGAAATTTTGTCGCTGCTGATTGTAGGGATCATATCTTTGAGATTCTGTAAGTCACTATAAGTATTAGTAAGTGGTGATTTTTGGGATGAATTATTTTGTCATTGGTTTTAATATGTTTTAATGGGATTATGGGATGATACCTGCGCAACGCGGCAACATGCTGCGTGGGGTTTCCCCCGTGGCCGGTGGCCGCCTCCTTTCCCATTGCCATGTTTGATTACCGAAGGTGACCCTTCCAGGAACCGATAAAAATTGGAGGTACCTACCATATATAAGGCCTACGTAAGGGCTATGTAAGGGGATATATCCCAAAATATGGCCAAAAATATTCCCATTGAAATAGACTTTGAACATGGATCATCTACCAAATCCCTGTGGCATCATTGTCGTTCTTTTGAAAAACCACAGACTTGCCACTGATCACCTCACCTCACCCCGAGCTTCTGCAAATGGGTCCATTCAAAATTGTGGCACCCAAAAATTCCAGCAAGAATTGATCTGATGCTTCTCGATGCAGACTGGGCATCTCCCAATTGTGCTGGTACCACTCGCAGTTTGCCATTGCTTTGCGTCCCCACATTCTTTTTGCAGTTGATCAATCTTCACCAAATTTGTTGATCAACTCTCCCTAGTTAAAAGACCCACATGTTTTTATTCCAGGTCACATTCGTTGAAAAAGGTTGCCCTGCATCACCCTGTAGATCAACGGCCCCCAAAAACCCCGGCTGCCCTGGGCTTTGCTGGGGAAACCCGGCAGAAGGCTGGAGAACTCTTTGGCCTTTGCCTGCGAAAAGTCGAGGAAGAAATGGGTGAATTTACCTCAAACCCAACAATAATAGAGATGTCATGGGGATAGAATGAGGATATATATATGATATATGAAGGAAATAGCATGGGAAATTATGTCATGGATACATCTCACTCGGTATGTTGTTCGGTATGCTTTAGACAGTCTCCATTTGAATAGACCATTGGATTTGGGGGTACCTGGGTACCTCAGCATCAACGCGCATCAACGGCGTGTTTTTGCCAAGTCCAACGGGGGCAAAAACGATCCAAATGGGGTGTGTATATATATATATATACGTATTACGTACATATATTATTATTATTATTATTATTAGTAGTAGTAGTAGTAGTAGTATTAGTAGTAGTAGTATTATTATTACTATTATAACATATTATAACTATGATTCCAATTGCTGCGGCAGCGATGATGGTTGTTTTGTCAAGTTTCGCCAGAATCCCACTGTCTCAAGACAAGCAAAAAGGGAATACAGAAAATTGGGACTTGAAAAGTGTGAGAAGAGCAGCATGAAAAACAGGATGGTTCGGTAGACTGGATACTTTTCATAATCGCAAGCTATTCAATTTCTTTGTTTCCTAAAATCCATTGGGTAGCCCTAAATCATAATCTAATCTATAGGATTTTCCATTCCCAATCACAATGGTCGACCTCAATGAGGGATATTCAATGGTCGATTTCGTGGATATTTCCACTGTAACAACCATCAAAAATTCGGCCATTTATTAAACGACATGGACATATCGTGGTGGAATAGCTCCATAAAGTGCCATACAATTCCTGATATGATCCATCTGCCCCAGTTCAAAGCCATGAATCATATGGGAATGGGTCAAAACCCTATCCCCCTGGTGAACATCAAAATAGCTGGTAAATGGATGTTCATCCCACTAAAAATGGTATTAATAGGTATTGATCCATACCCATATCCTGTCCCGTGTTTCGGATCTGGTGCGCGTTCTGATCCCAAGAATTCTTGGTGCTATTCACAATACCAAACTCTGCATTCTGCACGCAGCCGTGTAAAAGCATGTTGCTTACCCCAAGTAGCCTCCATTTACAGCAAGAATAGCATTGAGTCCTAACCCAGTCAACAGTACTTATGGTAAACCAAGCATCATTGTTAGTTGTTTTACCCTCTGATAATTTCACATAACTATGGAAAATGGTCCAGTCGAAATAGTTGATTTACCCATGAAAAATTGTGGTTTTCCATAGTTATGTTAGTTTTTTCCATCGTTTTTTGTGAAAGTTTACCAGAGGGTAAACCTCCATTTTCCCATGGTTTTCCTATGGTTTTCCTATGGTTTTCCCATTAAAACCTCCATTTTCCTATGGTTTAGAGGTACAAATGACCATAGCCTCCCAAAATCCAACATGCCTTGGACAATCCCCCCGTAAAACCTCCATCCAGGCAGGGAGAAGCCCGATGAAAACCGTGGGTTACTAAGCCGCTTATCTACAGCAGACTACTTTGGTAAATCAAACATGTTGTTAGTTCCTAAATGGTTAGTCATATATGTATATATATATATATATGTATACATAACATGTCAATTTATCTATGATGAAATCCCCAAAGAAAAGTGATGAACGTTCCTATGATGAAATCCACATGTCTTTTCCGTAAACAAATCATGTGGGAAACTCCTTGACTCGATGACTCCAGTGATTTCCCATAGAATGGAAGCCATCAATTCTTGGTACCTTTAAGCTGCGTCATGGTTGGTTCCCCGTATTTGTCCACAGCTCTGATAAATCTTATCTATATAACCTTATTTATATAATATGATATAATATTATATTCCCCATAATTCCCCATATTTATTCCCAGATGTCATGGTTCAATTCTCAGTTATACTTGGTGGTTCATCCCACTTGACTTAGTAAGTAGGTTATATCCCTGGTTGTAAGTGGGATAAGTAGGGTTAATCCACTTACAACTGGGGTTATAACCTACTTACGATTCGTGGGATGAGCCACCAAGTACTGTACCTCCAACCCTCTGGTTAAACTAACATAACTATAGAAAACCACCATTTTTAATGGGTAAATCCACTATTTCTATGGCCATTCTCCAGTTCGTTTTTTGTCTGTTGACCAAAGGAAAACTCTTCGGTGTGGATTCCCCACACAAAATCCCACCTCCACCGCCAGCTTCGCTTCCTCTTGGAATTCACCTTCCAACTCTCCTCGCGACGAGACGTCCGCGGACGTCTCGGATGAGAATGGAGACATTACGGGGTGATACTGCGGATTTCTTCTTGGATGGTTGACACCCCATAAATCATGGGATGTTTACCACCGTTTTCAACTGCTGATTCGGATTTCGCTGGCCCATCCACCGTAGTACCCAATGGTTATTCAACATAGCTATGGAAAATCACCATGTGTACTAGGTAAATATACGTAAATATATGTAAATCATCCATAAATGAACAGATCTTCATCAAGTTTCTTGATGAAGTTGCGCCAAAAATGATTTACGGAAAATGGCATCAACTCCTGAAAAACATATATATATATATATATATCCCATGGGGGTTTTCACGATTCACCTATTGCCAAGTCCCCTCAAAGATCCAAAAAAATGGGATCCCGTCAGGTCCACATCGTGAAAAAGTTCCACATCAGGGCCTGAAGGAAAACCATAGGTTGATCACATACCCTCTGGTAAACTGTCAAAATAACTATGGAAAATCACCATAGAAATAGTGAATTTTCCCATGAAACATGGTGATTTTCCATGGTTATGTGAAAGTTTACCAGAGGGTAGTTCAAATGAAATTTCTCAAGTTCCAGTTGTATTCTCCATGCATTTGTGATATTTGTGAAAATGCATAAAAACCCTCTGGTAAACGTTTACATAGCTGTTGAAAATCACCATTTTTAGTGGGTAAATCAACTATTTCGACTGGGCCATGTTCAATAGCTATGTTAAGTTAACAGAGGGTAGGTTTCTGCGCAGATTTGCCCCTATACCCCGTGCTCCCCAGTGGTTAATCATCATGTTCACCAGAACAAAATATGTAATGGGGTAATGATTCCCTATCTTCAGACACAAGCAACATCAACCAACAAAAATGATGTTGGTAGAAGTTGGTGATATCCCATCATAGCCCCATATCCGATATCCCCATGATATCAGTTATATCCTAACATTATTCCTATCCAGTGATATATATATATATACATCACTAACAATAACTCATATTCCTCCCATGATAGACTGATATCCCCACATTATCTGGTTGGTGGTATACCTACCCCTCTGAAAAAATATGAGTTCGTCAGTTGGGATGATGAATCAAATTCCCAACTGAATGGAAAGTCATAATCCATTCCATGGTTCCACTCACCACCAACCAGTTATGGGATAATATCTGGCTATTCTTGATTATCATTGATTGCTAATGGAATATTCATAGGATGATTATAGCTGATTATGGGATATTCATGGGATGACTATGGGATACACCCACGGAAGAACAGCTCTTGAGGAGAAATAACTTTCCAGGCAAGAAATTGGGATTTCTCAAAATCCGGGAAAAAACCCTACACTGAAGTCCCTTCAGTTCGTGTTGAGAATAAAGCACTGAAATCCCTACAGATTCCCAGGTCCTGTGAGTGGAAACTGTTCCATCAACGCCACCTCCAAGGCTTTCAAGGCCTCCACTGATTCCCGGCGCCGTTGAAACGGCGTGAAAATGGTTCCGCGATAAATTTCTGGGTGGTTTTAGCAGCAAGAAATGGAACTTTTCTGGGATTTTCAGCATGAAAAAAATGGAGTCTATTGTAGGTCTGAGGAGTTTTATTGATGAAGATTCTGGTATTGGTTCATGCAAGAATCTGCGCAATTTTGATTCAAAGCTTGGGACAAAGACCGTGAACAATTCCCACGCAACCAATGAATAATTAACCACGGGTCACAAGCCAAATAAAGTGTGGTAAAGCCAAGAATAAATGTGAGACGCTGGGGAAGAAATATATATGTGGCAAAGCCAAAAGCATAAGCTATCAGTGATGACATGAAAAAACAATCCCAATCCGAAGATTGACCATTTGTTATACAATTAATACAATTGCATATATATGTATATACGTATATATATATATATGTCTAACATCTGTTTAAATAAAGAGTCGTTGTTTCATCGGTTCTATTTTGGGGTCTAAACCCTGAACCTCATGGGGTTTGGGTCATTTGACCCAAAATGTCATTCCCTGATATTGGTTGGTTCATAGGAATTCCTGCCGGGCAGATTGGCAGATGATTCGATGATAATCCCCAGTCTTTTTGATAGTGAATTATCATGATGATGATGATGATGGTGATGATGATGATGATGATGATGATGCTGGTGATGATGATGATGATGATTATTATTATTATTATTATGATTATCATTATTATTTTGATACTCAACCATGATGATGATGATGATGATGATGATGATGATGATGATTTGCCCTGAACCAATCATCAACCAAGAGAGGCTTTTTTCACACTGAAAATGAATCGCTGATGCAGTTTGGAAAAAGCTTCCAAAAAGGCTTTTGAACGCATGTAAATTCTGGTTGTAATGGGAACATCATTACCCTTTTTGGTAGTGATTTAAACTGAACCATTCATGGGTTTCAAGGTTCCAGATGATACCATTTATGGGTGATGTTCCCACTTTGGTCATCCTTGGATGACGGAGCTTGAAAGCGCCAACTAAGTTAACAATGTTTTGTCTCCAAATGTTTATAGTATATCTGTATTAGCTACAGCTACATCCAAATCATCTCAAATTAAATATAATTATACCATTATATTGCTAGTTTTGTGGGTTAAAATCACCATGAATCCCATCATATCCCACCATTCTATCCCATTATACCCCCATCATATGGTTTGATATCCCATTCTAAATCCCGAATTCATATCCCCATTGCCAGAAAGCTGGGATATCCCATAAAATCCTCAAATGGTTAGATATCCCATACAGTCCGAAAAGGTTAGACATCCCAGCATATCTCCCCAGATAATATATCCCTGTTACATGCGTCATTCTCAGCTACCCATTGCTGGCTGCACCTCTAAGAAGCTCTCTTCGTCACAGCCTTTAATGCCCTTCACAGCTCTCAAGACCTGTACCCACTTCGACACTTGCTGAAGCACAGTGGTGTAGTTGGGTCAGATGGGTTTCATTTAATGGACGTTTCATGGATTTGAACAGATTTCATTGTTTGAACTCCTTGGGGAATTCAATCTGAAAGAACTCCGATTTTTCATTGGATTTGAGCAACAAGAACGGGGTGTCAATGGAGTTTCATGAATTTTAAATCAGCAGAAATGGGGATATATTATATATACTATATTATTGTATGTTTTTTGAGAAACACAAATGAGTTTAACCTCTGCAGTAGTGGTTCTATTATATGGCATGGCCCGGTGATGGCAACCAAATTGGGCAGTAGCTGCCATCGGTGCTTTGATTCCGATGTGAATATTTTTGTTTGCTGGATATCATGAAACGTTCCAAATATGTTTGATTGAAAAAAAAAAACCTTAGAAAACACCCATGACATACGGTTGCAATGTGGTTAAGCCAACACTTCATTTGGGCATGTTTTAAACCTCACTCATTTGCAGAATGCAAATCTGTATCGAAGGTCTCATGCCCTGGTTGCAACAATTTCAACAGATATGGGTCAGACTTGAGGTACCCAAAAAATGATGCATATCGACCACGAAATCTGTGCCCTAGTTTCGACATGTTGACCCCCAGAAATATCCCACCGGAGTCACCATTTTTCTGGTTTTTGGCGCATCTCCTTATCTATCCGGTTGTATGAGCATCCTGAAACATGGTTATGACTCTGACTGAAAATTGGTCAAGAAAAATATGCGAAAAAAACAGCATTATGTGTTTTCTACCAAAGTTTGAAGGATTTCCCCTAAATTTTCAGACAAAAACATGTAGAGACGATCTCCCCGGTGTGAATATGTAGATGATTCTCCATGTTCTTCGTGGATGGGCGAAGATATCTTGAACCATCGCAATACACCAGCTGGACAAATCACTGCAGGATACCCCGAAAAATGTGGGGTGATTTCAGCAGTGTGTCCTTCAAATAGTCCCAGAAAATCAATCCATTGATATATGTGCGGTGGCTTAAACATGGTACATGGCCTTTTTCAATATCCATTCCATAATAGGAATCCTTAGCACGAATAATTATATACCAGTAGTACCGCACAAGGCGGCGGCGGAAGTTTCAAAAAAAGAAAGCCTATAGGAGAGGTTGGTTGTTGTGAATCAGGGATGGCAGAGCGAAGCCACTGATGGATCGAATGGTGATTGATCTCTCTCACTCTTTCTCTCTCTTTCTCTCTCTTTCTCTCTCTTTCTCTCTCTTTCTCTCTCTTTCTCTCTCTTTCTCTCCCTTTCTCTCTCTTTCTCTCTCTTTCTCTCTCTTTCTCTGATTATCTACCTACCTACCTACCTACCCATCTATCTATCTATCTATCTATCTATCTATCTAGCTAGCTAGCTAGCTGTCTATCTATCTATCCATCTAGCTAGCTATCTATCTATCCATCCATCTATCTAACTATCTATCTATCTATCTCATCTGTCTATCTAACTGTGTATCTAGCTATCTAGCTATCTAGCTATCTAGCTATCTAGCTATCTAGCTACCTACCTACCTACCTACCTATCTATCTATCTATCTACCTGTCTATCTGCAAGCTTGAAAACCTAGCTATTTTGTGAGACTTCTTCATTTTTCAAAGTTGACAACATCAAAAACGCAGCAATTCTGCGTGACTTCCTCATTTTTCAAAGTTGAACATCAAAAATGAAGCAATTCTGCCAGACTTCCTCATTTTTCGAAGTTGACAATATCAAAAACGAAGCAATTCTGCGACACTTCTTCATTTTTTGAACTAGACAACATCCAAAACGTTAGCAATTCTGCGAGACTTATTCAATTTTTGAACTTGACAACTTCAAAAACAAAGTAATTAGTTGAGTGCAGCGCTGACGGCCTCGTACCAATGCGTTTTGCGATTTTTTCACTCCACCTGTCTAAAGTACTGCGCCTGCCACGAAAAATTGATGCCAGGTCATACGAAGTGCTGCACCTGTCACGCAAAATCATCCTAGCAAACCTACAGATCTGATGCTCCAAAATGCAACCCCTCTCAGGAAATCAGCGCCCTGACCTCCTAACATCTCTGATGAACATGTCTTTTGTACTGCGCCTGCCACGCGAAATGCATCTTT
>Ga0126342_10017598_pt1 | contig 12345 bp, 10 predicted proteins | sample Cyp1metagenome_FD_92528 | JGI IMG/M metagenome (GOLD analysis project Ga0126342, IMG submission 92528) | Coral microbial communities from Lord Howe Island, Old Settlement Bay, Australia - Cyphastrea 1 metagenome | ecosystem: Host-associated > Invertebrates > Cnidaria > Coral ... | reverse complement strand
GGGGGTGTAAAAACTCCTGCAGTAAAACCATGTATTGTATATATCATCGATCTGCCCGATAGCGTTGGTTCAAAAGTACCAGGAGCTGAGCGGTTTGTAGGTTCACCCCATTAGTGTTGTAATGCCTAATTGGTGGCTGACCTGTGAATATACAAATAGTTTTGAGTACTCAATTATGACCTACTAAAGATGACTAGTGCGGATAGTAAAGACATGTAAGGATAGACAAGTTCCATCAAGTTTCAATAGTATCGGGTTGACAATATTGAAAGTACTTCCAACCATAATTCACGTGACATGTTCTCATCTGAAAAAAATCCCATTCTCCATTTTAAACATGGAGGTCGAATGTCAGTGGCGTAAAGGGTAGCTACGACATGAAACACTGGAATCATCTTGACTTTGTTTGGTCATATGTCATAGAGCCCACCTTGAAGGGCGGGGCGGAGAAACATGGCGATTTTGGAGGTCCAACTTGGATTTTCTTCAGATTTCATGGTCCAAGTTAGAAAATTAAATGTTGATGTGTTTTTTTGTCCAACTTAGATTTGTTTGGAGATGTTGAATGGGATTGAATTGAGCAAGCTCGGCACTGAAAAAGAAAATGTGAAATTAGAGGGATGACCCAAATGGTGGCCTCTGACTGGCAGAAATATGCCCTGTCATCATGGTTTTTTTATTTCAGCCATCTAAGTGGAGGCAATCTTTCAGTTTCTTTCAGACGCTGGCGCCTTGAAGATAACTGTTCAGGATCCATGTTGAATCAAATCCTCAGCTGGAAAAAAGTGTTGCTTAGTGACTGTCTCACCTGGACATTTGGAGTTGGTCCTTTTGGATCCTTTTGGTCAATTGATCAAATGTGACTCGATGCCATGCTGTCAATGCATTCATTTGATGGATTGGCCAAAAATCATGGTAGATATTTTCTTACATCATGGGGCAAGACCAATCTACATATCTCACACTCAAGGTTTGACCTCTAGCCGGGTATCAACAAACCCTTTGATTTTCCCCCTTTGATAAATGAAATCCAGCAGAACATCGGAAATTGGATCCCAAATTGACAAGAGAGACAAAAAATTGACCAGAATCCACAGCCACCACAGGGTGACCCCGCGGCGACCCAGGTAGCAATGCTGCTGTTCCCGTTGCCCAAGATGGAAGTGGAACAACTGGAGGAACCCATCGCTGCGCCCAAGGCAGATGCAAAGATGCTGGGCGGATGAAGAAGTACTGAGGGGGATTCACCATGGTCAACTAACATGGCCAACCAAGAAAAAACCTCCAACAAAAAGATCAGAACACTGGGGAGGGAAGAAATCCTGCACCAGTTGATGGTTTATCCATCCCATGACTTATCCCATGATTTATAGGGTTTCAACATGTTTCAACCATCCAAATTCGGTGGTAAAAATCGGATTTCTTCCACCATCCACATCTCAGGAAGCGTCCCAGCAAGTCCTCGCGGCAGGGCTCGAAAGCTTCGTCGCCACCGGAGGCACCGGTGGTCCCGGCCACCACCCAGGAGGCGCAGGCTGCGGAGGCGGAGGCTCCGGCGGGGGAAGGGCTGGGGGAAGATGGGAAGATGCTGGAAATTCAGCTGGGAAAATGATGGAAACATGATGGAAAGTAGGGCATATCATGATAATTCATGATATATCCGAATTGGATCAAAGAAACAACACTAGTGCAATAAAAAATTGGGGAGGACTTGGGAAAATGCAAAAGATGGATTGAGATGAAGATGAAGCATGGAAGAGAATTTGAAGGTATGAAGGCGAAACTCCATGCCGTGCTCTTTGTTGACAGTAAATGATGAATTGAGACGGTGAAGGTATTTGATTGCAAAATAGGCAGCATCTCCCGATACAAAGGCAGTTAATGCTTCGTACACATGACATGGGCCAAATGTTTTTTTTTTTCCCAGTCAGCATGTTTTTTTAGTGTGACTATTTATGTGGGTAGGCAGTCAGTAAGGATCAATGCCAACTTCTCGATTCCTGCCGCTGCAGGGCATTGAAACAAGGCAGGCAATCCACATAGGATCCATCACGTACAGGCTCATGTCATAGTTGGACAGTGTTAAGGGTTATTAAAGTGTTGTTCCCATAGTTGGAAACTGAACAAATGCCCAGTGACCTAGTGTATCCTAGTGTTGTTATATAGATTTATATAGTCGCCTGTAGGACCATAGTAAGAACCACTGCTTCACCCAGAAAACGCATCCAACACATTGTCGCCGACGCAGTCTTGTCCTCGATCGTCTCAGGTCAAAATTGCAACTCCGCCAGTGACTTGGACGCATAAAACTGACATGGTTCCTTTGCAGGAGAAAATGCATGGTGTTTTTAGTAAGTCTCAATTCCATAGAGCTTGTTTAACAACAATTTTAACGTGTCATTCATCATCTATCATCCATTCTCCATTCATCAAATCCGTGAGGTTTATGGAGGTTTTGAGTCCCAAATGGAGGTGTGAAAAAACACGAAGTTCACTGAAGAATCGAAGCTGACAGCGCTCCGAGGCTTGGATCCATGCCAGTGGCTGGCAGGATCTGCCGCAGAAGCTGCACGCCTCCGTGCGCGCGAGCCCGGAAAGTGTCTTGGGAGATGGGATTGAAACGGGGCTGATGGTCCTTCATTGTGTGTGATCACCATTAATAAGGTACATTTAAGGTCTGCTCTTTTTTCAGGGTAAACTAAGATATAGCTGTAGCTAAAAGGAAATCACCATGTTTTTGTAGGTAAATCATATTAAATCATCTTTAAAATGGATATAAATGGGCCATGTTCCATCGCTATTTTAGTTTACGCCCTAGTTTGCTGGAGGGTAAAAGGATGATGAACATGCTTTTGTTCACCAGTGGAGTTCTCTGTATTATGTGGAATGGATTCATGAAAAACCGGGAGTCCATCAGTTCTAACGTGTGTATTTGAGACTTGCTATACGTCGTACATGTGTAAATTACATGCAAATCATATACATGTACATATACTATACATATACAGATACATACATGATATATGTACTATATATATAATATGTATGTATATGTGTGTGTATGTATATATATATACTATTGTATACTAATGCGCGTATTGACGACCATCCTGGACCATCCTTACATCTTCACATCTGAGGTGAGAAGATCACCTGCATCCAGGTCTTCACCAAAACCGTGCAGTCGGGAGAGGTCTTGGAAGTCCCTGGCTGCGGCCCAGCACCTTGACCTTGGAGGGATCGAAAAAGGATGCCTTGGAGGTTTTCGGTGTGGTTCTCGTCATTGCCAGGTGAGGGTCTCTAGATTTTATTTGAGTTACTTCCTTCCCTCCTTCTCTTCCCAATAGACTAATAGTGTTGAAGCCACGAACGAGTCATTTTTCATGTTGATGGTTAAAATGCCGAACCAGCAGCCACATGATGTGGATATGTGTAATGTATATATAGTCTCTTTTATTGTGGTTTGACAAACTAATAAGGACACCTACTAGTTATTGAGAATCCCTTGTTTTCCAATGCTTTCCCTAACAACCCTAGCTTCAAAGAAGTGGGATATTGATAACTTCCCTACCAGAATCTACCAGTCCCAACTCATAGCCATTCGTTTTTCAAGGACTTCTTCGCCCTTTTCCTCTTCAAACAACTTTCACCACAGCGTCCTGATTTGCTGAGACACCTCATCATGCGGGAGCACAGGGGAGGTGATGTTTGACGATTTAAGATGCCATGGACAATCACCATTTTTCTATGGTAAATCATGGTAAATCATGTATAAATGGCCAATTTCCCATAGCTATGTTACATTACTCGAGTGTATGTTAATGACTTTATTTGTTGTGGTTTCTTGATTACGCTTGGAATCTATCAATGTTTGGCTACATGGGGTTGGCTGTACTTGAGGACGCCCTGACTTTCAAACATGGCAGCATGGTAAATGGAAAATCAACCTCAAACATAAGCAGTCTAACTATCCGAATCTGGATTCCAGCCAGCCAATTTTATCCAATTTTGTTAGAGAAGAAGGTATGAACTCTGCTGGATCTGCTGGCAGCCAGTGGAGAACCTTTATACAAGACTGACAAACTGAATATAGGAGATCTACTCCGGCAAAATTCAACAGAAAGGTAGCAGATGGGGTCCTCATGATATGTTTCATGATTTCCCACTCATTTTTAGTGGGATACTGGGGTTCACTGATTCATACTGATTCTAGAGGTCCTTTTCCTGGCCCTGCAGGAGCCCAACTTGTTGACATCAGGGCAGCAGTTTGGTTTCTTTTTCTCTCATCTTCGAGAAGAGCTGGGAGCGGCTTCGGTCGCATTTTTTGGTCATGTTTTTTTGCAATTTTTGCCATAATCCCATCGATATCACAGTAATACCTCCCCCTCAACAAAAGGACCTCCAAATGAATATGACCAGGACCGAATCAGAAGTTTCTACGCGGGGTATTTTCATCTCGGTGGGAATGGATTGGAACATCATGGTTGTGGGCCAAAGTCAAAGCTTGTCATATGTGGTATAATACCCCCGTTGGACATCCCAAGAATGAACCAATGTACAATAATTTACATCCACTTTGGGATGTGGACAGCGATCTATTGGTCTGGTCTGACTCTTGAATTTTCATCAACGGCCTGTGCTCCCTAAGTGAACTGGTCTCAACGGTTTCTGCGACGTCTCCGACTAAACAAAAACATGTTTTATGGCTGAACATCTCTCAAGTCTTGGTGAATTTTTCCATGATATTCCCATGATTTTCACCGAATCCGAGCATCCATGCCCCAGGATGTGTTGGCTCAGCGCATCCTTTGCCAAGATCTCACCAGCATCATTCCGCCTGGTCCACGGGGCTCGCTGCGCTGTCAAGCCCCAGCCACGATTTGGCCCAAGCTGTGTCAACATGGGACGGAAGAAGAGATCAAGCAGTGGATCTACGACACTTGGCCCATTTTTGGGCCAGAGTGGGGAGATTGAAACACCGTTGGAATGGGTTTAAGATGGTCTAAGGGACAATTTTGACAGGTTGAAACCATGCTTTGACATGTTTTTACCGTCAAGAATCTTGTGTTTTCCGGTACATGTCCCCTGAAACTAATCCAATGAACTGTGTTTCCCACACGGTTCTTAATGGTTCTTTTAATGTCAGGCCTGGAATGAATAATTAGGGGTGGAAATTGTTGTTCTTTATATATATATAATATGGGACACCTCCCCATTAAACAACCTCCGGGTTTATTATTACTCCGCGGTTAACCTTGCTGGCAGTTGATGGTCTTTGAGTGGAATTTTGATGGGTGGAGCACACACACACATATTCATATATATTATATATATATACTGGTTGGTGTTTCAGAGGGGTTGAAACCAACAACCAGTATATAATTATAATATATACATATATGAGTAATTGGACCCGTTTGGGAAAACGTTGGAAATGCTTGGAGTTCGCCAGCAATCTGATGTCGCATCGGAAAGTCATCCTGGAAAAGGTAGTATAGTAATATCGAGAGATGAAACGTGGGTCAGCAGTGGTGAGGCTTGTTAGTGGTGGTTCATATCCTGGTTGGTGGTTTCAAACATTTTTTATTTTCCATAGTATATGATGTATATGGGATAATCCTTCCCATTGACTTTCATATGTTTGAAGATGGTTTTTTAACCACCAACCAGTATCAATCTTAGACATGACTGACTAAAACTTCGAGAATGCGGTGGCTTCTTTCAGGAGTGTGAGAACCTTTGCTGGGTCAGTGCACCGATACAACCTGCCAAGAAGGAAACTGATGCCTTTGCTAGATCTTTCAGGGCAGCAATCACCAAGACAATGACAAATTAAATATAATTATCGGGAGTCGTAATTGAGTCGTAATGATTGTTTCTGTAAGGGTCAGGTGCTCTTCCATCCCAACTTTCTCGAGCTATTACAACTGCCCGAAGATCCTGGAGGTACCTGGTAACATGACGTAACATGTCAAAATGCAAAGTAGAGATCCTCTGTTTTGATTTCACATTATGGATCTTGATGGGCGTAGATCTTCTCGCCTTTCCGTTGGCCGTTTTGGCCCAGGAACGCAAAGTGGAGATTCTGGCGCAAGAAACTGGGGCCGAATCTGCCTGTCGTGTCTTGGATAGATCTGGGCGTAGCTGTGTCTTGACAGCCCACCTTGCACGTGTGGTTGAAGACATTGCAGATTGCAATCACAAGAATCAAATCAAATTCACGCGCTAATTTGGCAGTTGGTTTCATCAATTTCATTTGTATTTTTTTCTGTCACCACATCATATTCAATCATAATTCGAATAGTTCTCCAAACATATTCGTTCCGAAATATTCCTAATTCACATTCCCATAGGATCCATGTATATACTAACATTGGGGGTATATTGATGGGATCCATGTTACCATATATAGCAGCACCATGGATCCTATGGGATTCTTTTAAATCCCACCATTTCAAGCCTTCCAAGCCTTCCAAGCCCCAACCGAGCCCCCTTTCTTTAGGCATCCTGGCCTCCAGCACGGCTGCTGCCATCCCCGCGCCGCAACTGCAGCAGCGCTGCGCCACGCTGCGCGCGCTGCTGCCCACGGAGGAGCTGGGCCCAGTTCTCGAGGCCGCCGCGGAGCTGCTGCAGATGGAAGCGCACAGCTCCTTGGAGCAGAGCAGATCTGGGAGTTCCAGGGGATTTTTATTGGAAGACACTGGGAATATCATGGGAATATCATGGGAATATACTGGAATATATATATATACATGTATATATTATGCATAGAATGGAATTGGAATATAGTGGGATTTAATTGGATTTATGGGATATGATGGAAAATACAATGGGAATATCAGTATGAGATTGAATGGGATTTATATAATATAACGGGAGGACCTTGGCCACAAGTTTTTCCCATCACCAAGGTGTACTTGATGGTATAACCATATATAACGTTATCAGAAACGGTGACTTAACCAACATTGGTGGTAGAATGGACATATACTGTAATGGAAAATACGATGGGTGGAAGAAATCCTGCAGCGCCTTGTCTGGTTGAAACCCTATCAATAATGGGATAAACCATCTATCAACTGGTGCAGGACTTCTTCCATCCACAGTATCATGGATAATTAATCATGTGGATGAATTATACCCTCTGGTAAACTAACAATATAGCTATGGAAAATCACCATGTTTCATGGGTAAATCCACTATAAATAGCCATTTTCACTAGCTTTTTGTAGGTTTACCAGAGAATATCATCTCCTCACGTCCTGATGTCCAATGGTGAAGGTCGGGAATCCTCCCATAGCAGGTCAGCTGGAGATTTTTCCGGAAAACCATGAAAAACCTGGTGGGTTAAATGCTGGGTTGAAAAATGTGGTGAAAGCACAGGAAAATGGCAGTTTTAAGCATCTAACATGGGGGTCAAGAGAAAGATTGGTGGCAGAGAGAACAATCGAAAATGGGCTGGGGATTGAACACCTGATGTAACCATAGGAAGATGAAGATTTGATGGAACAAAAGTTCGATGGGTTTAGAGCTATGGATGTCACCTTTTGAAAAAAAGGGCTAGTTTCAAAGATGTTTTAGATGGTGATTCAAGCCACTACAAGCTTCAATACCAACTATAACTATAATAACCAACTTATAGAACAGTATAGAACTGGGGTTTTGAACATATGGATAAGTGTAAAGGATTTTTTCAAGGGGTAATTCAGTCGTGGGATTTTAAACCATCATGGATCCAGTCGTGGGATAGGGCGATGGCTGCTAGGGACTTCACCATGCAGCGATTATGCCGAGGGATCTCCATTTTGGGTGAACACCGATGATGACAATTCTTTTGAGGCTTCCTTTATTGGAGGGTACAGAAACCACACAGACATCCTGGCGGTCCTGGCAGCTGCCCGGAAGTTGAGGCTTGCAAGGTAGCTTCGATACCATCCAAGAGCATTTGGGATCAGATGAAGCCTTTAAGGCCTGGTGCAGAGCAAACTTGGAAGAATTGAACATAAACACGTGGTTTTGTCTGAAAATGGTTGGCGCCCCAAGGGGAAAATATGCACTTACATCATCAGTGGGGCTGAGGTAGACCCCATTTTCAGACAAACCCACATAGCTATGCAGGGCAAACTGCTGTACTGTATAGAGATTTCACCACTGAAAGACGATAGATCGGAGTCTCAAGCTTTCAACACTGGGATTTATTGAAATGATTTAAGCAACCATGTTCGAAACAAGGGGGCAACCATGAGGAAAGTTGTTTTTTAGCAGCCAAAAAATGTGGATGTAAGCAACAAAACAGGGGAGTGTTTATCAAACAAAAGGCGGATTGATATGACATGATCCAGCCACGAAATATTGGGTGGCCATCAGCAGTTGGACTTGCGGTGGGACTCATCCATAGTGGCCCACCGCGGGCCCAACTGCAAACAGACCTCACTTGTTACGCAACCATTGGGACCTCATTAGCGCGTATAGCTGGTTCTGTTTTAAGTCGTTATCTGACATGCGTGCTTTAATGTGTGGTGCTATTGCACGTATATACAATATATAACATTGTATAGCTATATTATATACACATGGTTTAACGCATCAGCAGCCAGAATTTTGAGGCTGATAAAGCAGATGAAGACTTTATTAGACTAGATGACTAGATGTTAAGTTCTCTGAATGTCCGGGTCCTGCTTCGCTTCCCTTGGGCTTTGTGCAATGCAGCCTTGGGCAACAAGGTCACAGCAGTTCGAGGATGAAGTGCAGCCGGTCAATTTGAACATTGAACCTCCAGCACTATTCAAAAAGAAAAGGGACAGTATAAATGAACATGATTTATGATTAGTTGACTCATACCATTCGACACGTATCTTGTTGAAGGGGATTTTTACCTCATCCCAGCCGCATTCAGTGAATTGCAGCTTTGCGCCATTGCCATGGCGGAGTTGACAATTGATGATTTCGACTGCGCGAAACATGTCATGTTCTTTAAGAAATGCGCTAAATCGCTTCCTGAGCAGTACAAGACAATGGACACCAATCGCTGCTCGCCCTCTGACTCTGGATGTTGGAACTCGCAACAGCCGGCGCTGGGTGATCCTTAGGGAGGCTATACTTACATATATGGCATAGGCATATATAGGCTATTTATACACTTAATTACCGATATATCATTTGTATATAGAAATATAAATAGAAGTAGACAAGTGGTTTTATTCATGCTGACCACTTGGTACCTACAGAAGTCTAAACTGGGAAAGAGAGAGAGAGAGAGAGGGAGAGTTGTTTGTAGATGCGCCATACCCGACAAGTATGAGGATGTCCCGTTGCCATTTTGCTAAGTGAGATGAGTGGTCCAGTGGTCCAGTCAGGATTGACATTGCTCTATTTCAGCATTTCTGGGCTTGATCTGCTGGGGAAGCTGGATGAGATTTCGGCTGAAGCGACCATCGAATACATCTATTCCTTCCAGTCTCCCTTCGATGGCCACGGGGGCTTCTACGGCTACCCCAAGGCAGGGGCTTTAAAATGGTTTCATGATTTAAGAGCAACATATATCATATATCAATATATATCATGTATCCACTACCATCCATTTAGTGGCATATGTGTGCTTTGTTTTCATTTGTTGTCCTCAAGAAGCAATAACAGACAAAACGTATCCTTTGAACTCCTCGTATTTTTGCCCCGTTTCTTCGTTTCTTCAGCACAGGGCCCACGTTGAACCCGTTGAATCCCTCTTTCAGGTTGACTTTGAAAGTCCAGAATTGGACAAGGTGAGGGCACTGGAAGATCTGGAGGGTGGCAGAAGTCTCTGATCCCAAACTCCCAAAATCATTAGGCCCAAGACATCCCCAAAAAACCAATGTTTGAGGAAATCCCACACCATTCACATCGGAAAACACGGAAGACTGTTGTACGTTTGGTTCAACCTTGGATATCTTGGATGGATAACTGGATAACCTAATACTTTTGAATCCTTTTAACTTTGAATTTTTATATGTTGCTGTATGGGAGGATGTATACGAACTAGCTAGAAATATAGTATTTGTTTGATCTTTTCTGCAGTGGTATTAACAGTACATGTTTGCTTTCGTCGTAGCTACTTGAAGACAGGTGATACCATGACGATCACTAAGTGGTTTGCAGCAGGACCTGGGCATTCCTGATGTTTCCCCCAGACTTAAGTGGATTATATGGAAATACATGGAATATATATATATAAATACTGGTTGGTGGTTTGGAACATTTTTTTATTTTTCCACATATTGGGAATCATCCTAATTGACTTTCATATTTTTTCAGAGGGTGGAAACCACCAACCAGTATATATATAAATATATAATATAGAGTTAAGATGAATTAATTCACTTGCCCCTTGGGAAAATGATGAACAATGAGGTCATAAATGGCATAGACGGAAGATGATTCATCATGAAATTGGTCAGGCATTTAATTACAGTACCAAGTGGTTACAGGCAAAATGACGCCATCGTCCAATGTGACCACGGATCCGCCGCTGCCTCAACGTCCACCATAAGGGACCCCCTAGAAGTTCTGACTGGGTCATAGCCCCATTCAAGATTTTTAAAGTTGCATTTCACGCTAGCCTATGGAAGTTCCAAAGAATTGTAACTGCTAACCACTAACCACATCAAAATATTTGGGATCGGGGTCCTTACTTTATTTCCCAGAATTGCACGAAGGCAAGTTTGGCGGGATCCCCTATCGCTACATAACAAATTAGGCCTAAAATAGTGACACTCGGGTTAACTCGGTTAACTAACATAAATTTTGAAAATCCACCATAGAAGTAGATCATGTTCCTAACCCATTGGTTTTCGACATCTTTCTCTATGTTTACCCGGCTGGGTTCCTTTGCCTTGCCATGCCAGGTAAACAACCAGCCCCATATTGCCAACACATACGTGGCTCTGGTGATGCTTCTCATTCTGGGAGACGACCTAAGCCGTGTCCGCCGGGAGGCAGTGGCTGAATCATTGCGGAAATGGCAACTGGAGGATGGAAGCTGCTGGGATTTCATGGATCGATATACGCATCGTTCAGAAGTGGAATTTTTATAGAAATGAAGGGTTAGTCCCACATGTCTAGATGAATCTGGCAATGACATGATTTTTTTGAGATGGACAGAAATCCTGGATTGTTCATTGTTAGTCTATGTTTGTAGGAATGAATGGTGGTGGTAGATTTGAGCATTATTTAGATCACATCTAAAATAATTGGTTGTGTCAGATCCAATAAGGATAAACAACTTCGAATGATTCAGCAGAAATGTGAGGTATGAACATGTAAAAACAATCCAGGTTTGTAGGTTCATGGCATTTTGTTTAGCGCATTAAGTGTGTTGTTTTGCTGCGTGGTTTTTCCTTTATTTCACCTGGGCGTTCCATTGAATTCTGTTGCCATCTTAATCATATATTCAGTCTTGATTGAAAAGTTCTGACCACATGGACCACCAATGAATTAATTCCAATGCTTCCAATGCTTAATCACTATATTTATCACCTGTTATTCAGTATCCATTGTTGGTTAATTGATACCCGTGGTGATATCCATTGGTGAAACATTGGAAATCCTGTGATGTTATGTGATGTTTATATCCTGGATATAAAGACAGGTTTTTGAGGTTCCTGGAAACTGTTTGGTGATATCCAGTGGTGATATCCGCTCAGGCTTTTGCTGCGTCAACTGTTTGTCGAGTTTGGACAGTGAGAGTGACATCCGTTTCGTCTACTGCGCGGCCAGATCCTTGAAGAAACGGAGGAACGTTCAGTTGGAGCTTTCCGAAACCAGAAAGGGCTACCATGGGCTAGCCACAAATTATCCATGAATAATCAAGCCATTTTGGGGGTACCCCCATTTTGAGAATCCTCCAGTTGGCCGAATTGCCATGCGAGAATCAGAGCAATAATGGTAATAATTGATTCAATCCCCCTAATATACTATTAAACCACTCCCATATGGCCCCCAAACATGAATAGATCCAATGCTAAACAAAGGGTTTGGGGTGACATTTCATATTATTTGATATTAGGGTGTGTTAACTTGCACCAGCTGGTGGGGAATAGAAAAAAGAAGCGTTTCAGCATGTGTAGGGAATACGGATTCACCCTGTTAAGGTGAAACATGTTTCAAGTGGGAAAACCCGGATTTGGAAGCTAGCAAAAAACATGACCCAGGACCCAAGAGTTGAAAAACCTGGGCTTGTAAATTTCAAAAAAAAAACAACTCAGAGGTGCTGCAGTCACGAGGAGAGCAATGTAGAAATGAAGCATCTGAATGGACTTTTGATTGTTCCCATGGTGAAGAGAAAAGTGTCTATATATGTGCTCGAAAATG
>Ga0126342_10017597_pt1 | contig 12345 bp, 10 predicted proteins | sample Cyp1metagenome_FD_92528 | JGI IMG/M metagenome (GOLD analysis project Ga0126342, IMG submission 92528) | Coral microbial communities from Lord Howe Island, Old Settlement Bay, Australia - Cyphastrea 1 metagenome | ecosystem: Host-associated > Invertebrates > Cnidaria > Coral ... | reverse complement strand
GGAACTTTCCACTCATGCGTCATGCCACGCTATTGTAAGTTCTCTGGAACTTTCCATGTGTTCATGTGGTGCTGGCGTTGTACCTTAAACAATCCAGATCCGCAAAGGTTCTTGGAAGAACTCCAAGCGTTGCTGTGACCAACACAGGAATCAAAACATGTCAGGTTGAATATTTTGATATATTTTGAAAATTCTCATAAACCCCCAAAAATGGTAGTTTCGTCTAGGCGAAATGCTTGTTTTTGAAAATATGCACCAGAATAAGGGGTTAACGGCCTTAAAAACCACATCAAAACATGTCAGGCCGAATTAGTTTGAGAATTCTCACAAACACCAAAAATGGTAGTTTCGTCTAGGCGGAATGCTTGTTTTTGAACATATGCACCAGAATAAGGGGTTAACGGCCTTAAAAACCTCATCAAAACATGTCACGTTGAATATTTTTGAGAATTCTCACAAACACCAAAAATGGTAGTTTCGTCTAGACGAAATGTTTGTTTTTGAAAATATGCACCAGAATAAGGGGTTAACGGCCTTAAAAATCACATCAAAACAAAATCCTATTGGCACGGGCACATCAAGAATCATCCATGATACACCATTGATCACAAAAAAAAACCCACGGCCTTCTAAAGGCCGTGTTCCTAGTTATAATCCGATGGATTTGGGGGTCTATTTTCAGACAAACCCATATTTCGATGAGATACGGTTTTTCCCCAAACGATAAGTAAGTTGGTCAACATCATTGGTACTAGGAAAGTAGGGCTTGTGCTAATCATTGCTATGGTTAATTTGGTTGTAACATGGTATAAACCAACTCAATGTATAGGTATAGAATGGTCTAGATATTAATTATGAAAAGGCGAAACATAATGAAGTATTTGTGTAATCAAAAATGATTTTCTAAGGTTTTGCAATTGATCTGGGGTCTCTGGAAATGGATTCTTGGGTCTTTCCAAATATTTTATATGGTGGAATTGAATTGTATTATAGGTACCTTATTTCCCCTATGAGGTAACCGATTGGTTGATTAAATGGGTATCATCTTACCATTGGTTATTTAATGTATCTATTTGTTTTCTACCATGCCCATGGATAATCATATGCACTAATTGTATACTAATTGTTATTTTCACCCTGAGGCAACCAATTGGTTGATTAAATTGGTATCATTCCAGTATCGATCACGATTATTTTTTCTATCATCTTCTTTGGATAAACAGGGGTCCACTACCATTTCCCTTAAAGGGTGCCCGACCAATTGCTGATTTAAAATGGAATACGTATCATCCCTTTATAGGGTATGTACTAAATCTATTTGTTGAAAAACCACGCTCATGTTTCTTCTAGGGCGGTGCTCCCATATACCTGTGGTATAAAGCCACCAATATTATCCCTGATGATCACTCTTTTATTCAAGTACTAAATTTTCCCCTTATTTCTACGTCTACATCATATATCCTTTAAATGCAATGTCCAAAATAATTTTGCCGAACTTAGGGTGCAGAAATCTGCACCTTGACTTAAGCATTTTTTTCACGATATCCCAGGTGCTTGGTGGGGTATTGCCTAAGTCAAGGTGCACATTTCTGCACCTAGACTTTGGCAATACAGAGGTTGTACCCTCGGATTTAGGAAAAAACATGTTTTTTTTGCCGATATCAGGGTGCAGAAATTTGCATGTGGACTTAGGAAACGGCCTTACTATTATATTCTACCATGATTTTTCCCGCAATGGATTCGGGGTCCTTCATTTTTGAGATTTAGGCAAACAAAAAACGATCTTTTCGGCTCGGGGGACCCCAAATCCATCGCCACCGCAAATCCGTCGCATAACAATATTTTATTTTATATTTTATCGTATTTTATCTAAGTACTCAACCAAAAAAAACATATCTGAACTACGATCGAATTGGTGATCGTTTGTTCTGACTGGTACTTCCACAAGTAGAAGGGTAAATGGATGGAGAGGCTAATTATCAATCCCCTTCTTGGCATGACTACCGAATGACAGATAAGAATTAGTAATATTGAAACATCCAAGGGACACTAACCCAAAACTATTTTTCCTTTGGGAAAAAATCGCTAGTATATACCACGGCCACCTACCTTGATCGATAAGATAGATAAAGAAATGAATGTTGGAAAACATATATCACACAATCAGAGATGAACTAAATCACCAAGGACCCTAGAATCAAATTCCATAGGCCCCTTATCGGCTGCAAAACCTTTTCTATACAAAAACAGATGACGATATGGGGTGGTTCTTCAGTATTGACAACCATCAAACATTGTGATTTGTACAATTATCAGGAGATGAGGATTTCACCGTAGCAACTGGGTATGAAAGATGATCCACAAGGCAAGGGAATTGACTGGACGCTGGCTTGACCGGCAAGAATGGGTAACCGCAACCGGGGAACTAAGCATCACCCAATTATGATTCAATATTTAATGGGTAAATTCCTTGGATGGAGAACTTAGGTTTAGATATTTTATTTTAGTTTCTGTAAATCGGGATATCTTCGCAATTAGCTTGAAAAACATAATTTGTTGTAGCAGGGCCTGTAAGATTGGCCATGAGGAATATCCCAACTTGAGTCGTCCGAGAAGTGCTTTCAGGTCAGATGTATAAGTTCTAGAAACCTGTTTTTGTTGGCATTATAATATGGCGAATTCTTCCCTATACTTTTGTTTTACATTTGGATAATAAATGGTGTCCCTTTGTTTGGTATCAACCCGGTGAAGTACCTTACTTCGCTCGCGCAGGTTGGATGGGTTGCGACGTGATCTTCCTGGGGAAAGCTTATGCCCAATACGCCATCGCCGATGCTGTCCCACGGATGGCCAGGGATGATGGGATGATTAGGCTAGACCCAACAAAAACACTCCAATGTTGGAGGGTTTATACCACCACCTTCCGTTGAAGTTTGGGATGATTGACATTGGTTGACTATAATTATTTGGGGTCACCATGGTTTACCCACATCAAATGATAGCAACCGCACAAGTTTTTCTGAATGATTCTCAACGTAGGGTCACCATCCAGATTGACGAGCCATGGTGTTCGGATCGCAAACGAGTCATTTGGCAACCAGCAAAAAAGGCATGGCCAAAATTGGTCTCAAGTCGTTGGACAGTGGGAATTGGAAGGCCCAGTCGTTTGAGCAAGTCCAATCTCTTGCGGTGTCCAAAGGTCATCTATAGTATAGTTTTCTATAGTTTTCTCACTTCAACCGGCTGCTATTCCAACCATAGCCTGGAAAACTCTTATCATATACAAAAGTCCACTTGACTTAACAACACCAAAAAAGCAGAACAGCTTCTGTTGAACTTTACAATAGAGAGATAGAGAGAAAGAAACTATAAGAAAAACAACAACGTAAACAAAACAAAAACTACGGTATATGGTGTACACACACAATATATATATATAAATAGAGAGAGAGAGAGAGTCACATTAGTGTCAGTTGGTTCTGAGATTTCTGCCCAGGTGATGCTCACGGAGCTTCCCAAAGATGTCCCCGTGGAGGATGCCTGCACCTGGGCCTTCGAAACTGCTGGGGGTTAGGGAACCCTTTGGCGCTTTGGCTATTCAGTATGCATACATATTGCAAACAAATGGGGAGCCAGTTGGAGTTCCTCCTCATCTCCGGCGGCCGTGTTGACCGTGTTGTTCCAGGCGCTGGCTACGTCAATCCCTTGACCGTGCTCTCCATGGTCGAGGCCGTGCGGGTGCACAAGTCCAACGTCTTCATCCACACGGCCGCTTGGAAGGGACCCAGCCGTGACCCAGCCGTGAAAAAGATGGTGAGATTGAAACATATAAATGTCCTGGAAACCATTGGAAGCCTACAGTATGTAAGTTTAATATGTAAATGACACATGATTTGGAAACCCCATCAATCCTCAACATAGATAATTATGATAATTTTGTAAACCTAATAATGGAATTAGGACAAATCATGGGATAGTTACGGGATCTGCAATTGGGGTTAACATGAAATGGGTATAACATGGTATAACCCTAATGATGTTTACTACAACCTACCTTGAATGGTGTCCCAGATGGTTCCTGGCATTGGGTTTGCCGCATTATTTCAGTAGGAAAGGGATGGGAAGACTCATCCATAGTGTACTTGTACGTTTAAAAATATGAGGACAAATCATCTATAGGCAGATATGGACAATTCACGCATAGAAAAGATAGGGTCACGGAATAGTCACACACAAACAGAAAAAGTAGAAGATTTCACCAGCGTCACAAGTGTCAAGATTTACCCTCCGGTAATCCCCCGAACTACTCTCCGGTAGACAAGCGTAGCTGTGTGTTTTCAAATTTTACAACGCTAACCTAGCCACGCTTTTTGTTTGCCAGACCAGCATGTTCCCCAAAGACCTCGAGCCACCGGACAGCATCAACAATAAACAAGTAAGAAAAAAATGAACAGGAACCCACTAACATAGCTATCATTTTACAGCACTCAATGTGTCCAACATAGAAGGAAACCCACTAACATAGCTATCATTTTACATCGCTCAAGGTTTCCAACATAGAAGGAGGCCCACTAACATGGCTATTATGTTGTTCCCCATCGCACGTATATAGATTTATCAAAGAAGGACGCTGCTAACATAGCTATCCATTTTTTTCCTGGGATATCGCCATTTTACAAAAAAATAACCTGGAAAATACGTGTGTTTTACTAAAGTTTTTGAAGGGACGTTAGTTTACTAGAGTGTAAATGAAGGTTTATAGCTGGACAAAAATCATCAAAGTGGGCAATATTCCATGGCCATGTTTGATTAGCAGAGGGTAAACCCAACAGAAGTATAGGATCATTCCATTACCGTTACATTCCAATTTTACCAAAGGGTAGTGTCAAGATGTTTCAACGTATCCTATGAAAATTTGAGTTTCAATGCTGTTTCATAGCATCCCATTATATACCATTACATCCCATTCTATATTTCAAGATGTTTCAAAGATCTTCAAGGTACCCCAACTGCGAGCAAACTCGTTTCAGCTTCCACGGGTGCCCAGCACCGAGGCAGCTGCCTCGCAGGTGGGACAAATGTTGGTGAGATACTGTGGCTCGTTGGCAAATTGGGGCTGCAGGGAACCTAGACCCATAAGAAAAACCTATAAATCGTATTATGTTTTTTTTTGGGGCTTTAGGCGATGTTTTCTGGAGCACCCAAAAATACCAGAAACATGTCTTTCCAGGATTGATGTATACGTTGTAGCTATAGTTTCTATTGGACATGGCCATGTAAACTGTGATGCCAGGGAGGGATTGCTTCAATTCAGAAGCCTGAAGAAAACTGGTAATCAGCACTATTTTTTGTAATTCATCAGCACTTTTTTTTGTCATCGACTTATTTCAGCACAGTTTCTCTCCACTTTCTTCATTCCAGAGATTCTAGGCCATGGTTTTTCATTCATCCATGTCGCTACTCATTACCATGCTTGGACAGTGACCACTATAGTCACCCATATGGCACCCCGAAATGCACAGATTCACTCTATTTCTTGTGTGACATCAGAACTATTTATTTATTATATAACTTTAAGTGCTGAAGAGCAAACGGTGGACATGGCTGCTTAGACCACGAGTTGGAAGATTGAGGCTGAAGTTTTGGTTTCTGGTATGATGAATTGCTCAGACACATAGCCCCAAAATGGGACAGCAACAAAATTTATTTCAATGAACGTTGTTCATCGTTGTTCTGCATAGTTTTGCTGTTACTTGACAAGCGTGAGTGATCTAGCATAAATAATGGAACTAGTTGATAAAATCACAATTTGCTTTGGTTTCATCGCCAGTTTAGTAGGCTCAAAACCCGATCAGACCCCAAGTTTTCAATCAATCCTCCATAGATTGGGTGTGTAGCAACTAAAAATCTTAAAAAGTTGCCGAAAATCATGTTTCAGGATGGTAAAGTTCTAAGTTTGATGATGTTTTCCAATGATTTTCCATGTTTTTTTTTCAGGTTTCACCTTTTTTCCCGGCCTTTTTTGTTGGAGTTGCTATGGAAAAGCCATGGCTGGTCGCTGGTTGCCAGGTCAGTCCGAAGGCGCGGAAGGCGCAACGGTGGTGAACCTCGTTCGGCGGAAGGAGCAGGTGGCCATCTTGGACGCTGGGACGGACAACTCATTAGATTGGTTCAAGGGAAATTCAACAGGAAACCAATGGTTTTTACTGTGTTTTTACCACTAAATATAGATATATAGGGGGGTTGAATCATTGACTGCTTGGGGTGTACATAGTAGTTTGGGATGTCTGTGGATGGCTTGGAAAATATCGGCGCCGCATTAAAGGAAATACATCCAAAAACGAAAGGTCCGCTTGCACTTTTGAGGTGATTACTATTGGGTTTATAATGTTTATAAACAGTGCTCTGTTCATAGATTGTAGTGCTTATTGGTTTATTACCTCTATTACTATTGGGTTTATATTGGGTGATAACCATAGAAAATATGGTTGGCTTTGATTCGATAGGCGCTCTCCACTTACGGAAAATCGGTTTGGAAGTTTGAGAATTGATCACGTGGGGATGGGTCATAAGTTCAACGGGGAACACCCCGCACTGGCGCAACGGCATGACCCAACTCGTGTCTAGTAGGGGAGGTGTACCCTCTGGTAATTTAACATAGCTATTGAAAATGGCCATTTATAGTGGATTTTCCCATGAAAAATTGTGATTTTCTATAGCTACGTTAGTTTACCAGAGGGTAATATAAACAACTCGAACAAAACCCAACCAGAGGAAACGAGACAAATCAGCATGCTTCAAGAATGGCCAGCGAACAGCAGCTTCACAGAAAAGGACTGCTGGTTTAGAGTCATATTGCCGTCGAAAGCTTGTGCCCATGCGGCATATGGAAACAACAGACTGAAGATCAATTACAATGCGATAAACTCCCATACTTGGGGCGTCTTGGATGAGCCCAGTCTTTTACATATTTATCATATTTGTGTGGATATGTTCACCATTGTCACCTCATTTACATTTATTCTTTGGTAATGTAACATGGCAATTGAAAATGGACAGTGGCACATTATGGCTGGCCTCTTCATAGATGTTTTACCATAATTTATATTAGCTGCACCTATTACAAATGACAATGGATTTACATGGATTTACCATTTACATATGATTCACAATGATTTACCTTTTGCCTATTACAAATCACAACGGGTTTGCCATTTGTAGATGATTTGCAATGATTTACCCGCATTATACATAATGAATCACAATGACCCATTTACATCCATTTACCATTGGATTGTTCATTGCCGTGTGAAGTTACCTCTTAGCGGTCAGCGTCAGCAATTTTCCATCACCAGGAACGCCTGGGTGCGAAGCACATCATCGACACCAGCAACTTGGCGAGAGCCCCAAGGCTGGGAAATCCCCTAGAAATCATGTTTTTTTCCGGAAGATCTCTGAATTGAAATGTGGGGATGGGTCAAAACCCTGTACCCCTGGTGAACATCAAAATAGCTGGTAAATGGATGTTCATCCCACTAAAAATTGTATTAATAGGTATTGATCCATACCCATGTGGGATTTTCGATTGCCATGTTTGATTACCTGAGGTGATGAAAAATCCTTCAACATTGGGGTTTCGCGGGGAGGGATCTTCAAAAATCAGAAGGGACATTTCGTTCCCCCGACCCACCCCCAGTTACAGAGGCATCGGCTGGGAAATCCCTGGGATCATCCGCATGAAAGTGGTAAGTGATCATGGAATGATAGCTGGGTGATGTTCCAGCCATGGTTTCCAGCGAGCCATTTTAGATGCGGAAGATTCCAGATGTTACACTGTTCGTGTTTTTTTGCGGCAGGCATTAAGAAATTTGTGTTTGCTATTTTTACCTCCTGGTGTTTATTGGTTGAATTCCTGTTGGTTCCAACACGTTTTCGAGCTGGTTACATGGCCTGGCTACTGGGATGCTGAATTTTCCACTGGCCGTCCCAAGCGAATGTTTGTAGGGTGTTGTATGTGCTGGGGTGTTGCAGAAATCATTTTTTCCAACAAATGCAAGTGAATTAGTCAATAATAGTCAATAGTAAAACAGCCCTAACTTTTGGAACTTGCCGACCACTTATAATTTATAGATGTTCATTTTGCTGCGTTCATGGCGGTTTTCCTCTGGATTCTCACCCGATAACAGTTGATCCCGGATTCAACTGTTCTCCCGTGGAGAGGCCCAACCACTAACAATCAGCAGTATAATTTGAAGTAATGTAGTTAAAACAGTAATAAACTACCCGGGGAATGGTTCGTACCGCCTATTTATGGTGATTTGGGGGATGGTTTATTATTGTTTTAAGCACATTGAGTAGATATGATTAGATAATATAAATCATAATATTGGATATTGTTTTGTAATGTGTATATACATATATATACATACATGTATGTATAATGTATGTAAATCTGAATATGTCATTGATTTTTTTTATATAGTTTATGAACATAAAAATAACGTTTTCGTTGTTCAATATATACGAAGAGTATCATGACACGACTTTCTTCGAGGCGAAGATGGCTGGGAGTCCAAACTGCAGAGTTTGATCCAAGAACTGAAGCGCCTTGGCCGACCCGAAAAAAGGACCTGCCTCCGGGCCATGGTTTTGGGCACCAGCCGTTGAGAAAGCAACAGAAATGGGGCTTGATTTCTCGAATTCCTCCAGTTTATGATACTAATCCCCAAGATAGTAGAGATTGGCACTTTTGCATGGGACATATGAAATATGAAAGGATTATCGAACCCAATGGAACCATTTGGAAACATCATCATTAATACACTGGGGGAAATTCCTTGGACTGGATGATATTTGCAAAAATTGCAAGTTTCAATAGTAAACCTATTGGAAAATCATCTTTCACAATCCGTGGACAAAATTACTGGACAATCGCTCCAGTAGGGATAGGATGGGGTGGAATATTTGCCGAACACAATATCAATATCATCATTCATCAGGGTTGTTTGAACATAGGGAACACTAAAATCCATTACTTAATGATCATTATGTATCCCTCTTAATGGCTGTTTGGCCGGTGTACACCATGTTCATGCCCCGAATCCCGTTCCTGTCAATGCCTTACTGTAAGGGTTCCAGATGGTTTCAGCCATGGATTTGTCGATGATTTTTAGCCGTCCAAACATGGACGACCTGCGACGTCACTGGAATGATGCGCTTCCGATGGGGGGATCATCCTTAAATGACTCAAATGTTTTTGTGTTTTTCACGTTGCATCGTAAATTACTATGAATGATTTATACATATATTAATAGTATATATATATATGTATGTATGTATTAACAAAAAGGAAAAAGCAATATGTGTGCATAGTATTTAGGGTTGGCCGTTTGAAAATCATGGGTTTTCTAAATGATTATGCCTATTCTCATTGTCATCATTATATTATATACTGTTTATCTCTAATATTCCACAATATCAGCCATTGTCAATCAATTATTATCATTCATTGTCCCTATCCATGTCATTGCTATCCCATTTTAAAACCACATCATATCAATCACAGCTATAGCACCTAAAGATACAGAACCAGTTCATCAACTTGTCACTTGGTTGGAACTTTGAAACTTCCATCTTTTTTGCTTGCCCTATGAACCCATCCCATATGCTCCATGGTGCTGGAACATTTACCAACATTTGCCCTAACAGTCACCCAAATGTAAGTAAACGTTCCAGCACCTTGGAGCATATGGGCATATGAACCCACATTACCCTCTGGTAAACTAATTTAACTATGGAATATCACAATCGTTTATAGGTAAATCAAACTATACATGACAATTTTCGCTATGTAACAAATTACTATCGTTTCACCCATCTTTTCATCCACACCCCCCGTTGTTTTTTGAGGATCTTCCATGCCTTTGACTGCATCAGTGGCGACATGCCCGGGAAGTTACTGTCCTTGCTACCGCCGGGCGGTACCGTATGGGTCTATGGTCGCCTGGCTGGGAAGCTGGAGCCTTGGCAGGCGGAGAATCCACCGGAATCCGGAAATTCCATGGGATACCCTCTGGTAATTTAACAGAGCTATTGAAAATGACCATTTATAGTGGATTTTCCCAGTAAAAATGGTGATTTTCCATAGCTATGTTAAATTACCAGAGGGTATCATGGCTTTGTTCCCTCGAATTTGGGACATGTCCTGTTTTGACTTGTCCTGTTTTTCTTCCCTGAAACCAAGATTATCCCTATATGAGTCTTGCCTGAAGCAGAGTTTTCTGCTGGGAACGGATTTCGACCCAAAAATCTGTGTCCTGTCGCCTCTGCGAATTTTATCACAGTTCTTTGACCCAAACAGGTTGTTTCCCACGTCTGTTTGCGAACTGGAAACCAATAATAAAGCCCAATTTGATGTCCATTTAGTGAGATGATGTACCTCTGATCTTATTTAAAATTGATGGTGATATCCCACAGCATACGGTTAAATGTCCTATTTGATGCGGCTCAACCTTGGCGAATGGCGGCGGCACTGTTGACCATCATGATATGATTTATGATATTTATGGCCAAGGGTTTTTGTCAGGTTTTACCATTACCATGTCTTAGCCTCTGGTAAACTAACATAACTATGGGAAATCACAATTTTAATGGGTAAATCAAGTATAAATGGCCATTTTCAATAGCTATGTTAAATTACCAGAGGGTACCCAAATTCAAGAACCTTGGATAGCTCGTTGTTGCACGTTGATGCTCGCCTGGCCTAGGAGGGGATCGACCCCGTTGACTTCATCTACCGCAACAAGAAGTCGCTCGTTGCAGTGGCGGTTGATGATGTTCGAATCCCATTTTCCCCTAAAACATGTGGACTTTAGATGATTTCAGTGTGAAAAGATGGATTTTAGATGGATTTTATATGATTTTAGTGTGACAGTTTGACTTCAAATCTATTTGTTTGGCCCATATGAGAAGTATTTTATGGCTTTATCCTACATTTTGGTCGCTCCCGAACAGAAACTGACAAAAGTTGATGTTGAAAGCCCACCCTGCACGTCGTGGCTCCGATTCCGCAATGGCAAAATTACGACCATACCAGGTGGTGTGCCCCAGTTCCAGATTCCAAGTTGGTACTTGTATATTGGTACATATTGTATATTCAAAACACCAACTACCCCATTGTCTACCATAGACCACAGTTCATCTAGTTATATCTAATTATACACCAACTTGGCTATCTAGGGGGTGACCTTGCATCTTCTCACACAATGTGGATTTGATACGGCCAGGACGTGGGTGCTGCCCGTTTTATGCAAAATTTTGAGGGATGTCGGCGGAATGGCCAAATGGCTGACGCGATTTGTTTCCAAAACACAAAACCCCAAATCCTAAACCCTGAAGCCGAAGTCTGACATGAAACGCTAAGCAAGCCTTTCAAGTAAAATTTCACTAAAACCGTTGTAAAAACCCAAAAAAGAAACCAAAAACCCGAAAACCCTAAATGAATCCCTAGATAACCCCACCAAATAAAACTAAACAAACCCTAAACAACCCCCAAACAACCCCCAGAAAAACCCTAAAGAGTTGGTGATATGATAAACCTCCGGGCGGCGCCCCCGCCCTGTTGGTAGTTGTATTTCGCAGTTGTGGTGACATGTTTTTGCCTCTACTGCATGCTGGAAAGGATAACACACATGCCTGGGATGACCCATCAGAACGCCAACCCATTGATGTTTGAGTCAGGGGAACCAACTGGATGGACAGTTTAGTGCTTCACTGTTTTTTTTTTTGGGCCACAAATGGCAATACATTAATCTAACCAGCTGGATGCATGGGGTATCTAAGACTGGTTGATACCACGTCTCTGTGTTTTGGCATAGGCCTGACTGTTTGCAATATGTTTTTAAGATCTTTCCCGAGTGTCATATTATGATGCTTGTGTTATACCCATTCATACTGAATTGCGTCTCAACCCTTGTCTTAATGGTTTTAATGCATTGGTTTCAGCCAAGAATCTCAGGACACTTACTTATTTGATGAGACATATCAAATTTTCCTGCAGATTTTCCGTCAAAGAAATCCATTAATTGTTGCTGATCTCCCCCAACTCTCATTATCTCTCTCTGGTCCACTCTCCCACCCACATTTGGTCTGCAACAACCCACAGGACAGGATCTGATTTCTGGGATATTTGGATATGACAGAAAAACACAGAAACAATATGGTACATAAGGTTTTGCAGCTGATAGGGGGTCTTTGGAAATGGATTCTAGGGTCCTTGGTGATTTAGTTCTACCTCTGATTGTGTGATATATGTTTTCCATTATTTATTTCTTTATCTATCTTATC
>Ga0126342_10017596_pt1 | contig 12346 bp, 13 predicted proteins | sample Cyp1metagenome_FD_92528 | JGI IMG/M metagenome (GOLD analysis project Ga0126342, IMG submission 92528) | Coral microbial communities from Lord Howe Island, Old Settlement Bay, Australia - Cyphastrea 1 metagenome | ecosystem: Host-associated > Invertebrates > Cnidaria > Coral ... | reverse complement strand
ATGCCAGATAGAATGCCAAATAGAATGTCAGAAGATATGTCAGATAGAATGCCAGAAGATGTGCCAGTAAGAACATGTATAAATGTCATGGTGGGGATCACACGAAGTAAAGTAATTTTTTGGTCCCACCATGTCCCATGGTACCGCAGATGCACCGAGGGACTGCAAGGAGACCCGTCAGCTCAATCTGCAGCGCGAAAACATGGACCTGGGCCGCGCAGATCATGTCAAAATCCATTGGATATCATGAGATATATAACCAGCTTGATATGATTCTGAGGTGGTGTATACATGATATAACATATTAACATGATATAACATGATATAACATATACATGTATACACAAACAATGACATACATTTGGTGCTTTCAACCGTTTCAACCTGAACAAAAAAAAGGCAATGTTGACCATCCGAACGCGTTCGGATGGAAACTAGACCTGGTTGGTGGTTGACCTACCCCTCTGAAAAATATTAATCAGTTGGGTTACTATTCCCAAAATATGGAAAAGTAAAACATGTTCCAAACCACCAACCAGAGACACATATTTCTTCAAACACCAACTGGGCACTCAGTTGGAACTTCTTGATGGGACAAGCCGAGTAAAAACATCAATGGGGGAGAATCCATTACCAGGTTATAGTACCCGAGTTCTGCTTTTTGCTTTCCTCAGGAAATGACCTATAAATGGTGTACAGTTGAAGAAGGGACCACATATGTAGTTTTTATTTCCAATATGTATAGGGTTCATTAATAAATTGAAACACTTCAAAAATAAATGTTACGCTAAATTTACCAAGGAATTGTAAGAGGATATGTAGGATTCGATGTTTTGGCATCTTTGTGGGGGTTGCTACAAGCCAATGTTTTTTTTAGCGGATGGTACATGTCAAACTGTTTCACTACATATATATATATATATATTATTATTATTATTATTATATATGATACGTATATCTCAATACTAATATATACATACTTCGAAACGTTGCAAAAACCAATTGTAACCAAATGTTTACATATTGTCCTTGCATGATATAATATATTTGCGAATATTCATCCCCAAAATGATCCAATGTAAAACGGTAAATACACCATACACGGTCTCGGTTGGCAGAGGCCGAATTGATTTCCCTTGGTTGTGTGGACTCATCAAATGCCATCAACTGGGAGTTTTTACACATGTTTTAGAGTACGGCGTTTATTACAGGGTTGCTTCCAGCACCCCAGATATAAAGGGGGGGAAACTGGGTTTACCTACAATGGATTGGAACAATCCTCATCAATCCTCTATTCTGGGCGAATCTTACCCGCCACCAACCGCCACTGGAAAGAGGATTTTTTCAGCATTTTTGGTCACCATCTAGGGGTTGACTGAGGTACCCCACACAAACCCGCTTGGCAAACTTTGTACCTGATCCAGGACCAACAGTGCCGACCTTCAACTGTCAATCCAGGATCATGATTCCAAATTGTGACAGAACTAAAAAGTGATGAACATATTCAAAAAAACACCAAAAACAATTGTTTGTTGATTGCTAGGTATTCCCATAAAGGATATGTTACGTAGGTAATTCCTAGCAAATCCTCAAGGCGCATAAAACAACAAGGTGTTTGCTAGCAAATTAACCAACAACCCACATTAAAGCATATGCATAATATTTCTAAGTGGGGATAAACATGTGTGGCGCTGGTAAACAAATCAGCTGGGGATTTACCATAATTTTTGAATACATGCGGTTGGTTGTTCCATGTCAATGTCGTGCATTCACAAGGCAGGCCTTACTGGACTTTATATAGATAGACATTGATAAATTATACGCTAAACCCTTTACAAAACAACATTTTCCGGAACCACCTACAGCATCCTAATCTCACAGTCTTAAAATACGTACTTGAACAATGTCAAAAACTGATTGAAAAATCCAATCAGTTTGTTCTTCGGGTTTCCCACCATGGATAATTATGAAATTATGATCATTCCGTTTGTACTACCCATTAGACCCCCAAAACTCACCAACCGCTTGTTGAAAACTGTTCCCGCAACATCACGCAATTTCATCCTTTGTAGTGTACGCGCACCTCGGCAATCAAACAACACCCACAGTCACCAGTCGAAACGCACATGGACATTTCACAAGAGTCATTTTATGTGAAAATTTACGGGGAAAATGCCCTACGCTTCAACCGTGACACCCGTTTCATGCGAGCTTGCGCAGTCGAAATGCACTTGGACATTTCACAAGATTCATTTTATGTGGAAATTTACAGGGAAAATGCCCTACGCTTCAACCGTGACACCCGTTTCATGCGAGCTTGCGCAGTCGAAATGCACATGGACATTTCACAAGAGCCATTTTATGCAGAAATTTACAGGGAATTGGCCGGACACGGATGATACCACCTCGAATGAACATCGGGCCTTAACACTTACCGTAAGAACCCCTCAGTGTGGCCACACTGTTTAAGGAAATAGAGAAAGGATATGCCTAGTTGGTTGTGGCAAATTTGGAACCAGGAACAGCTGGTACATTGCGTCTGAACTGAATCTGATCAGATGCAAACCCCAAAAAATCACAAACACAGCTGCACTTTTTGATTGCTTGTGGTGCCATGCTTGTCTGCTTCTCATCTGTTTCGCAGATAGTGGACAGATGCCACACATATATACAAATTTTCCGCAGCAGAAGATCCTGGGTTTGGCCAAGCTCCTCAGAAGAAAAGGGTTCCACAACGTCTTCAAAAATCCATGGGGCTGCTTGACCCGCTCTCCTCTTCTGAGAGGAAGTCTTGTTCTTCGAAGGACGTCAACAACTGGTTGTGGCTCAGATGGTTCTGCAAGGCTTCGCCGTTCACTTCTGCATGACGCCACCAGGGGAGCAATGTGTCCGGGAGGTCGTGGTCGAATCCTTCCAGCGCCAAAGTCCACCAGGAGGGGGGTCTGCAAGGTTTTGGCGCCTAGATCTGCGCCGCTCATCAAAGTGAAGGTGGCACGAATGCCGGGCGGATCTGCTGTGAGCACACAGCTCACGATCGTTGGGGCATATCGGGGTGCCGGCTCCTTCACCATAATGAGCTTTGTTCCAGGCCTATCTTCCCAAATTTTAATCCACCTTTCTCCGAAGCGCGTGTCCGCCACGAAGCAACTGAGGTTTCGCCAATTTGCTTAAACTCGGGCCCCTATAGATCCAAGTTCTGGCAACGGCAATTTCACAAAGGATGTGATCCGACTGGTCTTTGGAAGCCATGGCTCATTTTGCTCGTTGATTTGCCGTTCTTAAATTTTTGGTGTTATTCCAGCTCGCAAACTGTTAAATTTCCAAAGGGTATCCCATCAAGTGGATTACAATCCCATTACAGTTGATAATCCCATTATAGGCGGTGATAAGCTCGTGTTCATGTTTCCCATTATATCCATCAGAATTGTCCAATTCGTAGATGAAAATGAGTACCCCGCGACACCAGCTCGCCTAAGATCAGGGATTGTATCACAGCCTCGGCGCTTTTTCAACACGACACGACACGGCGAGCGCCAAACTTGGAGAGTTTCTCTTGTTGAATGCTGAGATCCCCAGCTGAAAGTTGTTTTGTTTGTGTAGCTTTTCATAGCTCTTCATAGTTTGCAGCTTGACATCTTTTTTTATAATGAGATTAATTTGTTCCTGAGGCTGTTTTCCTAAGGGTGACCACGGTGTGTTCTGACACCCCATGCTTTATCACCGTATTCCCTACAAAATGTCCCTCGAAGTTGTATGTTGGTTTATAACCCCCATGAACTCCAGTTGTAAGTATTATAAACATTGATAAACCATAGCTATTGGAGTTATGTTCACCAACTTAGCTATCCCTTGGGGGCCCCACTTTGTAGATTCATCTCAATCAAAATCCAACAGTTCTTATTTATTAGGGTTATGTTCCCCAACTTGTGCATCGTGGGGGCCGCAGGGGCCCCCAATTCATGAATACACCCAACACTAAACGATGGTTTCGTTTGCAGGGTATAACTGCATGATATTACCGGGGAAGGGATGATTTCTATGTACCCCAAACTGGACACAGCCAACATGGATGATTCAATACCTACAGCAACGAGTCCATGTGCGGGTCCATGGGTACAAAGTGGGTCCCCCACAGTTATGAGTTGGATGAAGTTGGCTTATAAATCCCATTGACTACAGTTTTACATAGTTTTCAATTTGGCAGTGTGTCAAAACCTTGTACCCCTGGTGAACATCAAAATAGCTGGTAAATGGATGTTCATTCCCCTAAAAATGGTATTAATAGGTATTGATCCATACCCAGTTTTCAATTTCCCAAAAAAACAAAAAAAGGGTGGCGCCCCCCAGTGATAGGCTGGTTGAGAACCCCCATGAACTAGTTTGATATATCTACCATAAACCCAACAGTGAAATTGGGGTCATGTTCACCAACTTTGCTATCATAAATCAGCTATCAATCCCATCAAATCATCATGGTTGGTGGGTTTAATCCCATAGATTCCCAAAAATCCCAGAGAAAATCACTTTCAGCAAATCTAAGATAGCTACTGGTTGGTGGTTTCAACCCCTCTGAAAATTTTAGTTAGTTGGGATGATTATTCCCAATACATGGAAAAAAAAAAAATGTTCCTAACCACCAACCAGTCAGCAAATCTAAGGCTTGCTATATCAAATCCCATGAATCCCTATAAAAGCCCCATAAAATCCCCATGAAATCCCCCTTCACTCGGCTCGCCCAGCGGCCAACAGGCCCTCCATGTGTCGGCCGTCTCCGGAGAGCGCCACGTGAACATCTCGTGCCTGGCGCCACGTGGCGCCACGGTGCCGGGGACGGCCGGGGACCAAGGTCGGGAGATATATCAAACTAAATCAAATATCTATCAAACATCATGGGATTATGGGATAATCTCCAGTAAATTAACAGTTCGACAGATGGTTGGGAAACTCCTAGTAGCTCCTTAGCTCCACATTGAAAGGGGAATATTAGGGAATTTGGATACCCATAGCTCCTTAGCTCCCTCCAAACCACTGGATAGAACATCGTGGGATTATGGTTATACCCTCCAGTAAATTAACACTTCGACCCTGCCAGATAGGGGTTGGAAGATTAAGTTCCACCAAAAATTGGTTATTTTCAGGGTCTATGTTAATTTACCAGATGGTACCATTTATCATCAAATGACTCACACACACACAGTAGTTCTACATGCGCTCCTTTATGCGAGCAGCCATGAGGGTCATGCCACTTGGGACAACAATGACAGGATGGGAACGATCAAAAGGGAAGTTAGGATGCTACTTGCGAGAAGAACCCTGGTAAGCCCCCCTCTTGCAAAAGGAATCCAATGACGCAATGGTCCTTTCAGTAGATATCAACAGAAGTCGTCCTTCCAGTTTACCATTCATTAAATAGGACAAGGAACTACATGCGTCCCACCTCCTCTATTGTTGGAAGAATGAAGTACCCTGGACACTACCCAGAAATTCGGAATGGTATGACTATGGGATACTAATCTATACTTGGGATAACCATAGTTTTCTGGAATCACTTCCTCTATGTTTGGTATACTTGGATAATAACAGCCATGGGAAACATAGAGGGGATGACTATGGGATAGTAATATGGGATGGTATTTTTTCATCATCTATATCACTTGTACCATTAGTCATGATGAGGAATGGGATAATTATGGGATAATAGTCTATACTTGGGAAACTGGTATACCATGTATGATGGATTATTAAAGGAATGTAAACCATCACCATAAAAGTCAGTATACCAGTCATTTACTTATTCATGATGGGATAGTGATAGTAATGATGGGATGAATACGGATTTATCAACAGATGAGTAATGATGAATAATGGTATGACTATGGGATAATCTACTCTATAAATTGGGATAATTACCCTCTGGTAAATAAACATAGAGCCTGAAAATCACCCATTTTTAATGGAAACATTCGTCTTCCAACCCCGACAACTGCCAGGGTCGAAGTGTTAATTTACCAGAGGGTATAGTCTTGTTTGTCTATGTTTCGTACATTGGGATAATGATGGCCGTGGGAGACATGATGGGATAACTACGGGATAGCAATATGGGATGGGATAATTATCATTTACCCTCTGGTGACCTAACATAGCAATGGAAAATGGCCATTTATAGTGGATTTTCCCATGAAAAATGGTGATTTTCCATTGCTATGTTAGTTTACCAGAGGGTATACCATAATATAATGATCGGGGATGGGATTATCATGGGATAATGGGACAATGATGGGATCATGATGATGGGATATACCATTTGTTGATGAATTGGTGTAATGGACAATCTACCGGAAACCCGGGCTTTTAGCAAAAAAAATCTGGCGGCTTTCTTTAACTGCTCCAATCCGTTTTTCTTGGACGGTGAATCCATCCATAGTTGGACCCATCTTAGCTGGTTGTAAACCAACTTGCCCACTTACCAATGGACAATCCATCATACATTACTATTCTTGTTGGTCAAATCTCCGTTCTTGTTGGGTAGAAAAAACATGTGTGTGCCTAGATTGTTGGTGAAATACACATCCTGTTGGCTGAATCTACATGTGTGTACATGTTTGTTGGTCAACTATCCATGTGTGTTGGTGACATATGATGACATGAGTCAAAACCCTGGCATCCTACCCTGTAGCTGGTGGATGGTTGATGATTCACCCTTTTAAATGGCAATAACAGGTTTTTCTCCCCGTATCTTAACTGCTTGGTGGTTTCAACCTACCCCTCTGAAAAATATGAGTTCGTCAGTTGGGATGATGAAATTCCCACTATATGGGAAAATAAAACATGTTCCAAACCACCAACCAGTTAATGTTACTGGAGCTTCTTAACCATTCTTAATCCATGATTCTGCCCATTTCTGCAGATTTTTGGAGATTTCCAATCCATGAGGGTACCCCCAGTTCTCATCCATGTGATTTTCGGATTTACAAAAAAAAACATTCCAATATTTGGGGTACCCCCATCTATGGAAACCCTCATATCCCATGTTCTCTTGGACAACACCACCTTTTTCGCTCGGAAGAAGCGAGCCACACCTCACAGCTACGAGACTCCGTGGGTTCCATGGGCTCGGGGCCAAGTTCTGCCTGACAGAGGGCTAGTCAGATATATCGTATCAAATCAGATCATTATAATATATAATAATATATATATATATATATATATCTTATATTATATATCATATATATATATCATATATATACATATCTTATATATATATATTATATATATATATCTTATATTATATATCTTATATTATATATTATATATATATTATATATAGATATCTTATATATATATATATCATATATTATATATTATATATATACGCATTATATCTTATATATATATATGTCTTATATATATATATATGTCTTACATATATATATATATATATGTATGTCTTATATATAGAAAAAATATATATTGGTCTTATACATATATATGTTCTATTGTGTATAAATATATATATATATATGTCAATGTTGTAAAATACTATATATATATATTGATATATATATATAACATGTTTACACCACAAATTATTGGAGATTAATATATTTGAATTTGAATATATGTTTAATATGGCATGTGATTGCTTTTTCAACATTAAAAACCAACGATTCGAACAAGGTGATGCGTTTTTTTTACGTTAAGTTTGTTGGCTTAAAGACCTCATGAAAACTCGTTGGATATATCCTCTGGTAAACTAACATAGCTATGGAAAATCACTACTTTTAATGGGAAAATCAACTATAAATCACCATTTTCAATAGCTAAGTTTACCAGAGGGTATCTACTCCATATCTGGGTTTGTCTTAACAAATAAGATATCCGTAAAACCCTGCTGGTTGATCATCATTAATCTTCCCATCAAAATTTGCTATTTAAATCTATTTAAGGCTATACCCTAGACAAGCCCATTTTTTCAGCACTCACTGGGACGACCGTCGCTGAAAAAGCACTGAACCACAGGTTTGGGTCGGCTTGTGTCTTGAACCATGCAATTTCGGGCTTCCCAACTTTGATATGTTTGACACCTGCACACCCTGATGTCCGCTGTCATCACTTTTTTAGCACCACTTCCTCATCTGCCAACGGTTTTCAAGCTTCTGACCAAAATTTGCAACATTGAAATCTTTCAGTCTCCTTCAAATATTTCAACAGAATTACCTCTTCAGCCCATTGAAATCAGAATGTAAATCAATCATATTCAGCCCGTACCAGTCATTCTAGGTACTTTCTTCCTCCTATCCCATGGCGTCATGGACTGTGCTGGTGATTGTTCTCGATGGCCAAATGCAGAGCCGTTTTTCCATCGTCATTTCTTCCTCAGTGGATTGGATATCCCTCCCACAGGCAAGCTTTGGGTGATTTTGGAGGTGGACGTTGGTTGAAAGACCACAGCAGTTGGACCTTTTGAAAGTTCAACCTTTTCTGGTTGGTGGTTTCAACCTACCCCTCTGAAAAATGATGGAGTGAGTTCGTCAGTTGGGATGTTATTCCATTCCCAAATGAATGGAAAAATAACACATGTTCCAAACCACCAACCAGTTTTAGTTGATGATTAATGATTAGTGGCTCAAAATCATGGATCTCAGTGGGTCCAAATACTGCCTCAGAAGGTACGGCTAGATCCATAAGTGACATGAAGCAACGTTGGCCCTCTGGCAATGGTAAGAAAAGCAATGCGGTAGACAAATCCGAAAAACTACCGGAACTTTCCAGGTTAGATTGGAGGGTTGTAAGTCAAATTTAATACCACCCAGACTCTGTGAAGATCTGCGCCCGCGTTAACGAGCAAGCGAACACTTTCAATGAGACCGTAATCAGCTGCACGATGCAAAGGTGTAATCCCACTTTCTTGGGTGGGCTGATCAAACTTGGCACCAGCTTCAATCAGAAAGCGGACAATCTCGAGACGGTCTTGTTCAACAGCGTTATGCATCAGTGTAAATCCATTCCGGCCCTGACCCTCGTAATCATCTGAAATTTGCAGATCCGTGTTGGCCCCAAAGTTCAACCAGCAATTTTAACATGTCAAGATGGCCTTCAGAGGCAGCAAAATGCATGGGAGTTTTCCCATGCAAGTCCGGCTGATCCTTGTTGGACCCAGCTTCAACCAGAAACCGGACAATCTCGAGATGATTGTTATGAGCGGCATAATGTAGTGGGGTTATTTCGTCGTGTAGGGTCGGCTGATCTTTGTTGGCCCCGGCTTCAGACAGAAAGTAAACACACTGGACATGCCCCTGCCATGCTGCGACACAGAAGGGGGTCATCCCCAAATGTTTGGTGCCTCAATCTCTGCACCTGCCTCAAGCAACAGCCGTTGCTAGGGCCCAACGTGTCCCTGGTGTGCAGCATGGTGCAGCGGCTTCGAACCATTCTCATCGGCCACATCTGGATTCAAAGGCTTTCTCAGCAGATCTTCCAGCGAAAGCGAATCGTTATCTCTACAGAGGGAGGTAATCTGATCATATTCAGCAGAGGTAAGAAATCCAAGACCACCAAGTAGACCTTCAAAGGAGCCGGAGCAAACACCTCATCATCCGGAATCTCAGTACCACCTTCCAGGAAGAGTCTTTGTCTGAATCTCGTGGCACCAACCTTGCCTGACAGAGTTTGCTTTATTGTTTTTGCGTTTTTTTCCATCAACTGCATCCTGGTCAAGCACTGTCAACTTCTCGCCCGATGCTAGGAAGCACACCTCCATTGCGCCAGTCTGATGTCTGAAATGCAGGAAAACTGTACACAATGGTACATTAATGGGCCATTAATGGGTCATTCTACTACCATTTACTAATGGGTATGGATTAATGGCTACTTACCACTTATCAATGGGTCATTTTACTCCTTTACTCCTAGACGGCTAAACAAACCCCCTCGCCAGGAACTTCTGCATTGGCCATCCAGTACCCTCTGGTAAACGAACATACGGTGGATGGTTGCGAAATCCGAATCACCAGTTGGTAGGTGGTAAACATCCCATTATTTATAGGGTTTCAACCATCCAAGGTGATGCAGGATTTCGCAACCATCCACAGTAGCTATTGAAAATCACCATTTTTAATGGGTGAATCAACTATTTCTATGGCAATTTTCAATAGCGATGTCAATTTACCAGAGGGTCTTACCTGATTTGATTGAACATCATCTGGCATTTTCGGATTGTTCCCATCAATATTTTGAATTTCAGAAACTCCTCGGGAGGCCTGTCCTTGAGAAAAAATCCTCAGGATCAGCTCATGGGCTAAGCCAAGTTTTTCAAACCCAGTCATGTACCAATGATACTGTGGTGACTTTGTAGTAAAATATAGCACATAACGATAGCATGTAGCTATAAACCAAGATGTACTATATATATATGGATCTATATATATATATGATTCATCATGATTAAACAACTAATGCTATAATTGGTACATACAACAAATAACATCAGATTCCACTTCAAAGAATCAACGAATCCCATTTTTGACTGAGATATTAGAGAACCTCCAAGGCATTTCAAGGCTTTCACCTCCGAAGGTTACCATGGTGGATGTGGGGTTTACAAAGATTGGGGGTCCCCAAAATGGATCAAAATGGATGGTTTAGAATGGAACATCCCATGAGAATGGATGATTTGGGTGTACCCCCCATTTTAGGAAACCTCCGCTTATTTGGGACCATAAATGGGGCTGTTGAATATGAATGGGGAATTGGATTCTATGATATCATCATGTTTTATCCCTGCTTCTTTTCGCAATGCCGCAATGCTGTTCACATGCGATCAATCACCCCCGTTGCCATAAAGTATGCCAACCTTTTCTGGTGGTATTATGTGAGGTATTTGTTCAATGATTACAGCAATGTTAGTAAAGCAATAGCAAACCATCAAAATATGGCTGGTTTACCAACATTGACGGTTCTCTCAAATTGAACATCTCAAGCTGCTCTCAAATCTTATGGGAAGCTAACATTGAAACCCCCCAAAAGTCCAGTTTCTCGCCTTGGAAGATGAATAAATTCTTCTACTGCATTGGGTCATTTGGATCCAAAACTGCGTTGTCCCCTAAATATGGTAATTGTATGTAATTATCCCACTCCATCCACTGGTAAATCATCATGTTCCCCAAAACAAATGCTGAAACAATTGGGTCTACTAGCAATTTTTAGACTCATGTAGGTAAAACCATGCCATACACCACCCATGACTGGGAATGGTCAGTTTATACCTATAAAAATGCTTATGACTGGGGATGGTGCAAATGGCATTGTTCCCACATGAACCCATTTTGGTGTTTCCCTGCCGCCTCCTGTTCGAAAACAGCTCTCGCAGGTTTCGTTCGCGGACTTCCGTGTAGCTGCCTGGTGGGCCCCTCAGAGATGTGGTTTCAACCTGTAGCCTCTGGTAAACAAACAAAAAGCTATGGAAAATGGCCATTTATGGTATTTATAGCTATAGAATCTACAGAAGATAGGCCATTTATAGATGATTTACCGATTAAAAATGGTGATTTTCCAAAGTTATGTTAGTTTACTAAAGGGTAAACAAACATTGTTGCCATGCAACCTGTTCGATTTTCAGGGGAAGAATACACCACAAATACATCATCAAAGGCCTTCAATATGCCCCCTTGTGGCTACCATTTCCCATGGGCTAGAGCAAGCCTGATTTTATAGCTATATCATGATATGGTAAAACCTGAAAACAAGGGACTTATTATAATAGGATTTAACTGATTTAACCTTCAAATATGATTATTGTATATTATGTACTGATTCAAACAAAGGTAGTATGGATCCTATGTGCATCTCAATATAGGGAATACTCCCAATACTATCCGGAAGTGTACTGCAATTTTCATGGGACATACATGATAACCCCGGACACTGCAAAACCTCATCCAATTCATATGCTTGAAAACGAACATTAATATAGGCTTGTCTGAAAATAGTGTCCTCCTTTGAACCCAATGGTTAAGCATCATTTGATTTTCCCTACTAAATGCCTATAATTGGAGGTATACCCCATGTCCAAACATGCCTTGCTGACACTACTCACTAGCGTACCACCTGTCAGCCCTGCGTTTCCTACTCAGCAGTTGGAGTTGAAATTCATCCGGGGTTGGGACCTGGTTGGTGGCGCAATAACCATCTAGAAAAACATGAAAGTCAATGGGAAGGATTATCCCATATATGAAATGGGAAATATAAAATGTTCCAAACCAGCAACCAGGTACTATCTATGTTTGCTTGTCACATTTCATGATTAAGTTCATTTTATGATTAAGTCCAGGTCGAATCCCCATGTATT